>Ga0307513_10009981_pt1 | contig 11976 bp, 14 predicted proteins | sample 15_EM_MG_FD_202174 | JGI IMG/M metagenome (GOLD analysis project Ga0307513, IMG submission 202174) | Populus trichocarpa ectomycorrhiza microbial communities from riparian zone in the Pacific Northwest, United States - 15_EM | ecosystem: Host-associated > Plants > Roots > Unclassified | place... | reverse complement strand
GAGATAAGAACACGTCGAAGGAGGCGAAAAGGAAGATACGAGGGGAACGAGCGCGATGGGGGATCATCGACATCTGCTGAGGTTCGGTCGTGGGCCATGCCGCTTGCCGGCGCTACTGATTATATAACTTAGAAAGTGGGGAGAGTTTTATGGATGCCGGGGTGTCACGGAAAAAAAAAAAAAAACTCCGGCGCATTCAATTGCATTCTGTTTCCCGCCCATCTAAGCATATTTTGAAATAGTACTCTGATGTGATCAACAGCGTCGGGAGGCTGTCGGCCCCTCACGTCATCCCCATAGAATGTCTGCGGCAATTTCAGTAACATGCGTCGACGATCCAGAAAGCGTACAAACCTTCTCCACGAGCCCTCCCAAAGCTGAATCTTGCGGTTCAAAAGCCTCAATGTCGGCCATTTTCTCATCGTACTCGGACTCATGAACGTCTACCACGCGAGACACTACAAACGGTCTTCTTCTCAAGGGCCTGTCGTTCGGGGCAAGGTGGGATTGTGGCGGAGTCCCCCGATCATCACGAGTATCCCGTTGCCTGAGCGGGATCTCTTGATATAAACCGTTTGAAGATGGTACCTAATAAACCATCAAGTCACTACCAGAGGTCGTGGAAAGGGTCCGCCCAACTTACCCTATCTAGAACTCTTGCACATTCCACCGAGTCCGATCCGTTGAGATTTCGCACATTCATCGCGAGGTCATGGGAATCCGCAGCACCGTAAGAGGGGACTGCAAACGCGTGAGCAAAAGATCAGATATGACTTTCATTTTGGTCACCTCTCGATATGGACTCGTGCAATGGCTGGGACGAAACTCCCTGAGAGAGTGAAGATACTTCGCCCTCGTCTGACCATTCGCCGCCGCTTGAGTCAGAGTTTCGTGCGGGTGGACCCGTAGTAAGTGGGACGGCAACCGTCTGAGAAGGTGGCGTCCAGGATCTCGAGGCTTTCTCCAAACATTGGAGTACATCTCTGATTCTCGGACGGTCGCCCGGGGTGGGCTCCCAGCATCGCTGCAGGATACTCCAAACATCGTCCGTGAACCACGCTCCCTCCGCTCCTTGGGGTCTTGCGGGGCGTTCACCCTTGAGAATCCTTACGACAACAGCGTAGCCATGATGCCGGGGGAATGGTACTTGACCGCTCAGAACTTCGTGTATTAACATCCCGATCGCGTAACGATCAGATTGTTTCGTCGGGCGCCCGTCTTTAAGACCGAAGCTCTCCGGATCGAAGAGTTCTGGGCTCATCCAACGGTGCGTGCCACCTTGTGTGAACGAGGTCGAAGAGACGAGGTTTGTGTCTGATACGATCGTGAGTAGACCGAAGTCTGCCAGCCGGGCATGGCCGGTTCCATCGATAAGAACGTTGGGCTTGACAGAAAACTCCCGTTAGCGATAGAAAGTGACTCTGGCTCTCGAGGACGCACCCCTTTTAGATCCCCGTGGACCATCCCCTGTTCATGCATATATATCAAACCCTTCGCGACATCTCCCAGCTACGGAACCACGCTTTCGTTAGCGAGAAACGAGGGCCGCCGGGGCCTGAACCGAAAGCTCACAAGTTCGAGGCGATTCACATCCGGATACGTTTTCGCGAACTGGTTGATGTCACCGTTCGGCATCCACTCCGACACCATCGCGAACTGGGCCTCGGTCATTATCACTCCTAGAAGCGGCAACACGTTTTGGTGGCGGAGAGCTTTCCAAGTTATGACCTCCTTGCAGAACCTCTACGTGGGTTACGGTCAGTATGTCAACGAGCACACTGAAATTGAGATCAGGAGCCACCCCTGTGACTTACGCAAGTGATTTTTTCTAAGTCGCTGTTGGTGTATGTCTTCAGCACCTTGACTGCAACCTCCTGCCCCCGGTATTCGTGCTTCCATACATCCCCAAACCCGCCACGGTACGAGGGGACCCCCGTTGGGTTGTCGGATAGCTCGATCTGCAGTGACCTAGGAAGCAGGGTATGACTAGCACACGCCTTGTACAATGCTTTCAGACATTTCTTTCGGGTTCCTGTCGTGAGTGTGGGGTTCTCTAACGCCTACCGAGACGTAGAACGTTAGGAGTAGGTCAATTAACCCCTCGGGGGGGGGGGGTGAAAGAGTAATAACGTACCCCATCGACGACATCGACAAAAGTCTGGGCTTCGCCCTCACGAAGACGACTGACCATATTGACCGCTTTCCTACTAGAGAAGATTGACTCAATAAATGAGACGAGTTCACCCTGAGGGACAGTGCCGCTGATCAAGCATTGCAAGGCTCGTTCACAAGGAACGAGGGCGGGGGGGCTAGATTCGTTAGATCTTCTGCAACATCCACGTCAGTCTGGTGGTCTCAAATATTCACCAAGAGGTAAAACTGACGTAGGCTACATCGGGAAGACAGTCAGTAAGGAGTGTAGCACAAGCAACAACGACGCACCACCACGGGAGTAGACGCCGGGGGTTCCGCATCAACGGAACCCTGCACGTGTTTGATTTCGCTGGCCTCGAGGACACCGCCCCGCAGGTCCTCCTGGGGTAGTTTGGAAGGTGTATGCAATGCGAACTGAGAAGTGCGTACATCGAGAGCTCTCAGTATTTCCCAAACCTTCGCCAGCCATGCAATGAGACATTCGTTGGTGAACCCCGGGTGGTGCTCCTGTAAATCCAGGGCGCAGTTCGCCCGTTCGCTGATCACGGACTCGATGTCGCGTACGGTTCTGAGATCACTCGTTATTGTCAGCAGAGAGGATCGGGCTGTATCAGCACACCTCGCTAAATCCTCGACTTTCTCCTTGTTTAGGTTGAGGCCGCCCGAGTCATCCACGTCTGTTCCTTCTGCCCTACCCTTCAACACGTGGCACTTTCTGGAGCAGGTTTCTGCCAGTTCAGTGAACGAATCATCCTTTATATGATCCTGGTCACGTCGTCGATAAGTATCCAAGAGTGGGAACAAAACAAGGACAAGGCTCACTCTGACGAGAGCCAGGATAACGATCACAGACTCGAACACCGCCTTCACGTGGGTGGCTTCGACCATGCCCTCAGAGGTGGTGAGAGTTTCTGTATCGGTGTTCAGCGCCACGCTTGTTGCTGGGTTGGACTCGGAGTTAGGGGTAGTATCCGGAGGTGATTACGTTATGTGATAGTGACTAGCGACCAGCGGAGACGGAAGATTGTGGGCCAATAGTTGGTTTACGAGTATGCCCTACAAATCACCGACGGCCCGAGGCGGCCCGTTCGCACGTGACACTGTGGATTGACACCGAACTGGAGCAGTTTCCAGTTAAAGCCTGTTGGTAGTTCGAATAAGTCCGAACACCAAGAGAAAGCGAGGAGCCAAACGCAACACACTGTAAGGGCAGATGGCAATGAATTTATTCAAAACTGGTGACCGGCCCAAAGTCGATTAACGAGGCAGGTCGAACGCGATGTTGGATGGAGAGCGTAAGACTAGTCGGCCCGTTAGACGGGAATGGTTGATCGTCGGTAGAGAAGCGATGTGGTGCGAGGGAGGGGAGGGGGCGACGAACAAATGAGTACGTCGGTCTCTTTGGCAGGCCAGTACAGGTAGGTGAAACGCAAGTCAGGCCCCGACCGTGTCTACTCTAAGATCTGAAGGAAGACAGATCGGAATCGCAGATGATATCAACCTCACTGGAAAGTCCGGTGCCAATGCGGCGGGGTTCAGGGACGAAACTACCATCGTCGCAGAATCGGTTGTCGCCGAACGAAAGAACGAAAGTTTGGCCAGGTTTGGGATAAGGTCAGACGCGAGGCTATAGGGGAGCCATGAAAAGGAGGTGACTACGTTGGATGTTGCCGGAACCCAGTGAGAAGTAAAATGAGCATTTTGACGTACGGGTCAAGAAAATATGTCCGTACTACGTACCTATCGTTCACTTGCATCACCCATCCCCTCTATACCACCGTCCCTACCGACAACTCTGACACCCTTCCTGGCACTCCTACAACGCGTTCGAGGATAATACGGAGACCTCAGTTGGAAGGCTGTTGAACCGACCATGTTGCCGGACAAGCGACATAACGAGCAATGGTAGTAACAGCGGCAGGCGGCGCGCTGTCTACGCCTAAGCAGTGAGGATTCCCCGGGGGTCACGCTGACTTCGAGCAGAAGAGGGCGAATGGATCCCGTTCTCAGGCTGGGGAGGGGTTGTAGATCGAGGAGACTGTTTCGTTTCTGGGTGTGTATCACGTCTTCGAGTGCCTCCTGCCAATACGACAGATTCCGTGAAAAACTTCCTATTGAGACGCACATGAGGGATATGAAGTCATGCATACCGAGCTCGATGCAGCGACCCGCGCGGATCTGGGGTTCCTTCCTCTTCGTCAGCAATCCGTCTATCGAGCGACCTGGTCGGGTGGGAGATTTTGTCGACGCTTCGACTCAGTCGACCCCAGTTACTGATTTTCGAGGTACATGGGTGGGAGAGACGTGTCTTGCGAAAGGAACAGTGGGGCAACTACGATATGTAAAAATAGAAACTCATACCAGCTGACCTGTCGATCGAATGCGGGAAGCCCCGAGACGGATTGACCTTCCTAAAGAGAGAATCTCCCAGATATGGCAGGCAGCGATAGCCAACCAGAGGACTTGCCGTCCTTCGAAGATGGAGCGAGCTTCTCAAAAAGCAGCGTTCCCGTACTGGGCGAGCGGGCCGCCGTGGTGGGTCATAGGGTTCTCAGACCCGAGCTGACGACACGCCGCACGGGATAATTCTGCGCGATCCGACAGCGGGCGACGGACTGAAGCAGGCCAGAGCTACTCGTCGATCCGAAATAAAGTGTCGAAGCTGGAAAGATCCACACGGGTTTCTGCCTCAAGGTCTGGTAGAAACCCAAATGTCGTGCTCCCTCCCACCAAAACTTGGTCCTCGATCTCATTGTCGACCACCTACGTGCGATGGCTCGAAGCGCGTTGCCTCGTTTCCGACTCACGGACTCTGCGGAATCGAAATCGCCCGTTTACTAATGTCGGATTCAACGCCATGAGCATCACCCGGCGTCGAACCGCGGATGAACGTCTTTCCAGATCCTCCCAAGTCTCCCGCGCGCTACACGCACAGTCTCTCCTTTCATAGGCTTCCGCCACGGGTGCGGCGGCCGGATTCGCACCTACCACGGTGTCGGACGTCGGATGGTGGATCACCATGACGGTCCAAACTGCCACATCCGAAAACCTTCAGCAGATCACCATCCCCTTGCGTGCCAACCTCTTAAGCCGGGTTGGATGGACGGTTCGTCGGGAATGGCCAGACCCCGACCGCCTGTTGGTCCGACTCTGGACCTCACGTTCTGTCCGTCCAGGCACCACATACCAGACGAGGAAGAGGGAACATGATGAGAGGTCTTACACCGAGTTTGTTACCAAAGCCGACTGGGGGGGCTTCATCGATTCATCAATTGGGTCGTGTATGGTTGATGATAAGAACGACAATGATATGGTGGCCACTATGACAAGAGAATGGATATATGCCTACTGTGCCCGGTTTTCGCAGTTTATCGGTGTCTGAAATCGGAAGGAACACACCCTCGCAAGCCAACTTGAGACATTCTCTTGCAAAAACTAACTAAAAGGCACTGCGACGCATCGACAATGATCTATACCACCTCGTTTGGAAGAGTATCCCATTCGGGCGGCGCATCGTCGAATTTGTACTCTACACGTGAGACATGGTTCCTGAGCTGGAACACCTCTTTCGTCGGTGCAAGTGCCTCCGTGCTGACGATCGTGATCGTCGAGAGCTTCACACCCCCCGACGCTCGCTCCTCTACCATACTCAACAGCTCGTCGACGTGGAACTGATCCGGGCGTTCGATATAAAGTACAATCTCCTCCAACTTGGGGCATAGCATGGTCTTGGAGGGGTTTTTGGAGGGGTCCAGGGCGAGAATGAAAGCGAGGTTGTTGCATCGGGAAAGCGTGAGGGTTCGGAGGTCTTTCATGGAGCGAAAGGTTTGGTAAATGGACCACCCCGTAGTCGGAAGGTTAGAAGGCTGAAACGGGTACAGCGTAACCGTCAACCACTGGGTCCTTGAAGTGTCAAACCGGCTGAGGGACCGTAAAAATGCTCCTGTCCCGTCGTAGGGTTTGTCGCTACCACGCGTCCACCTTCCAACCATGTAGAGCTCCCCGCTTGGTCCGCTGAGCCGCACGGACCTCCGCTCCGAAGCAAGGCGCAGGTTGACTGCGGTGATGTGAGAGATATTATGGAGACGATCCAGAGGATTGGGGAGGTAGGATGGGATTGGTGATTCCTTGCCACTATAGGTGAATTCCAGGCGCAGCGATGCACCAGCAGGGGTGGAGAGGTGATTGAGGAGAATCGAATGCGCTGGTTGTGCGACGATATTGAGGTCTTTCAGGTGGGGGAGGGATACCACTCGTTCAGTGGGAGCATCATCGGAGGTCGGGATCGAACCGAGTCGAATGTGGCGGAGGTGAGGGGCAGACTCGAAAAAGTCGAGGAGCTGAGTTAAAAGGATATTGTCCTCGGGAACGCCACACATGTTGAATGTCGTGAGCTTCGATAGGCCCCTCCAAGGTAACGTTGTGACCACTCCAACCAGATCTAATTCACGCAAGGATGAGAGGTCTCCGTCAAAAAGCGTGCTGGGAAGGACGGGGACTTCATCGCATACGAAATTGATCTCCAATCTGCTGAGAAACGGTACGGAACATGAGAAGTATTCGACCAAGCTTGCAAGGTCCATGATCGAGACTCCGAAGACTGACAGGGTTCTGAGCCGACCGAAGTGTGGAACTGCCAGAAGGATCGCCCCATCCGTGATGAACGCCTCGGGGTCGAACTCTCGAAGGCAGATCTCCAAGGGGGAAGTTTTCGAGCGTTCGATGTAGGCGCGAGTTTTGTTGACATCTGTGCAATCCAGACGAGTCCACAGCGAAGGGCGCGACACGAAAAGTTCCCTCCAACCACGACACACGTGGGTCAACCCGATTAAAGCTCCATCGCTGTAGTCTTCCCAGTAGTCTGGAATCAGGGTAAGGACCCCCGGAGGGATCCTGTTGATGGGAGCGAAAGCGTTCTTCATGGATAGAACCAGGCTGAGCACTTGTAACACGTCATTTTCGAGAGCGTCGACCTAAAAGCGCGACATTGTAAGTCCCTTTGCGTGTGCGGGCCATCTTTCTTTCACCTCAGCCGCGTTCAAGGTTGTTGCAATCCTAGAGAAGTCGCGTTTCAGTATATCGGCAGTTGTCCACCTAACCGCCGTTGACGAACCGTCCGCCGGAAGTAGTACCCTGCAACTTTCTTTTGGCGGCGTGTAGGAGCTGAGAGATAGAGCAATCATGGCCGGGATAGGGTTCGTCGTAGACAAAAGGGATGGACATGGTGGTAACTTGCAAGCTCAGCCTGATCTGGCGCACGCGATCGAATTTGATTGTTCCTGCCGAGGTCGCGTTGAACTCCTCCAACTGTCCTGATTGGCGTTAGGCATGCCTTCAGTGAGCCACGACATACACCAAACGCTACTGGCGAGCGGATCGGCACACCCGTGTAGCTAACCCCGCGCATGACAGTGGTCACCAACCGCCACCACCGATGGTCGCTGGTCATTACCGCGGACCGTGGGTGGGAGGGTTGCACACATACGATTTATCCGAGATACTCTTCCATACTCATAGATTCCCCCTGGATCACACCTTTTAGTGGTCAACTTCAACCTCTGCATGATCGAAAACACGGGCACCCTACTGCCCACTCTCTACTCAGTTCGACTCCCTTCACCCCCCGTGGTCCGCTTTCCTCGAAGCTCCTCCCCAGCCCCTCGTATCATGACATGGGAGAAATAACCATCAACCCAAAAGCGTGCGTCCAATTGAGCCTTTCGTCTTCAATCATAAGCGTCCGGATACGGGCGGCTTTCAACGGGCCAACAATGGTCCTCTCCATTTGGGAACAAAGAGACTTCCGCCCAGTATTAGGCTTGGCCCTCAGGACTCGAAGCAACTTCCCTCGAAACGGGAGGTACCGGTAGGCAAGCCGAAAGGCGATGGTGATTCGCATCTCCCTATTTGGGAGTCACTATAAAAGCCGAGATCATAAGGGGGTAAGACTCAAAATCTGCTGACAGCCCTCGTCGTAGATATCCAGCCGTAACGATGTCTGTAGTGGATGTTAGGTATGATATGAACAAGTTGTTTTGGGATCGTGGACCTGATAGTCCGTCCGGGCATAGTGGATATCTTCCACCAGGCCATTAACCCCTCGTGCGTTCTCGGGGTTCTTGAGAAACTCCGCGAGATCCGTCCGGGTCGCCGTCGAGGTCATCACCGAGTTCACAACTCGACTAATCCCTGACGTTTCCTGGAAACCGTCGCGCATCAGACTCGGCGCTTGATCTTGGAGTGTGGGCTCACCGCCCCAGCTTATTTAACCTCTCCTCATCATCGATGTCACCCGGGGAGATAGATACGGAGAACAATTCAGAAAGTGCTTTAATCCTGTGAGCCAATGATTCTATGGCATGCTCGTTCACCCCCGTTCGCCAGAGCAACAGTAAGCATCACGGATCGAGTGTGCGGGAAGGAAGTCATACTCCTTGCAATTGTCGAGAATAAAGCAGAGAGATCCGGCGACAGATTTGAGCGGACCGAAGGCACCCGCGGAGTCCCTCATCCCACGGGCCCGGGCAATTCGGTCGTGGTAGGCGTAGTAGGTTCGGAGTTCGATTTCTTCTCACCCGCGGCGGCACTCGGTTCTAGGGCCTCGTCGGGACAAGTAACCTCTGGTCCATAATCAGGAAGGGCAGGGGTACCTACATTATCAGAAGAAAGTATCAGGAGCAGCAAAGAGGCAACCATGTTCACGTACTGTCGGGTTCCCCACTGTGCAGGCTTAGTGAAGGAGTGGAACCAGAGACGGAAACCCATTTAACTTCTCCTCCGGATCCACTTCCCACCTCAATCTCGCTGTCTGAGTGCAGACGCGAATGCCAGGTCAACGCCTAGCGTGAGTACAAATTCGTTCGTCTGGCGCGCTGGGAGCAGGCACCCCAACCTCTGCCAGGATGGTTGTGATCCTGCAGGGACCTGTACTTTGGTGCTTCGTGGAAAGTTACCCGCCCGGGCGTCCCTAACGAAGCGCCCACCGAAAGCGGCACCCTGTAACTTCCCTTTGGCAGCGTCTAAAAGCGGAGAAACCAATGCACCTTGACCAGGGTAGTCCGACAGAGGCGGAAGAGGTGGTCTGGTGCACGCTCAGCAGCGTGATCGAACCTTTCCCTTGATCAACAGCTGCTTCGAATTTTCTCAGCGTACAATCCCTCCCGCCATAGCAACCAACCCCATACTCCGCCCGCATATCTCAAAGATCGATCTAATGGAACGACCTTGGTCTATTTATTTGTGAACGCGCCCAGGCGCTATCTCTGGCTCCTCTGACCTACGTCAAATCCTAATCGAACAAGGTCCATACAACGACAACGACTTGAACGCAACGGTCCTTAGATAAGAAACCTTCTTAACCCCTGCTTGAGACGTTTGTGGATTAGGTCCAGTCAGATTCAAGGGTAGTCCCATGACTACCGTAATTGGTACAAACACGCAGATTAGGGGGAGGTGTTGCACTCCACAATCCAAAAGATACACAGAGCATCCTGTTCTGAAACGAGGGGAAGAGAGAGCCGCATAATGACAGCCAATAAAGCGTATAACTACAAGCAGGGCGTTGCAGCGTGAACATGACGGACTTGCGTGAAATACGGTCTTTGGCGGGGACCGTTGCAAAAAAAAAAAGCGGATGAGATCCTGTGTCGTTGGAGGTCCCAGGAAAATCTTATATCCATTCAACCACCCAAACACATACGGGTAATTTGACACCGGAGAGACCGCATTGTAGGGGAAGAAACCGGCCGCATCCCGCCGCAATGACCACCGTACCACCTAATCGACGAAATCCGAATACTCAACCAGGTCAACTATACCTCTTCCCATCGACTGTGGCAACAATCTTGTCATAACATTCACTTGAACGTTCCTCCCAATCACCGCCCTGTACGTCACTTTTGGACGAAGCGAACGTACAGTCCAAATCTGAACCAGCAGACAGTCGAGGGCCAGCCATTCCTGCCGAACCGTTTCCGAAATCGTATCGGGATGGGGTAGTACTAACGAGATCCATTGCAAGTTTTTCGTTTCGGTAGTGTGGAGCGTTGTGGTAATCCATTGGGCATCCGGATCTCCGAGCTCAAACGCTACGCCTTTGAGGTTTGTTGCCTTGGAGAGATCAAACGAGGGGATCCTGGACGCGTCTGCGTGGAGTGGTAAGTTATCAATCGGGCACAGAGACCGAAAGAAACACACCGATGTCATTGGTAATGTAAAGGGATTCAAGGGTGCTAGAGCACCTTGACACTAAACACATTGTCCACCTGACATCCTCTTCATCGTTCCACGACACTGCGATCTTTGTGAAGTGGATACCACTCGGGAGGCCCAACAACAGAGAGGTAGTAGACTGTATCCCTCCCGACATCCTCAGCTTGAGGGCCCCAGTGAGTCTGGGTGAGGTCGAAGGAGCATTCCATCCCTCATCTCCAATGTCGTGGGTGGAAGAAAACAACGACAGATCCTCGAGAAGGGGAAAGGAGCAAATGAGGTCGAAAATTTCTGAGAGGTTGCAGGAGATGGCGCCCACGCGGAGCGACCTGATAACGGGGGATAATCCGTACAAGGGGGCGAGAGGGATCCTCCGATGATACAGCTCTCTGATAAGCACGTGCAAACGTACGATACCACAAAAGGTGGAAATGAAACACCCATCTGCGGCTGTGGCGAAGTTGAAATCGCCAATGGTTAGAGTCCGTGCGTGATGAGTAGGAGAGTTCGTGGGGTCCGGAAAGGTCTTCTTCCAACGTTCGAAGCGGCCACGGATCCGGAGGTTGACGGCAGCGAAAAGGTGTTTTCGAACCCGGTGAATCCATGATTTTGATACGAGGCAACACGATTCGAGAGAATCTGTGTTGTCGTGTAGATGGTCGACGATGAGATCCAGGATTTCTTGGGGGAGGGGGCACGACATCTTGGTTTCCGCGGCGCGATGGAGGATGAGGATACCAAGGGTAACTGCTGCTGCCGGGGCGGAACTGGATCTAAGTCTTCCCTGAATCAGACAAAGGTCTCCTGACGAACCGACGATAGAAGAGACGGAAGTGGAGTGTGGGAAATGTTTATCACACCTCTGCCGCGAATGTTTCTGTCAGAGACCCTTCCCTCCTACCTTCACCCAGTCGACCCGAATATCAACAGACTGTTCTCGCATACGCGCATTTCATTTCTGTCTCGTTCGACAATGAGTTTCCAGCGACCAAACACCTCTGGTGCCGAAGGAAAAGGAACGCACTGCGCACTAAGATGACCGGTTTGGAACCCCTTGGACGGGTGTTTCGCAATGCTACAGCGTTCTCTACTCCGACTGTTTCTCACAGAAATAGAGATGTTTCTCGACATTCTAACGGAATACCGTGAACTTATGTCCGCACGTCTTACGGTGGCCTGGGTTCCCCTCAATCTATCGCTTCATCGCTCGGTATTGACTGATCTTCACCAACTCTACCAGAACTAACAAATACGAGAACATAGCTACACCAGCTCCGAGTACGGACACGGTGGCCATTTTGTTCGATAATTCCAATTGGGGGGATCTTCACCACGTGGGGGCCAGTAACCAGTCGATTGCTAATACTTACCTAGATGACGGACAACAACTCTGGGACTGTGCGACAAACGAACGAACGAACGATCTCAATCACTGCCACTCCAGCAGATTCGAGGCTCCCGTAGTTCGACCCCTGCTTTTGATACACTGGGGGCAAGGGGTGGTTTCCTGGGCTGGTACATCACAAGTCCATCACAAGGACATGGACAAAGTACCTGGCAAAAACCCACCTGGTACATTGCAAGTCCATTCAGAATTTTCCCAGCTGGTTT
>Ga0307513_10009980_pt1 | contig 11978 bp, 17 predicted proteins | sample 15_EM_MG_FD_202174 | JGI IMG/M metagenome (GOLD analysis project Ga0307513, IMG submission 202174) | Populus trichocarpa ectomycorrhiza microbial communities from riparian zone in the Pacific Northwest, United States - 15_EM | ecosystem: Host-associated > Plants > Roots > Unclassified | place... | reverse complement strand
ACTGTATTGGCATTATGGGCATTGGCGCTAGCGGTGGTGACTCGTTTGGTCACAATTTGTTCCTTAATGTGTCGTCGTACATCTGGCAAGATTGAGAGGAGATCTCGGATTGGCAAGGTAATTGATACATCCAGTGTTTGGTTAGCCACTTTAGATATGGTCTTAGCGTCTTCGATAGGAGTGTGGTAACGGAACTGTGAGGCAGGTGCTGCACTTTGTTGTGTCTCAGATACTTCCTTGTTGATTTGTTGTGTTGGGCTCGCTTGTTTGGGCGCTAATGCTTCCTGTCGAGTGCAGGACCTTGTGGTAGGTCCAGACTTTGCAATTCTCTTCTTAGTTTCATCTACTTTCTTTTGAGTAGATGCGATCAGGGATTCCAGCATCCCAATTTCTTCCATTTCGCGTTGGGTGATGGGAGGTGCGTCATTTCCCTCGGATTCTGGTTCCATCCACGTATAGCTCATTTGACCTTGGAGGTGTGTAGCCTGTACGAAATTGCTTGACACAGCATTAACAATGTTGGCATTCCCTTTGTTCGATGGTGGATGCTGGGTTGGAGCAGCAACAGGTATCGCTTGTAGTATATTCATGTGTTTTATGAGTTCTTGGGCAAACACAGCCATGGAGAAGTTTGCAGGATTAAATCCTTGAGCTATGTTGGATGCGTCAAAGGTTTCCCGTTTGATAGTTGGCGTGGGTTCTGGCTGAGGTTCTATCTTGTCACTTTGATTGCAGGATAACAAGAATAAAGCTGCCGTAGATATATCTTTAAGTAAATATGGATCGTCTGTGTGATGTGTGGGGTTCTGGGCCTTCAATTGAGCTCATACTCTAACCCTGAAGGAATAGCTGAGGCCGAGGATAAACTGGGCACTAATTTCGCGATCGGTGAGTTTGTTCTTCTTCTTGAGAAAAGTGGCAACTTTCAAGAAGGCCCGATAGTATCGGCCGAATTCTTCTGATGTTTCCATTGGAATAGTTGCTTGCCTTTCGGTTAATGCCTCAAGGTTCGCAACCGAGTACTTTCTGTCTCCTGTACTTCCTGGGTATAATGTGTATAATTCTTTCTTGAACTCCTCTCAGTTCCCAGTTTCATAGTTGGTTTGCATTTCCCAGAGTTCGGCATCCTCACTTGGGGCGTAGCATACTGTCCACTTGATCTTATCTTGATCAGTAAGTGCACATGCCGCGGCGAGCTGACTGATGTCATCAATAAATGCTGGGAGGGACGATGGTTTCCCATCAAACTTAGGTGTGGCGCGATCATGTCGGCTTGGCATAGTCTTTACTGGCATTGCCATGTCGGTATTGCTCCACTTAGTGGGATTTAAAGTGGGTTGTTGAGTTTCTTTGGGCTCTGACTCAGAGTTTGATTCAGAAGGGAGGTCTTGTGTGGAACCAGGCTCGGGATAATGTGTTTCGGGGTATGGAAGTGGTCCGAATTGAAGATTTCCTTGAAATGACCAGTTTCCGGTGATACGTGGATCGTAAGATCGAGGATCTGGGGTGTCTGGGTTACCAGACGGTGATGAATCCGTGATGATTTAATATATTTCCTTTAGAACCCCTCGCGGTGGGCTCCAGTTGAAAGACAGTAAAGTCTCCCAAGTTCGAATTTATCTTAGATAAGATAAGATAAGTTTGGGATTAGCTCTGCTAATCTCGTAGGGTCCTAAAGGTACGATAGATGGTAGAAGTAGTGACACAATCAAATATATCGATTGATATCACAAGTAGCGATCAAATGGGCGAGAAAGGGTCTGCTTTGACCCAATTAAAACCCGGTTTCTTAGCTTTCAAGTTTAGTGGCTCTGTGAGGTGAATGTGCTGTATTCAACTGGGGAAAAACTACGAAAATACAGAGGTATTTATACTATACAGACTGGATCTGAGATGGGGTAGATAAAATAGGAAAACATATTGTGAGTCATTTGAGTTTCCGAAGACAGGAGATCGTCGTGTGATAATGTGAAATGGTGAAATTGTGAAAGAACGCGAGAGCGTCGGGACTACTTTCAGATTAAAGGGTCCTACCGTGAAAGGGTACACGTAGATCGTAGATCGAGGCCGATTGTAAGCCCAAACGATGTAGCTCCCTCACATTCCCAAGCCATTTACCTCAAAAAAAAGGGTGTTCCAAGTGCCGACGGGAACGCCACTTGGGTTACCAGAGTTGAGTCGGACGCCGGGTACCGTATTCCTTGGAGCCTACAGTACTTGAAATCTCGACAAGCTACGAGATCGTGATTGGCGCATGAATTGGATCCGAGGCACAGGATTGAGGTCATCAACGGTGATAATCTTGATAGCGAGCCTAATAGCTTGTGCGCTTACGAGGATCTAACTGCGCTGTTTCACAAACGGCGATTAAATAGGCGGGCAGGGAGGGCAATTAATTATGGCGATACGAGATTCCAACTGAGATCTCCACTCGACTAAGGGCGAGTCTATCAATAATTAGCCAACGTAACATAGGATTTGACCCAAAGGGCCCGAATAGACGCAGGAGGAAGGTTGAATATAGATCTGCTTAACCACTGAAGTTTATACGGCTTGGTACATGAAGAAGTAATTTGACAGAAAGGTGGTTTCCCAATCGCAAACCTCGGAAGAAGTGTACATGTTGTGAGAAAACCTTGAAACAATCTGTAATATCTTTACCTGAAATAGAAAAAAAAGTAACGATCCGGAAACTGACGGTGGGGCGCAAGCCCGGGGAAGCCATTGTGAAGGGGATTAGACATGGGAGATTCTGTATTCGTATCTTGCAGCTACCATCGGACGATGCGACGGCCATGTCGGAAATATTGGAGCAGAGTGAAGCTCGTTTGGCTTTGGCCCCAGCAATACGTCGCCCATGCGGCGCCGGTGAGATACGTTTGATATGAGTCGAGGTCGGGTATTCGGTCAAAGGCTCCACGGCTGGGTACGTAACCAGCGCTGGAATGGGTGACCCTAGCTGTCCATGGTGTTGGGCTGCATCGCCGCCCGTTCCTCGAAACAATCGGGTATGAGTACATGCTCCACTGGAACCTTGGCATTAATAAAGGATGAGCATAGGTAGGACTTCGAGGAAGAGTCACACTGTTTTCCGGAACCCGAGTCCATGGAATGCAATAATATACCAATGAAAGAAGAAGAAAAACCCTCACTAAATATTTACATAAACCAAGGTTACGAATAAACCGTCCAGCCCGGCTTACTGGATAAAAATTCAAGCAGGGCCAAAGTCATCGAAGATCGTCCAACGTCGTCACAGGTTCCCGAGGAAAATGGTGGGTTAGACCACCAGGTACCACGTTTACGGCTGAGAGCGGGGCATGCACCGCCAGGGCTTTCTCATCAAATGATTGAGGTTCAGCGGTGCCTTCTTCCTCCGTATCGTCATCATCGTCCTCAGCGGCTTCCTCGATCATAGCACCTTGATCTCGGAGAACATCCCAAGTTCGATCTTTCACCTGTAAACCCAAGAGGCAACGTCAAAAAATTACAATCAAATAATGGACTGGAGTTCAAGTGAAAAGGTACGAACCTCGAGGTTCTGGCCGGCGCTAATGTTTTTAATGATTTTCCCTTCATGTTGGCCGTGTAATGTCCGCCGGAATGACCGAGACAGGAACGACGCCATCATTTGTACGGGCCAATTCGGTGGGACAAGCTCAATGACCTAGTCGGAGATTATGGTTTCATTGTCAAAATAGGAGAGATCCATAAACGCCTCGAATTCACGTACATCGAGAACATCGAGATTTACTGCTTGGGCATTTAACAAGTGCGCAGCACGATCCGATTGCCTGTTAAGAATAAAATGATGGATATAGATCAATCGAAGAAGGCATAGAAAATTACGAACTGGATATCCATATACACCTCTAACAGAACCTTCAATAACTCCTTCTTTAGGTCCTCGTTAACAGTTTTCAGCCGCGTTACGGGTATTGGCCCAACCGCCCCTTTTCCGTTCACACCTTTCGTCGGAGGTAGTCCAAATAACGTAGTCACCCAGTCCTGCAGACCGCACTCGTCCGCTATTGTTTGCGCGACCTTGGGAGGTACTATATCGCCACCAAGTGCACAATATGTCTCTGCGGAGGCCGAATCGTTCATGTCATGAACGAGAATTTGCAGGGCTGAACGATGTTTTCCGAGCTAGGTAAGATATAGAATGAGGAGGGTAATATGGGTTTTAATAAGGAGAATCATACCTTTCCATCGATGATAGCGAGTTCAAGTTTGAGGATCTTTTCCCGTTCCAGTAGCCGTTGACGAATCGTCTCAGGGTCGTACAAGGAGGATCCAGCGAGAAGCAGGATAGTTTTTAGCCTGGCGCGTTTATGCTCTGAGTCGGGGGTTGTTGAAGCGAAATATGAAAGGAAGGAAGAGTCATTGCGAGATGATGCATATGACGAGGCTGTAGGATATGTTAGACTGTTGTTTGAGAAAGTGTGGTCGAAAGAACTACCTTTTGCTCTCCAAAGTTTTGAGATAGAGTCGGTGTTGAGAAAAGAAAGAACTTGGTCGACACAGGAATGTGCTAGTTTCATGTGCAGCTCTCGCGACTAAGATAAAACTTGAGAACAAGCAACATCTGAGTTTGACCGAGGAACGTACAGTACTCCGCCGTTGCAAAACTAGATATTCCAAGTATTGAGCACCAGCTGTCGGGTTTGACTGCTGAATCTGTTCCAGCAAAGCGAGGTCTTCTTCTGGCCTTTCCCTCCGTTTTCCATTGTCTCGAATCGTTAGAAGCTACGAAAATTTGTGAGCATCCTATCGATTTTCTAACAGTTGGTAGTCCACCTTTAGGCCCTTTTCTGGGTCAATTTTGGTCAACCAAATTCCCCACCGTTGCGTCAGTGCCTTGTCGCGTTTTTCCGTGAGTAGCGTAATCATTTGTGACAAGGGATCCTTGATGTCTTCATCTGACCACTGTCCTTCGATGATCCTAATATTAACATCGAATCAGAACCACAAACCAAAGTCACATTTAGGACTTACTTTGCCCACACGTCCAACAGCTTATGATCGTCTTTTCGTTGCTGATACAACATACATAGCGCGTTATATTGCCCTGTTCGTTGGAGGACAGGTTCGATCTCGGGGACAGAGACGTCATTGGGTGATTGTAGGAGCGCGTAAAGATCTGCTGTTTTCTCAAATTCCGCGTATAACTTCACAAGGACGGTGTCTATCGACTTGAAGATAAGAATATTAGTTCATAAAACCGAGGATAAACACAACATGAATGACGTACGATATCGATTATGTGCCCAGTGCTTCCAGCCCCAATACCCTTTGCCACGCTCCGCCGCGTCCGACTCTTCTTGAGGAATACCAGCAACATCTCCTTCGCTGCAACTCCCAAGATCTTCCTGAGCTCTGCCGTGGGAATTGCCGACAAGGTGCTTGGGGCCAGATGGGGAGAGTAATTCCTGACTAGGTTCGACACAACTAAATATCAGGCCCAACGCAGGAACGGTGTGGAGAGAAAGAAGAGGTTGCATGTCAATCTGGGCAGGTTATTGCCACTAATGGGCGAGCGGTATACGAAAGTAAAAAACGCGAATTGGGTAGTGGATCGGGTCCCGGGGAGGTTTGAGGGATTGAACATGAGCTGGAAACTCACTAATATCGTCCACGGATCCTTCCTTCGGCATATGCTCTTCTACGCCGGCAAAAACGTCCATGGAATCTTCTTCTGAAAACAGTGAACCTCTGAGGTCTGGATAATAGCTGATTAGGAGTCGCGGGTCCAGTTCTCCGTTGAACAAGTGCTTTCCGGCGTCTTCGAAGAGTGTTTCTGCGAAACATTGGAAACCGATGCGTTGGTATACGTAGCGCAGCTCTTCTGCCTAAAATGACGTTACAACCTGGTACAGGAAGACTGTTGTGGTTGGGCTTACCTCGTCCTCGTCAATGTTAATACTCTCCTCCAGCTTTTTTCGCCGTTGGTCAGCCAAATTGTAAGCATCCTCTAGTCTGTGGCTTTCCAGCAACGATTCCACCTGAGAAATGACGGTCGACGGTACCAGTGACTGAATTGAGTTCGGTCCGAGTACGAGCACACTCGAACGGGGAAATGATGATGCTTTCATTGAATATGGTCGCTATGTGTTCTCGTAAGAAATAGGATACGTTGCAACCCGTTGGTTATTGCAGACCTTACAGTCTATCGAGGACGTGCTACCAGAGGTGGTCTTCAGTCCGCCGCCGTCGCAGACCGCGTTGAGGGAGAGATAAGCTGGTGGTTCAAAGCAGAGGCCGCCATGTCAAAATGCCGCAGGGTGGTATCCCGGGCCGGGCGCTTTCGTACTCTTTTTTCGCTTGTTGGCTTCCTCAACCATGGCCATGTTCGAACACTCAACCATTTCCGAACTCTGCAGAAGAAAATATTTCAGCGAACAAGGTTCTAATCTCGAATGCAAGGTTTCTCGTTCGCCCCCATCATCTTCCTGAGAATGTGACATTGCACAGCATTCTGGCAGTTCAGTTCTAGTTCGTTCAGGCAGCACCCTTTTCTTTCAACTGTAAGGAAGCCAATACCTCGATGTTTTCTCGATGCCTAAACCTCAACCAGGGAACGGCATTCGTATCGACCACTCTACCTTTAACCAAGTTCAAGGAGATCTAAATCACTATCAGATAGCGGGAGACCTTCATACCCATGACGGAGAACATGGTGAGTGGACCTTTTGCACAGCTGCTCTAAGTTCAATATTAAAACTGCGACAGGTTTACTTGCACTGAGCAGGGCAGCATCGGTCGACGCTCTTCATGACGCATCAGAACGCTTTCCCCCTCCAAAATGTCACGCAGAAACGCGAAAGGAAGTTAGGAATATTCTCATGTCCTGGATCGAAAATCCAAACCCAATTGCCTACGTTGTTTGGATGTATGGACCTGCCGGGTCTGGCAAGTCATCCATTGCCCAGACCATCGCAGAATGGTGTCGTAAATTCAACAACCACCTGGCTGGGACGTTTTTCTTCCTCAGGGAACGAGCTGGCCGGCAAGAAGGCAGCCGTCTCTTCTGTACCCTGGCCTATCAACTCGCATTATACGTTCCTGGTTTGAGAGACCACGTCAACCGAGCCATGCGGATCGACCCCACACTCCCCAACAAAGACCTCGACACACAATTCCGGACTCTCATCATCGAACCATTTCAGCGACTCTCAACCCCGCCCACGGAACTACCTTTCGTGATAATCGATGGCCTGGATGAATGCCAAGGATCCGAGACCCAGAAATGTATTTTAAGGCTCATCGGCGAGGCTCTGCAAGAACACAACTTGCCTCTGCGATTCCTGATCGCCAGCCGTCCTGAGCCTCATATTCGCGAAATATTCGATACCTCCCTCTTGAACCAAAGAACCCGGCGAATTGTTCTCGATGGGTCATTCTATCCCGATCGTGACATCCGAATTTTCCTTGAAGATAACTTCGTTGAAATTGCAGGGCGACACCAGGATCTCATGGTGAACATCGAAACACCGTGGCCATCCCCTTCAGTTATCGATTTTTTGGTTCAAAAGTCATCCGGTCAATTCATTTACGCAGCAACAGTACTCAAGTTCGTGGACGCAGAGTTGCACATTCCGACTGTCCAACTCGACATCGTGCTTCAGCCTCCTCCCGTTTGCTCGACTCTTTTTTCAAACCTCGATCAGCTTTAGATAAAGGTCCTGAAAATGTGCCCTTACCCAGAAATCCTCACTCGCATTCTCTCCCTGATGCTTATCCTGCACTGTCCACAACCCTTTTCCGTATATGAGGACATCCTTAACCTCCCTCCCGGCCATGTATCGTCCACCCTTCGCGGGATGCGCTCTTTGGTTAGATTCCCTGACGACATCGATGACGATCAGGAGAGGTTTACTCTCAAGCAGAGTGCACAATATGACCAGACCTGTGGATTACGCTTACATCATGCTTCCTTTCGCGATTTTCTTCTGGACCGTAGCCGTTCTCAGCAGTTCTTTGTCGATTCGACGCTCGCTCATACCCATATTGTCCATTCTGCGTCTCGTTTATTCCTCGGCTGTATCGACTCTTCCTGGAGGTTAGTCCCGATGTGTTATTCCATCCAAAAGAGGGTTCTCATATTATTTCTTAGCAAGCAAAGGCGGGGTCGTGTTCCCAGCCGTGATACCTGGGGTTATTTGAAACACCATTTTGCCAGCCATCTCTATCGTTGCCCTGAATCAGAACGCCAGAATGCGTTGGACAGTTTTCGGAGCTTTCACAATGAATTCAAGTTTTCGGTCAAAGATAATACCCTCGATGACTCGCATCCTGCATTTGAATCTCTTCATGCTCTCGTGACGGCTCTGGTGAATGTAGGCCTTCCATTTACTAAATTAAGGTATTGTCCTCAACCCGCTTGCTACAATAGACAGAATCATACGATGCAGACCGAGAGACGGACTCTTCGCCATCCGACTTCCTGCGCGCCGAGCACTCCCATTGGGCAATAGATGTTTCCATCGACCGCCTCGGTTTCTCTCAAGATGCATACGGTCTCTGTGGAAAATATTCAAGACTTCTCGACCAATTCTACCATCTTGCACTTTCAACCTCGACCGAATTTACCCGCCTCCTCGCATATCTCCCAGGCCTCCTTACTTGGAAATCCCCAATACCCATCGAATGGCTCGAAGATATATACGGTGTGCCTAATGAAATCTTGTTGCCCTGCTTGGAAAAGAATGCTCCTTTCATTAGGAGATGGCAGTCGTATTTTTGGATTCGGTTTTCCGAAACGCATCAGCCGTTCGACGTGTTGTATGTGAACACCCACTTGTCGAATTTCCTGTTTCGCCAGAGGGACGCTGGATCGCACTATCAGGATCCGGAGACACATGATGTGGCTGCGTGTCGTCATCTAATCACGATGGTATTCGACTCAAACTGGGTTAAAACAGTCAGGTAGGCCTTTGCCCACGGGATTATGACGTTTCGTCTTCGATATAAATTTGATCTAACGTCACTGACTGTATAGGCAAAGTGGTTCTTTGGATTGCATAGACAAGATGCTCAAAATCTATCTCGACGCCGCCAATCTCGACTGCCAACTTATGATGGATTTATTTGAGAGTTTCGAGACAATCACCTACGATATATCCACTCTCCTTTATGCCCCCATGCTAAATGTGAACTTGGTCTGGTCTGCAACGCGGAGGATTTTAGACTGGATTCAGAGGCAGCGGGCAAGGGTAGGTGTTTCATTTGGGTTTTCCATAGAAAAGCGGTGCCTGACGTAACGTATACTAGCTTATGGTAGGCGAAGGTGACACCACAAGGCGCAGTGTCCTCGACCGGCGGCTTTTGCGCATCAACGGGCATATTTTTCGACAACTCCTAAGATTAGATACTCTCCATGACCGTGATGGTGTGTCATCGCTCAGAGTTACACTCTGTGAACCCTTCGTTGTCGCAGCCAATCTGGGAGCTAGGTCCGAGGGTGATCATGACCCTGAAGCCGTGGGGTTCGAGTGGGACTCGGATTTAGTGGGAATATCGAAAACACTCCTTTCGTTGCATGGCGTACGTACATCTCTTGCCGAATTTTTGACGCATCCCGACTATGCAGGGGATCTCTACATCCCTCCCGACGCATACCACACGCAATTCGCCGAGGTTTGCCTGGACCACTGTGATCCAGCCGTGTCAAATATGTGCGTTGAGAATTTCTTTATCCCTTCTTTGTCTTCAAAATACGGATATTTATTTATGCTGCTTTATATAGAACGGAAGATTGGAGGACTCTTGCTGCACACACAGAATGGAAGTTCCATTTACTCCGCGCACAAGCAACGCCGAGGATACTGGCGAAACTCCTGGATATTTGCCCTGGTCCGTGGCTTGCCGAGGGTCTGCCAACGGGCGATACGCAGGCGAAAATTCGATCGATGAAAGATATATTGGGATGGTTGGAGGTTAGTCGTCGACGTCGTTCTCCATCGGGCTTCGAAAGATCCAAATTTGTTTGGCGTTGAACTGACTGGGATTTAAACAGAAGCTTTCTCCCACCCCAACGGCGATTGTCGAAAGATGGCAGACGGAGATCCAGGTGATTGGAAAAATGGAGAGACGGAGACCTATGAAATCTCGACTGCGAATTGGCGCCAGGTTGACTGTGACCAAGGACGCTTAGCCCGTCGGTATGTCTTGGAATCTCGGTTCGTCACGACATCCTCACCCCCATACACAGGAGATTCTTTCCTAACGAGGACGTAAAGTGCCCATGCGGCGAAAATTGACAACACGTCATATGAGAGTGCCGACTATGTAGTACATGATCACGAGCGCGAGTCGCTACGAAGGGCATCGATGTCGTGGTATATTTCCTATATACCACAGCGAAGCGGCAGGAAGAATAAAAATAAATCTCAAAAGAGCACCCCAGGCCGGGCTCATCCACTTTATTGGCTGTAATTTGTCGTAATTTGTCTTTCTTTTTCTAATCATAAGACTAGATATTCTTGACAACCTTCGAGCTCTGTGCGCAAGAAAAAAATTGGGTCGTGATGTCCTTGCACATTGCACAGCCCTGCACAGCCGCATTCTGGCAGATCTGTTCTCAGCGCTCGAAACCATATAATTCATGACGGTTTCGTTCCTTCACCATAAGCAAGCGGATACCTCCCCGTTTTCTTGATGCCCAGATCCTCAACAAGGAACCTATCTGATGGGATTCGTGTTGACCACTCAACCTTTAACCAAGTTCACGGAAATTGGAGCCATTATCAGATCGCGGGAGACCTCTACACTGATGACGGAGAACAGGGTGAGTAGCCTGAGGATACTTTGTCATCTGTTGAGCAGCTCTAAGCTCAACATTAAAATGGCGTAGGTTTACTTGCACTGAGCAAGGCGGCATCAGTGGACGCTCTTCATGATGCATCAGAACGCTTTCCTCCTCCAAAGTGTCACCCGGAAACGCGAAAAGAAGTTAGGAGTATTCTCATGTCCTGGATTGAAGATCCACACCCAATTGCCTACATCATTTGGATGTATGGACCTGCGGGGTCCGGCAAGTCATCCATCGCTCAGACAATCGCAGAATGGTGTCGTAAATTTAACAACCACCTAGCTGGGACGTTTTTCTTCCTCAGGGGACGAGCTAGCCGGGAGGAGGGTAGTCGCCTCTTCTGTACTTTGGCCTATCAACTCGCATTATACGTTCCTGGTCTGAGACACCACATCAACCGAGCCATGCGGATCGACCCCACTCTCCCGAGCAAAGATCTCGACACACAATTCCGGACTCTTATCATCGAACCACTTCAGCGACTCTCAACCCCGCCCACAGATCTACCTTTCGTGATAATCGATGGCCTGGATGAATGCCAAGAATTCGAGACACAGAAGTGCATTTTAAGGCTTATCGGCGAAGCTCTGCAAAAATACAACTTGCCTCTACGATTCCTAATCGCCAGCCGTCCTGAGGCTCATATTCGCGAAATATTCGATACGTCCCTCTTGAACCAAAGAACCCGACGAATTGTCCTCGATGGGTCATTCCATCCTGATCGTGATATCCGAATTTTCCTTGAAGATGGTTTCATTGAAATTGCAAAGCGACACCAGGATCTCATGGCGAACATCGAAACACCGTGGCCACCACCTTCAGTCATTGATTTTTTGGTTCAAAAGTCGTCTGGTCAGTTCATTTACGCAGCAACAGTACTCAAGTTCGTGGACGCAGAGTTGCACATTCCGACTGTCCAACTCGACATCGTGCTTCAGCCCCCTCCCGTTCGCTCGACACTTTTTTCGAACCTCGATCAGCTTTACACACAGGTTCTGAAAGTTTGCCCCTACCCAGAAGTTCTTACCCGCATCTGCTCAGGCCCCGGGAAGCTCTCTAATATGTCTCTCCATTCCCCATCAAAACGAAAAACACCTTGTGACGCCAAAGACGTGAACATTTTCAGGCCACCAAGCATTGGATTCTCAAGCCTCTGAGCATCACT
>Ga0307513_10009979_pt1 | contig 11979 bp, 8 predicted proteins | sample 15_EM_MG_FD_202174 | JGI IMG/M metagenome (GOLD analysis project Ga0307513, IMG submission 202174) | Populus trichocarpa ectomycorrhiza microbial communities from riparian zone in the Pacific Northwest, United States - 15_EM | ecosystem: Host-associated > Plants > Roots > Unclassified | place... | reverse complement strand
CCGCCGAGCGCCGCCCGACCCGGCGGGCGTGGTTGGCGGCGGGTGGCGCGCTGGCGGCGAGCCTGGTGGCCGGAGTCTTCGTGGTCGCCAATTGGCCCGCGCCGGCCCAGCCGGCTCAGGCCTTCCGCACGGCGGCGGGCGAGGTGCGGGACATCGCGCTGGCGGACGGCACCCACATCAAGCTCAATGGCGCATCGTCGATGAGCGTCCGGCTGGCCCGTGATGCGCGTCGCGTGCAGATGGCGGACGCCGAGGCGACCTTCGACGTGGCCCACGATCCGCAGCGTCCCTTCCTGATCGCGGTCGGCGACCGGCAGGTGCGGGTGGTCGGCACGGAATTCAACATCAACCACCACGACGGCGAGACCGCCTTGACCGTCCGTCGAGGCGTCGTGGAGGTGCGGCCGGTGGATCAGCCGACCGCGACGCCCACGCGGTTGGTCGTAGGCCAGCAGCTGCGCCATCGCGATGGCCAGGCTCAGTCCACCGTCAGCACGACCGACCCCGACAACGCCTTCGCCTGGACCCAGGGCCAGTTGATCTATCGCGACGCGCCGCTCTCGCAGGTCGCCGCCGACCTTAGCCGCCGCCTGCCGCGGCCCGTGCGCGCGGCGGACCCCGCCACGGGAGCCATGCGGTTCACCGGCGTGCTGGTGATCGACAACGAGGACGCCATGCTGCGCCGCCTGGAGGCCTATGCGCCGGTGAAGGCGGAGCCGGTGCGCGGCGCGATTGTCCTGCGTCGCCGCTGAATTCTCCGAAGATAGGCGCGAAGTCGCGGCGGCGTCGCCTCCGCCGCGGCGAGGGCCGCCTCGCGGCGTCGCAATTCGGCTTCGGCAGACGCGATATAATCCCGGGTGAGCGGAACGGCCTCCTGCCGCCGGGCGATCTGCAACTGGAACACCACCACCTTCTCGTGGCGGAACGCCGCCTCGGACATAGCCAGGTAAAACTCCCACATCCGGCAGAAGCGTTCGTCAAACAGCGCCGCGGCCTCCCCCCGCCGCGCCAGGAAATTGGCCCGCCAGGCCTTGAGCGTCTCGGCATAGTGCAGCCGCAGCACCTCGACGTCGGTGACGATCAGTCCGCTGCGCTCGATCACCTTGGTCATGTCCGACAGCGAGGGCAGGTGCCCGCCCGGGAAGATGTAGCGGGTGATCCAGGGGTTGGTGACGCTGGGCTCGTCCGAACAGCCGATGGTGTGCAGCAGCATCACCCCGTCGTCGGCCAGCCGGTCGCGACAGGTGTCGAAGAAGGCCCGGTGGTTCCCGAGGCCCACGTGCTCGAACATGCCGACGGAGACGATGCGATCGAAACGGCCGGTCACCGCACGATAGTCGACGAGGTCGAAGCTCACGCGGTCGTCCATTGCCAGCGCCGCGGCGCGATGGCGCGCGCGGGCGATCTGTTCCTCGGACAGGGTTACGCCGAGGACGGAGTCCACGCCGCCTGGCCCGGCCAGATAGAGCGCGAGGCCACCCCAGCCGCAGCCGATGTCGAGCACGCGGTGCGCAGGTCCGAGCCGCAGCTTGGCCGCCACATGCCGTTTCTTCGCCAGCTGCGCGTCGGCGAGGCTCTGCCCAGGGTGCTCGAAATAGGCGCACGAATATTGCCAATCGGGATCCAGGAAGAGGCTGTAGAGCGCATCGCCCAGGTCGTAGTGGTGGGCGACATTGCGCTGCGCCCGGCGCGGATCGTTCCGCTGGCGCCAAAGCTGGGTGGTGGTGCGCAGCCTGTCGATCGCGCCGACGATCGGGCCTGGGCGCACCTCGTCGCCGTGCCGCAGGATGAGGCTGAGGAAATCCAGCACATCGCCGCTCTCCAGCGTCAGGCGTCCGTCGGTGTAGAGCTCACCCGTCCGCAGGTCGGGGTCGAGCATCATGGCCCAAAGGGCGCCCTCGTCGTGGATCCGCGCCACCACCGGAGCGCCGGTTCCATCGCCGAACGCCAGCCGTTCGCCTGACGGTGCGACCACCGTCAGCGATCCGGATTTGACGATTGGAGCGAGCGCGCGACGAAGCAAACGGGTCGCGAGGGTCATGGCCGCCTTCCAGACATTCGGACGCCCGCGCGTTCCCGAGGCGCTCCTTGATCCCATGACGTCGCCGATGAGGAGGGTCCTCACCGGCGGCGTCGAAGAGGCATGCGGATCGGCTTCCTCTTCAACCACGATCATGTCCACCAGGTCGCCCACAGTCTGCCGATCGCCCTGGCGATGGCGCGCAATGGCGTCGATGCGGAGATCGTCATCGCCACCACGAGTCCGCGGCTGACCGCGGAGGTCATTCGGCTGGGCGGCGGGCTCATCGGCGCCGGCATCCGGCTGGTCGAGCTTGGCCTGACGTCCCGGCGCAGTCGAATGCTGGCCGGCGTGCTGGAGTCAGTGCTGCCGGCCGCCAAGCTGCTCGTCTACGGCGACAACCTGGATTTCTTCCGCTCGCTCGACGTGCTCGTGGTGGCGGAAAAGACCTCGCTGATCCTCAAGACCCGCTACGGCCTCGAGGGGCTGAGGATCGTGCACACGCGCCATGGCGCAGGCGACCGCGCCATCGGGTTTGACAAGGCCAGCGCCGATTTCGACCACGTCCTGGTCTCGGGCCGGAAGATCCGCGATCGCCTGATCGGGGAGGCGAAGGTCGATCCGGCGAAGATCTCGGTGGTCGGCTATCCGAAGTTCGACCTCCGCCCGGCGCCGCGGACGGGGGTCCAGCGAGGTCTCGAGGAGCGCCGGCCGGTGGTGCTCTACAATCCCCACGTCTCGCCGCATCTGTCGTCGTGGTACGGCGCCGGACGCCGCGTGCTGGATTGGTTCGTGGAGCACGACGAGTATCATCTGATCTTCGCGCCCCATGTGATGCTGTTCGAGCGGCCCTTCGTGCTGAGTATCGACAGGTTGCGGCTGGACCGCGCGGGTCGGATCGATGAGCGTTATCTGCGCGCGCCAAATCTCCAGATCGACCTGGGCAGCCGGGTGGCGACCACCATGGCCTACACGGACCGCGCCGACATCTATCTCGGCGACGCGAGCAGCCAGGTCTATGAGTTCCTGCGTCGGCCGCGACCCTGCGTCTTTCTCAATACCCATCATTTCGCCTGGCGGAACGATCCCAACTTCGCCCACTGGCGGGCCGGTCCGGTCATCGACGATCCGGCGGACCTGGGCGCGGCGCTGGCGCAGGCGCGGGAGGATCACCAGCGGATTTACCGGCCCATCCAGCAGGCCATGTTCGGCGACAGCTTCGATCTGACCGAGGAGCCCTCCTCGATCCGCGCCGGGCGGGCGCTGGCGACGTTCGCGGGGCTGACTTGGATTGAGAGCCTGCCCAGCGCAGGTCTCGCCGCTGCTCGTGCCTGAAGAACGAGGTGGGTCCGGAACCGTCGGTCGCATCTACGCGAACCTGAGCCGCCTGTTGGCCGGCAAGGCCATGGCCGGCGTGCTGAGCCTCGCCTATCTTGCGGTCGCGGCCCGCGCGCTGGGTCCACGCGACTACGGCGTGCTGGTCCTGGTGCACGGCTATGTCATGGCGGTCGGCGGCATCCTCGAGTTTCCCGGCTGGCACGCGATCGTGCGGTACGGCGCCCAGGCCATCGAGACGGGCGACCGAGTGCGGTTGGCGCGCCTGCTTCGGTTCGCCGGCCTGGTGGAAGGTGTGGCCGGCGCGATCGCCGTTGCTGCGGCGGCCTTCCTCGCACCGTTCGTCGGACCCCACCTTGGCTGGCCGCCGCAGGCGCTCGCCTTCGCCGCACCCTACAGCTTCGCGGTCCTCGCGACGGTGCGCGCGACGCCGGCCGGCTATCTGCAGCTCGCCGGTCGGTTCGACCTTCTGGGGCTCCACAACATCGTGGCGCCGATCGTGCGGTTGCTTGGAGCCTTGGCCGTCGTCGTCCTTGGCGGGGGCCTGCGCGGCTTCCTCATCGCCTGGCTCGCGGCGGCGCTCGCGGAGTTTGCCACGCTCTGGCTTCTCGGCGCATGGGTCGCCAGCCGCAAGATCGGCGGGAGCACGCTTTTGGGCGGCGTCCGCGGGGTGGCCGCCGAGAACCCGGGCCTGTGGCGCTTCATGTGGGCCGCCAACGCCGACGTCACCTTCGGCGAGCTCTCGACGCGCATCGCGCCACTGATCGTGGGATGGATCCTCGGCCCCGCCGCCACAGGTCTCTTCGCCGTGGCCCAGCGGGCGAGCGTCGTGATCTCCCAACCCGGCCAGATCCTCGGGCAGTCGGCCTATGCGGAGTTCGCGCGCCTTGTCGCGGCGGGCCAGCGCGGGGCGCGCCTGCGTCAGGCTCTGTGGCGCTCTGTCACCTACGCCTTCCTGGCCGTGGCTCCGGTTCTGCTGCTGGTGGCGCTGTTTGGCGACCATCTGGCGACCTTGCTGGGCGGCCGGGCGTTCGTCGCGGCGGGCGGCCTGATGTTCTGGCTGGCGCTGGCCCGCGCGATCCTGCTGACGGCGCCCCCCACCGGCGCCGCCCTGACCGCCCTGGGGCGTCCCGGGCTTTCGCTGCGGGCCAACCTGATCGCCGGACTTGGAACGCTCGCCCTGCTGCCGCTGTTGCTGAAGAGTCTGGGCCTGGCGGGGGCCGGTGTGCAGGCGTTGCTCCTGGCTCTCGCGGCCGCCGCGCTGCTCACCGCCTTCTTCTGGCGCGAGAGCCGGGAAGCGGTCGCCTCGGAGGCCCGCGCGCGATGAAGATCGCCTACGTGATCAACTCGGTCGAGGGCGGCGGCGCAGCCTCGCCGGTTCCCGCGGTGGCCCGGGTGCTCACCGCCCACGGCGCGCAGGTCCGGATCCTCGCCCTGACGCCGCGCGACGGCCGCGGCCTGCCCGCCATGGAGAACGCTGGCTTGAGCGTGAGCGTCCGCGCGGGCGGCGACCGCGACCACGCCGCGGCGGGGCTCTGGCTGGACCGACAGATTGCCGACGATCCGCCTGACCTGATCTGGACCTCGCTTACGCGGGCGACGCTGTTGGGCCAGCTGATCGGAGCGCGTCGTCGCCTGCCGGTCGTCAGCTGGCAGCATGCCGCCTATCTGAAGCCTGCCAACCGCGTCCTGCTGCGCGCGATGCAGCGCCTGTCGACCCTGTGGGTCGGGGATTCGGAGAGCGTGACGGCGCTGACCGCCTCGCGCCTCGGCGTCGGCTGGGATCGCCTGGCGACCTGGCCGCTCTTCGCCGCCGACCCGGCGGCGCCGCGCGCCGACCCCTGGCGGCCTGGCGACAAGTTGAGGCTTGGCTCGCTCGGGCGGCTGCACCCCGTCAAGGGCTACGACATCCTCATCGCGGCCCTCGCTCACCTGCGCGCGCAGGGCTTCCGCGCGCCGACGCCCTTCGAGATGACCATCGCCGGGGAGGGCGCGCAGCGCGAAGCGTTGCAGGCCGCCGCCACGACCGCGGGCCTGGACGCGCTCCGTCTGGCCGGTTTCGTCGACAGTCCCCGCAGATGGCTGTCCGGCCTGCACGCCTATCTTCAGCCCTCCCGCTCGGAGGGGCTGTGCATCGCCGCGCACGAGGCCATGCAGGCGGGGCTGCCGACCATCGTCTCGGCGGTGGGCGAACTGCCCTACAGCGTCGTCCCGGGGCAGACCGGCTGGGTCGTTCCGCCGGCCGACCCGCGGGCCCTCGCCGCAGCGCTCAAGGACCTGCTGTCAAACCCCGACCGTCTCGGCGACATGGGTCTGGCCGCTTACGAGCGCCTGTTCGCGCGGTTCGGAGCCGAGGCGTTCGAGGCGGCTGGCGCAGCCGTGCTGGCGCGCCTGTCGCTCAGCCCGGCCGGCGGCCCAACCGCCGCCCCAGATCGACCGCGAAGCCGCCAAGCGAGCGGTCCACGCGCTTGACGTCCAGCAGCGTCAGTTGCCCGCAGCCGGACAGCGTATGGAGGCCGTCGAGGAACGGCGCGGCCTGGGCCTGGCCCTGGCCGTGGGCCGGGGGCGTGATGGCGGCTCCGGCCTCGGCCCGAAAGCTCTGCGCAGAAAGCTCGAGCAGCTTCAGGGGCCGCACCGCCCCGCCATAGGTCGCCGTGCAGTCCTGGACCGGCAGGACGAGGCCGCCGTCCTTGTCTTCGAACGGCGTACCGCCCGGCCGGCTGCTCGCGCGATCGACCCGGACGGGATTGGCCGGATGCGGCGTCCAGGGGCCGGTCAGCTGGTCGGCGAAGGCCAGGTGCAGGTGCGCCTGCTTCGCCATCCGCGAGCCGCCGGGCGCATAGGCCAGCCACCATTTTCCCTGCCATCGGAAGGGGGTCGCATCGACCGCCGGGGTGTCGAGGGCGAAACTGGCGACCCTCTCCCAGGCGTGGGGGAACGCCTTGGCGCGATAGAGGCTCAGCGTCCCCGACCGGTGCGCTTCCGGCAGCATCCAGGTTTCACCCTCCGCCTCGAACACGAAGGGGTAGGAGAGATGCCAGGGCTCCGAGAGGACGGCCTGCTGGCCGAGAAGCTGCAGGGCGGCGTCGTAGCGCTGCACGACGATGATCCCGCGACGCGTCCGGTAATCGTAGGCTTCGGCGAAGAGGTGAAGGACGCCGTCGCGCCAGATCCCAAAGGGATCGGCGAGGAAGGTCAGGGGCGGACTGCTCGGGAGCCAGTCGATCGGAAAGCCGTCCAGCCCGCCGGCGGCGGCCACGGCCTGGATCGGCGCGCGGACCACGCCGAGCCGCCAGATGTCGCGACGGAACATCTAGCGCGGCGCGCCTGGAACGGGCGGATTCATCGAAACTCACCTGCGTGCACGGGTCGGACAGCTATACGACGCCGGGCGCCGCACGCCCCCTCAGTCTGTACGGCGAGACGGCGGGAACGAGATCGACACTTCAAGGCCGGGGGCGGCGTCGGCGAGTTCGAGGCGCGCGCCGTGCCGCACCGCGACCGAGGCGGCGATGGCCAGGCCCAGGCCCGAGCCCGCGGTGCTGCGGCTGGCTTCCAGGCGGCCGAGCGGCGCCAGGGCGAGGTCGCGCAGGTCCGGGGGAATGCCTGGTCCGTTGTCCCGCACCGAGAGGCGAGGCGCGCCGGCGTTGTCCTCGACGCGGAGCTCGATCCTGGCGCCGACCGGCGTGTGTCGCAGGGCGTTTTCCAGCAGATTGACCAGCGCCTGGGCCACGAGGTCGGCGTCACCCTTCACCCGCGCGGACTCCATGAGGGCGTCGAGGGATCGGCCGCTGACCTCGATGTCGGGCCGCAGCGCCTCCGACACCCGGCTGGCGACGTCGGTGAGGTCCACAAGCCCCTCGGGTCGGGGGCTGCCTTCGATCTCGGCGAGCTGCAGCAGGGCGTCGAAGGTCCGCAGGATCTCAAGGAAGTCCGCGTCGAGCCGGCGGACCTCGGCGGCGACCGTCGGCGTGTCGGCCGCCGCGCGCGCCAGACGCTCCAGCTTCTGCCGTAGGCGGGTCAGGGGCCGACGCATGTCGTGCGCCACGTCGGTGGTCACCCGGCGCAATTGGTCGACAAGGCGCGAGATACGGTCGAGCATTGCGTTGAACGCCAGGCTCAGGTCGTCGATCTCGTCAGGCGCGTCGACTCGCCGGACCGGCGCGCGCACCGCGAGCTGGCCCCCTGCGACCAGCGCCGCCGTCGACGACAGCGCGTCCAACCGTCGCCAGGTCCAGTGGCTGGTCAGGCAGGCGGTGGCCAGGCAGATCGCGACGCCCGCCGCACCACTCAGTGCGAGCAGGATCGCGAGCGTTCGCATCTCCTCCTGCTGGGCGGTCAGGTCGCGCGCGACCGACAGCCAGCCGCCGCCGGGCAGGCGTTCCGTATAGGCCAGGGCCAGGCCCTTGGCGGCGACGCTCTTGGTCCAACCGGCATGAGCCAACCGAGCGAGGCTGGGATCTCCCGCCAGAACGCCGCCGCTGGGCGAGGCGAGGCCATACTCAAACCCGTGCCAGAGGCGCGATCGCTTGGTCACCGTGTAGGAGAGGTGCGCGACACCCTTGTGCCGCCACTCGTCGTCGAGCGATCCGACTTCGCCCAGCACATCGGCGCGGTAAGCTCGCTCGGTGACCTGCTGGATCGAGAGGATTGCGAGCAGGCCGGCGACGCCAAAGGCCAGCACCAGCGCGATCGTCTGGAACGCCATCACTCGGGTTCCGGTCCGCCGCCAGAGGCGGCGCAGCGCTGCGCCGGCTGGGCTAAGGCTCGCGGACGACATAGCCGGCGCCGCGGATCGTGTGGATGAGGGGCGGGCCGCCGGTCTCGTCGAGCTTGCCACGTAGCCGGGAGATGTGGGTCTCCACGATGTTCGTGCGCGGATCGAAGTGAAATCCCCAGACCTGTTCGAGCAGCATCTTTCGCGTCACGGGCTGACCCCGGTTCAGCAGGAGGAACTCCAGGAGGCGGTACTCCAACGGCAACAGCGAGACGACCTGTCCGCGGCGCCACACCTTGCGCTGCAGGCGGTCGAACTCGAGGTCGCCGCACGCGAGCAGGGTAGGATCTCCGGTCCGCGCGCCCCGCTTGGCGAGGACCTGGACCCGCGCGTTCAATTCCTGGCAGTCGACGGGCTTGACCACATAGTCGTCGCCGCCGCCCTGCAGTCCCGCGACGCGGTCGGCGACCGCGCCCATGGCGGTCAGGAAGAGCGCCGGCGTCTCCACGCCGCGTGCGCGCAGTCGGCGCAGCAGCTCCAGGCCGTCACAGCCCGGCAGCATCCGGTCGATGATCAGCACGTCGTACGGGCCGTCGCCGACGCCGGGCGCGAGCGCCGCGCCGCCGTCGTGAATCACCGTCACCTCCAGGCCGAAGCCGGCGAGGTCGTCGGCCATGTGCTGCGCGGACTCGACGTCGTCTTCGATGATCAGGACGCGCAATGGCCAAGGTCCGGGCGACGGTCGGACCGGCGGCGATCGACCAGGGGGGCCGCGTTCATCCCATCGCGGAACAGGCATCATGTCGGTCATTACCCCCGCCGTACAAGCCGCGCCGGAGGTTGAGATATCTCAATGTTGATGCAGCTTTTATGACGGCTCCGAAAACAACCATGAGATTCAACGAAGTATCGGCGCACCTTTCCCGACTTCATGGAACTGTCAAATAGCTGAGACATTTCTTTAACTTGTAGCATCGGCCGCGCGGCGCTGTTTCCCGCTCCAAGTTTGAGGGGGATATCCATGCGCCACATCGTTTCATCTAAGCGCCGGGCAAAGCTTGTCAGCAGTTCCGGGCTGGCCCTGTTTCTGGCCGCCGGCCTTATCGGTTTCGCCGGCCAGGCCGCGGCGGCCGACGCGGCGGCGGCTGGTGACGCCCCCGTCAAGATCGATCCCGAGAACGCGGACTATGGCCGCCAGGTCGACGAACTGGTGGTGACAGGCGCCACGGGCGCGACGGCGGCGGCGCCGGTGAAGGCCTCGCTGGAGGCCACCGAGCCGCAGTCGATCATCGACCGCAAGGCGATCGATCAGTTCATCCCGGCGACCGCCGACTACACCCAGATCGTCAACCTCGCCCCCAGCCTTTCCGGCACCTCGGCGAACGGCCCGGGCCTTGGCGAGTCCAAGACCACGCTGCGCGGCTTCCAGGACGGCCAGTACAACATCACGTACGACGGCATCCCGTGGGGGGACGCCAACGGCCCGACGCACCACTCGACCTCGTTCTTCCCGTCCTCGACGATCGGCGCCGTGGTCGTGGATCGCGGCCCCGGCCAGGCGAGCCAGCTCGGCGTGGCCAGCTTCGGCGGGTCCATCAACCTGTTCTCACCGGAGGTCAGCGATACGTTCGGCGGCTCGCAGTCGGTGACCGCGGGGTCGTGGAACACCTGGATGGCAGTGACCAAGCTCAGCACCGGCGACATCGACCAGCTGAACGGGACCCACGCGCTCTTCAACTTCCAGGAGCTGAAGACCGACGGCTACCTGAGCTACAGCGGCGCCAAGGCGTTCAACCAGCTGGTTCGCGCGGTCGTCCCGATCACCGACACCTGGAAGCTGACCATCCTGGGGACGTGGAACTACACCAAGGTCCACACCAGCGACAGCCCGGGTGCGACGCTCACGCAGGTGGCGCTCTACGGCAAGAATTTCGCCCTCAGCAACGATCCCAACTCACCGACCTATTTCAAGTACAACCTCGTCACCAAGCATACCTACTTCAACTACGCCAAGCTGAACGGCGAGGTGACCCCGACGCTGAAGCTCGAGGACACGGTCTATTCCTACTACTACAAGAACGACACGGAATCGGCGCTCGACCCGACCCTGTCGCCCGCCGACATCGCCAACCGCACCGGCCTGCAGATCACCCAGGTCCCGGGCGGCAAGCCGGTCGTGAACGGGCACATCCCGGGCTACACCAAGCTCAACGTCTACAAGATCTACGGCAACATCCTGCACCTCGACCAGGAGCTGCCGTTCGGCATGATCAAGGCGGGCCTTTGGCTTGAGAAGGCCGACACCGGGCCGCGCGCCCGCTACGATTACGACGCCACCCTGGGTCGCGGGCCGAACGGCTACACCGTGGACTATCGCCAGAAGGTGCTGGCCGGCGTGCCGCAGTACCTGGAATACCTGCAGTTCTCGGGCTGGAAGCAGTACGAGCCGTTCGTCGACATCGAATGGCGCGTCACGCCGCAGCTGACGGTCACGCCGGGCATCAAATACATGCACGAGGAGCTCTCGGTAGACGCCGACGTCAACCAGAAGTCCCGGCAGCCGTTCCACGACTCCAAGACCTTCACCAAGACGCTCTATTTCCTGACCGCGAACTACAAGGTGCAGGAGAACCTGGCGGTCTATGCGCAGTACGCGACCGGCTTCCTCGTCCCCGACATCAGCACGACACAGGTGGTCAACCCTAACCTGAAGGACCTGCAGCCGCAGGAGTCCACCAACTACCAGGCCGGTGTGGTCTACCACGGCTCCAAGCTGACCCTGGACGCCGACGTCTACTACATCGACTTCACCAACAAGCTGCAGACGGTCACGGTTGGGTCGGAGACCGTCAACTTCAACCTCGGCGGGGCGAAGTACAAAGGGATCGAGGGCGCGGCCACCTTCGCCGCCACCGATCAGATCTTCCTGTTCGCCAACGGCTCGCTGAACTCGGCGAAGGCGGAGGGCGCGGCCACCACGATCGGCGGCGTGCCCGTGACCATCGTCGGCGGCAAGCAGATCGCCAACGCCCCGAAATCGACGGCCGCGTTCGGCGTGCTCTTCCAGAACGACGCCTGGTCGATCTCGTTGGCGGACAAGTACACGGGCAAACAGTGGGGGGCCGAGGGCGAACCGGCCGCCTATGAGATCGACGGCTACCACCAGGCCGACTTGACGGTGGTCTACCGCTTCGACCGCTACCGGCTGGAAGCGGCGGTCTACAACGTCTTCGACAACCAGCCCTTCACCAACATCAAGCCGGGCAAGACGGCGGCCTACGACCAGTACTACTTCCAGCCGGAGCGGAACTTCCAGATCTCGGCGAAGGCGAATTTCTGATGCGCCTCCGCGAAAAGCTTCGGATGATCCGCAGCGGCGCGCCGCTGGCCGTCGGGGCGCTGCTTCTGGCCGGCGGGGCCTGGGCGCAGGAGGCTCCGGCCGCCGCCAAGCCGGCTCCCATGTCGAAGTTCCTCCAGCCCGCCGACCTCGACCCGGCGCGGCTCCTGCCGCCGCCGCCGGCCGACGACGCCGCGGCCGCCGTCGAGGGCCGGGCCGAGCTGCATCGCGTCGCCGCCTCGATGCGCACGCCCGCCCGCCTGGCCCAGGCGAGGCGCGACGACGGGGCCGAGGACGTCACCGCCTTCGCCGATGTGCTGGGACCGCGGTTCGACCTCGAGCAACTGCCCGCGACGGCGAAGCTCTTCGCAGACCTGCGTCACGAGGACAGCGTCGCGGCCAAGCGGGCCAAGGCCTACTTCAAGCGCGAGCGCCCGTTCCACTACGACCGCACGCTGGACGTCTGCGACGACGGCCACGACGTGAAGAACAGCTACCCTAGCGGCCACGCCACCATGGGCTATTCCGCAGCCGCGGTGCTGGCCGAGCTGGCGCCCGGCAAAGCCCAGG
>Ga0307513_10009978_pt1 | contig 11979 bp, 10 predicted proteins | sample 15_EM_MG_FD_202174 | JGI IMG/M metagenome (GOLD analysis project Ga0307513, IMG submission 202174) | Populus trichocarpa ectomycorrhiza microbial communities from riparian zone in the Pacific Northwest, United States - 15_EM | ecosystem: Host-associated > Plants > Roots > Unclassified | place... | reverse complement strand
ATTCGCTCGACGAACTCGCGCGCGAACCCGCTGTGCCGAAGCAGTTGACCTCCACGCCGGGCTTCAAAGGTTTCGCGCAGTTTTCGCCCGACAGCAAGGAGATTTTCTACATCGAGCAGGGGCGCATCAACGTCTCCACGCTCGAAGGCAAGACGCGCCCGCTGGGCGTCGCGGCGGAGATGGACGTGGATTTCTCGCGCGAGAAGATGCAGGTGTTCCGGCAGGTCTGGTCATACCTTCACGAACATTTTTACGACCCGAATTTTCACGGCGTGAACTGGGACGCGATGCGCACCGCCTACGAGCCGCGCATCGCGGGCGCACGCACGCCCGACGAAATGCGTCGCCTGTTGCAACTCATGGTCGGCGAGTTGAACGCCTCGCACTCCGGCGTCGGCGCGCCGTTCACCGGCCAGACGGCTGCGACGGGGCGGCTCGGCCTGCGTTTTGATCGCAGCGAATATGAAACCACGGGCAGGCTGCGCGTGACGGAGATCATCCCGCTCAGTCCCGCCGCGCTCGCGCGCGAGATCAAACCCGGCGACTACCTGCTCGCCGTTGACGGCACGGAGATCGATGCACGCGCGAACCTCGACGAGTTGTTGAATTACAAGATCAACCGTCGTGTGAGTCTGACGGTGGCCTCCGGTGCGGACGGCGCAAACAGGCGCGAACTGGCCGTGCGCCCCGTCAACGGGAGCACGGAAAAGGCTCTGCTCTATCGCAAGTGGGTCGAGGACAATCGCGCATACGTGGCGCGCATCAGCAACGGGCGGCTCGGCTACGTCCACATGTTCGACATGGGTTCGGCCTCGCTCTCGCAACTCTACGTTGACCTCGACGCCGAAAATCATTCGCGCGAGGGCGTCGTCGTTGACGTGCGCAACAACAACGGCGGCTTCGTCAACGTCTACGCCATCGACGTGCTCTCGCGGCGCGGCTACCTGACGATGACGCCGCGCGGCCAGACACCCGCGCCCGCCCGCACCGTGCTCGGCCAACGCTCGCTCGAATCGCCGACCATCCTCGTCACCAACCAGCACTCGCTCTCCGACGCCGAAGATTTCACCGAAGGCTACCGCACACTCAAACTCGGCAAGGTGGTCGGCGAACCGACTTCCGGTTGGATCATCTACACGTGGAATCAAACGTTGATCGACGGCTCAAGCGTGCGCCTGCCGCGCATGAAGGTTCAGGCGGCGGACGGCACGAACATGGAACTGAACCCGCGCCCGGTGGACGTGCCCGTCTCGCGCCCCATCGGCGAGACTTACACGGGACGCGACTCGCAACTCGAAACAGCCGTGCGCGAGTTGATCAAACAACTCGGAAGCCGCGCGTCGAATTGAAGGAGAAAGGAGCAGGAAGGATGATGCCGCGCACAGTATGGTTTGAACGGAAGTTCACGCTCGACCTGCCGCTCTCGATGTACCCGAACGTGTTGGAGCGCGTGCGCGGCACGCCCGCGCGGCTCGAAGACCGTCTCCTCAAGTTGCCGCGCGAAGTGTTGACGCGGCGCGAAGGCGGCGACTGGTCAATGCAGGAACAGGCCGGACACTTGCTCGATCTGGGCGCGCTCGATCTGGGTCGTCTCGACGATTACGCAGCCGGACTCGACACCCTGCGCCCCGCCGACCTCGGAAACCGCAAGACGCACGAGGCCAATCACAACGCCGACTCAATCGAACGAATCCTCGCCTCGTTTCGCGCCGACCGCGCCGAGTTCGTGCGTCGTCTGGAGGGCTTCGATCTGGAACTCGTCGCCCGCACCGCCCTCCACCCGCGCCTGCAAACGCCGATGCGCGTGATAGACCTCGCCTACTTCATCGCCGAACACGACGACCACCATCTCGCGCGCATCAGCGGTTTGATCCGCGCGTTCGTTAAGTGAGCCGCAAGGATCACAGTCCTTCGATTCTCTTGCCGACGGGGTCGAGCGGCGGCAATTTGTTCTCCGGCGCGGCGAGATAGAAATAGGTGCAACTCGAATAGTCGTCGTCGCGCTCGAACTTGCCGTCCTTCGATAAGTCTATCTCGACGAGGCCGGGGCCGGCGCGATAGAGACGCCGCCCCGCTTTCACGACCGCCTCGCGGCTGTGCGGCGCGAGATAGCCGATCTGCTGGATCGTGACGCGGATGTCTTTCTGGAAATAGATGGGGTCGGGGATGTGGTAGCGATAGAAGCACCAGCGCATGTTTTTCTCGTCGGCGACGGGGCTGCCCTGATAGGCGTGCGCAAACTGTCCCTGCCCCCACGCCGTGCCGATGTAATCCTCCGCGCCCGTGCCGCTCAAGGTGGGAAACTCCCGGTCGCCGTCCAGATAAATTTTCACCTCGCCCTCGCCCCACCACGTATTGAAGTAAGCCTTCTGGTTGACGATGACGCCGATGTTCGTGCCGAGGTAGCGACCGCGACCGGCGACCTGCGGCAGCAACTCGTAGTCGTGCTGCAAGCGCGTCGGATTCTCGCGGCGATAGTGTGCGTGGAAGTAGAGCATGTTCGCGCCGTGGCGGTCGCCGAGCGTGTAGTCCACGTCGTAGAAAAGCTCGTCCAAGTTGGCGTCGCTCTCGTTGGTCATCACGATCTTCATGCCGGTCTTAAACGGCATCGGGACGACGCAGTTGAAACTGCGTCCTTCCGGGTTCGAGAAGAGCGCAGACTGGAACACGGTCGTCTGACCCAACCCGATCCCGAAGAAGTCGCCGAGCGGCGCGCTCACAGCCGGAGTCTTCGCGCCGTCCCAGTACATGTCTATGCGCAGGCTGCGCAGCATACGCGGGCTGCGGTCCGGGAACGTCATCCAGATGCGCCGCACCGTGCCGCTCGTGCCCGCCGCCTCGGCCAGCACGCGGCTCTCGCCCGCCTTGATCGGCACGGTCGGCGAACCCTTCCGCCCGCCATTCGCCTGCCCGCCCTTGCCGCGCTCGCCCTTCTGATTCTCCCCGCTCGCCCAACGCGACTCCACGCCCTCCGGCATCTCATAGATCGTCTGCGCGCGCGCCGCCTGCGCCGAAGTTATGAGCACCAACAATAGTCCGAGACGATAAATAGCCAAGCCACCAAACCTCATATCTCCTGCTCCTGTTTGTCCGATTCATCGCTAACGGCGAAATCGACGTGGTGCTCAACCGCTACGGACATGCCGGGATTTAGGACGACGCGAACAAATCATTCCGCCTGCAATGCTTTGGCTTCGTCTGTGTCGTCGTAGGCGTTATGCAGCTGCACCGGCGCGGTTTTCGCTTTGCGCAGGCGCAGGTTCAAAATTTCGACGAGAACTGAAAACGCCATCGCAAAATAGATGTAACCTTTCGGGATGTGCTGGTCTAAACCTTCGGCGATCAGCGTGACGCCGATCAAGATCAAGAACGACAGGGCAAGCATCTTGATCGTCGGATGTTTTTGGACGAACGCGCCGATGCTGCCCGCAAAAGCCATCATAAAAGCGATTGAGACGACCACCGCCGCAATCATGATCCAGAGATTATCAACCATCCCGACCGCCGTGATCACCGAATCGAGCGAGAAGACGATGTCGAGCAGCATGATTTGAACAAGAACCCCGGCAAACGAAGGGTAAATTTTCGTGGACTTATGACCTTCTTCGCCTTCGAGCGAGCCGTGAATTTCGTGTGTGCTTTTCGCCAGCAGAAATAACCCGCCGACGAGCAAAACCAGATCGCGTCCCGATATTTCCTGTCCGAAAACGGCGAATAAAGGCGCGGTCAGACCGATCACCCACGACAAAGAAAACAGCAAGATCACGCGCATCCCGAGCGCCAGCGCCAATCCGATATAACGCGCTCTCGGTTGTTGTTCGGGCGGCAGCTTGCCCGCCAAAATTGAGATGAAGACGATGTTGTCGATACCGAGAACGAGTTCCAAAAGCGTTAAAGTTAAGAATGCGATCCAAATTTGCGGGTCAGCCATCCATTCCATATTTTATAAACTCTCCTTCACTTAATCTTCACCTCATCTTCAGGCGAACGAATCTAACATGCATTCGACCGTAGCGGCATTTATCGAAAAGGCTTTGCTCGCGTTCGACGGATTATAGCGAAGCGGTCTGACAATACGACAGTCGAGTGCTCCCGCCGGGGTGAACGGTGTGTTCTGGTTTGCTATTCGTGAACTTTGCGGGCGGCGTGGGGCTGCGTCGTGCGTGGCTGTTCGGTTTCGGTGAGTTGTCCCCGGTCGCGGTAGAGGCGGAGTTTGTTGTGGAGGGTCTTGAGGCTGATTTGGAGGAGTTCGGCGGCGCGGGTTTTGTTGTTGTCGGTCTTTTGGAGAGTGCGCAGGATCATCTGGCGTTCCATCTCTTCGATGGGCGTGCCGACGGGGAGCGTGATCGTATCTTCGACACGGGCGCGGGCGCGCTGGTCGAGTGGGTAGGGCGCGATGTGGTGGCGTTCGATAGATTCGCCGGAGCAGATGATGACGGCGCGTTCGATGACGTTGCGGAGTTCGCGCACGTTGCCCGGCCAGTGGTGCGAACGCAGCACGTCGAGCGCGGCTGTGCTGAGGTGGCGCGCGGGACGCTCGTGTCGCTCGGAGAGTTGCGAGACGAGATGTTGCGTCAGGAGCGGTAAGTCTTCTTTACGTTGACGCAGCGGGGGGAGTTCGATGGTGATGACGTTCAGGCGGTAGAGCAGGTCTTCGCGAAACGCGCCGGTGCGCACGGCTTCGTGCGGTTCGCGGTTGGTCGCCGCCAGCACGCGCACGTCAATCGGTATCTCGTGCGAACCGCCGAGCCGGCGGACGGAACGCTCTTCCAGAACGCGCAGCAACTTGGCTTGCAGGAGCGCGGGCATCTCCGCGATCTCGTCGAGCAGGAGCGTGCCGCGATGGGCGAGTTCGAAACAGCCCTGACGGCGTGCCGCCGCGCCGGTGAACGCGCCGCGCTCGTGGCCGAACAGTTCGGACTCCATCAGGGTTTCGGGGATGGCGGAACAGTTGATGGCGACGAACTCGCCTTCGCGTCGCGGGCTGAGGTCGTGGATCGTGCGCGCGACGAGTTCTTTACCCGTGCCGGATTCGCCCGTGATCAGGACTGAAGCGGAAGAGGGCGCAACCTGTTCGATGAGCCTGTAGACGCGCTGCATCGGGACGGAGTTGCCGATCAATTTCCCGAACGAGCCGCGCCCGAGGAGTTCGTGTTGGAGGGCGAGGCTGTCGCGCTGCGCACGTCCTTCCTCAATCGCGCGCCCGACGACGGCGCAGAGTTTTTCGTTGTCAATCGGCTTCTCGAAATAGTGGTAAGCGCCCTCTTCCTGTATCGCGCGCAGAGCCATCTCGACCGAACCCTCGCCGGTCAACAGGATGACGGCGATCTCCGGGTGGCGCGTGCGCAACTCGCGCAGCAACTCGAACCCGTTCAGGCCGGGCATCTTCACGTCGGAGACGACGACCGAAGGGAGAAACTGCGCGACGCGTTCGAGCGCACGCCCCGCGTCCGACTCGGCTGCCGCCTCGAAGCCATCCGCCGTCAACACCTCGCGCAATGTATCCAACACGAGCGGCTCATCGTCAATCACCAGCACCCGTCCCTTAGCCATGATCGCAGTTTAGCATACGGCGTTCGGTTTGAGTTTGGACAAAGAAATAACTGCCCGCCGGAGGTTGTCGGCGAGGAAGAGACTCGACGCAGAGGCGCGTAAATCGCGCAGCGGCGGCGCAGAGAATAAGCCTTTATCGTGCGAAATAATCGGCGATGGCGCGTGCGAGCGCGGGGGTCGTAAATTCGGCGGGCTGGATGTCGGTCGAGAGGTTGTAGTCGGCGGCGGTGCGCGCGGTGATGTCGCCGATGCAGGCGACGCGTATGTCTTTCAGCAGTTCGCAGAGGTCGCGCGTGTCGAAGAGTTGGGCGAAGTTTTTGACGGTCGAAGAACTCGTGAAGGTGATGCAGTCAACCGCGCCGCCGACGAGCAGGGCTTCGATGCGCGCGCGGTCGGTCGTCTGCGGCGCGACGGTGCGATAGGCGGCGACCGTATCGGCACGCGCCCCGGCCTCTTCGAGCGCACGCGGCAGATGGTCGCGTGCGACGGCGGCGCGGGGGATGAGAAAATTCAGACGTTCCAGTTGCTCGCGACCGCCGAGATAATTCGCCAGCGCATCGAAGACGCTTTCGGCCTTGAACTCGCCGGGCACGACATCGACGTGGACGCGCGCGTCGCGCAGGCGGTCGGCGGTGGCCGGGCCGATGGCGCAGACGTGGATGTCGTCCAACTCGCTCGCGTCGTGTCCCCCGGCCTCCATGCGGCGCATGAAGAAATCAACGCTGTTCGTGCTGTTAAAGACGAGCCAATCGTAGCCGTAGAGGTGTTCAATCGCCTCGTCGAGCGGCGCGAAACTTTCGGGTTCGACGATCTCGATGGTGGGACAGGCGACGACGCGCGCGCCGTAGCGTTCGAGTTCGGCTGCAAACTCCGACGACTGTGACAGTGCGCGCGTGATAACGACGGTGCGCCCGCGCAAGGGCTGCTTTTCAGTTTGGTGCGGATCGGGCGACATCGCGAGAGGCATCACAGGGAATCAAGACGGACGACGTTCAAACGGGCAACACTTAGACGGACGACGTTCACGCTTAAACACACAACTCTCAAACGGACGACGTTCAAACGGGCAACACTTAGACGGACGACGTTCACGCTTAAACACACAACTCTCAAACGGACGACGTTCAAACGGTTAATCCTTCGAGCAACTCTTCCGCGCCGCGTTCGCGCAGGCGCGCGGCGAGCGTCTCTCCGGCGCGCGCGGCGTGCGTGGTGTCGTCTTCCAGACCGTCGCGGATGACCCGCGTGCCGTCGAGCGCGGCGACGAGTGCGTCGAGCTGGAGCGTGTCGCCGTTGACGACCGCGTGCGCGGCGATGGGAACCTGACAGCCGCCGCCGAGCGCAAAGAGCAACGCGCGTTCGGCGGTGCAGGCGGCGCGCGTCGGGGCGTGTTCGAGGAACGAGACGAGCGCGGCGGTGCGCGAATCATGCGCGCGCGTCTCGATGCCGAGCGCGCCTTGCCCGACGGCGGGCAACATCTCCGCGTGTGCGATGGCGGCGTTGATGCGTCGCTCGAAGCCGAGGCGGCGCAAGCCTGCGGAGGCGAGGATGATCGCGTCGTAACCGCCCTCGTCGAGTTTGCGCAGGCGCGTGTCCACGTTGCCGCGTAAATCTTTGATGACGACATCCGGGCGCAAGTGTTTCAACTGCGCCTGTCGCCGTAGGCTCGACGTGCCGACGATTGCGCCTTGCGGCAGACCGCGAAGCGAGTTGCTTCCTGCCGCGACGCCTTCACGCAAGACGAGCGCGTCGCGTGCGTCTTCGCGTTCGGTGATAGCGTTGATGGCGAGGTCGTCCGGCAGTGTCGTCGGCAAATCCTTGAGCGAGTGGACGGCGAGATCGATCTCTTCGGCGAGCAGAGCCTCTTCCAGTTCCTTCGTGAAGACGCCTTTGCCGCCGATGACCGCGAGCGGCACGTTAAGCATCACGTCGCCCGAAGTCTTAATGACCTCGATGCGAATCTCGGCCTCCGGTCGCAACTCCGCGAGCCGCGCCTTCACCCATTCCGATTGCCACAACGCGAGTTTCGAGCCGCGCGAACCGATGACGAAATGATCTCTCATAAACGGGCTAAAAATGTTTGTAGGGGCAGGGCTTGTCCCTGCCGGCTCAATATTCGCTGCGCTCAAACTTAAAAATAAAGGCGCGGGCAGGGACAAGCCCTGCCTCTACAGTTATTCTTCAAGTCCGAAAGTGTTGCGCCACGCTTTGAGGGTTTCTTCCTCGCCGGTGTCGTGCGAGCGGCGCAGGCGGTTGATGATGGGGTGCGAAATTTTGTTGACGGTGGACATCAGCAGAGCTTCGACGGCGCGCTCCTGTTCGGGCGTCAAGTCGCCGAGGCGGCTGCGCTGGCGTTTGAGTTCGGCCTGCGCGATCTCTTCCAACTTGTGCCGGAGCGCGGCCACCGTCGGGCCGAGGTCGAGCGAGCGTAGAGCCTGTTGAAACTGCATCACCTCCGATTCGACGATCAACTCCGCGCGCTCGGCCTCGCGTTCGCGCTCGCGTATGTTGGAGGCGACGACGGCTTCCAGATCGTCTACGTCGAAGACGAACAGGTTGTTGAGTTGGCCGACCGACGGATCGACGTTGCGCGGCACGCTGATGTCTATGAAGAAGGCGGGACGCTGCCGCCGCGCCGCCAGAGCCTCGCGCGCCATCTCCTGCGTGACGACGTATTCGTTGGCGGCGGTCGAGCAGATGACGATGTCGGCCTCGGCCAGATGCGCGGGCAGGGAAGAGAAGTCGAGCGCAGTGCCTTTGATCTTTTGCGCGAGTTGTTCGGCGGTTTCGATGGTGCGGTTGGTGACGAGGATGCGCGACGCGCCCGCGCTCGCCAGATGTTGCGCGGCGAGTTCGGCCATCTCGCCCGCGCCGATGACGAGGACGGTCGTGCCCTTGAGCGAGCCGAAGATTTTGCGCCCGAGTTCGACCGCCGTAAAACTGATCGAGACGGCGGAGGCGGCAATGCCCGTCTCGGAGCGCACGCGCTTGGCGACGTGCAGCGCGTGATGCACGAGCCGGTGGAGGACGCGCCCCGCCGTGCCCGCCGTGACCGCGTTCGAGTAGGCGCGGCGCACCTGACCGAGCACCTGCGGCTCGCCGACGACCATCGAATCGAGCGAAGAGGCGACGCGGAAGACGTGGCGCACGGCCTTTTCGTCCGCATGCGTGTAGAGGTGTTCGCCGAAGAACTGGTTCGGCACGCGGCGCGTCTCGCTCAGGAAAGAACTGATGCGCGCCGTTCCCTCGTCGCCGCGTACGCCGCGCGTCGCCGCGAGCACTTCCACGCGGTTGCAGGTGGAAACGATCAAGCCCTCGCTAATCAACTCGCCGTCAACCAACGTCTGCAAAGTCTCGGCGCACGCCTCGTCCGTAAAAGCCAGACGCTCGCGCACCTCCACCGGCGCAGTCTTATGATTGAGTCCGACGAGAATGATGGACATAACAGGGGTTTCAAGTTTCAGGTTTCAAGTTTCAGGTCTGAGGTTTGAAGTTCCATAACTTGAAACCTGAAACCTGAAACCTGAAACCCTGCTAACCGAATACGTGATAGCCGCCCATGAGGCGCGTGCCGAGAAAGGTGAAGAGGACGAGGCCGAAACCGGCGACGCCGACGAGCGCGGATTTGCGCCCGCGCCATTGGGTGCGGTAATGGATCATGGTCAGGTAAAGCAGCCAAGTGATGAGCGCGAAAACTTCCTTCGGGTCGTTGTGCCAGATGCGCCCGGTCTGTTGTGAAGAGAGGATCGCGCCGGTGACGATGCCGAGCGACAGAAGCGTGAAGCCGATGCCTGCGGCGGTCGAGCCGATGTCGTCAACGGTCGTCAGCGAAGGCAGGCGATGAAAGAGCGCGGAGAAGGTTTTCAGTTTCAGTTCGCGTTCCTGCCAGAGATACATCGCGCTCGCGGCGAAGACGACGAAGAAGGCGGCGTAGGAAAAGATCAGGAGCGTCGTGTGGATGGGAAAGACCCACCCGGCTGCGCCCGCTGCCACCGTCCCGGCGCGCGTGTCCGCAGACGAACGCACGATCAACGCCGCCGTCACGAGAAACGCGACGAGCGGCATCAGGAACGTGCCGAGCGCTTTGACCTGATAGCGAAAGTGCGCCAGCCCGTAGGCGACGACGAGCGTCCACGCGAGAAAAGATAGAGTCTCGCGCAGGCCGAACAGAGGATAGTGTCCGTCCTGTATCCAGTCGCGCAGGAAAGCCGCCGTGTGCAGCGCGAAGCCGACGCCGAGCGACACAATCGCCACGCGCTCGACCGAGCGACGCTTATAAGCGAACGCCAGAATCGCGTGGACGGCGGCGTTGACGTAGGCGGCTAAAGCTGCGAGCAGGAGATAATTCATCGGAGGTGTTGAGAACTAGTCGTAACCTTCTCCACGCATTGTACGGGATGAGGGAAAACTGTCGCAAGGGGACAATTCCGGGGCGCGCTGTTGTCACGAAACGGCAAGACGTGAGAAACTTCCAGCCGTGCCACCCTACAAGCCGCCAGTTAATTTTGTGTCGAAGGTAAAGGGATATGCCTGATCGCGCAGACGCCTGGGAACTTCTCTGCGAATACACCAAAGGCGACAGCCTGCGCCGCCACGCCCTCGCCGTCGAGACGGCCATGCGCGCCTCGGCCACGCGCTACGGCGGTGCGGACGCCGACGTTGACGAATGGGGCATGGTCGGCCTGCTCCACGATTTCGACTACGAGATGTTTCCCGGCGCGGACGAGCACCCGTTCAAGGGCGCGAACATACTCTGCGGGCGCGGCTACCCGGACCACTTCATCCGCGCCATCATGGGACACGCCACCTACACGGGCGTCCCGCGCGACACGCCGATGGCTCGTGCGCTCTTTGCCACCGACGAACTCTGCGGCTTCCTCGTCGCCTGCGCGCTCGTGCGCCCGTCGAAGAGTCTGGACGACATGGAAGTCTCGTCGGTCAAGAAGAAATTGAAGGACAAGGCTTTCGCGCGCACCGTGAACCGCGAAGACATTCATCAAGGCGTCGCCGAGTTGGGCGTCCCGCTCGACGAGCACATCCGTTTCGTGATAGACGCGCTGCGCCCCGTGCAAAAAGAGATCGGCCTGAATAGTTTGACGACGGGCGACGCGGCTTGAGTTAGCTGATGCCGTGCGGATGTGATGTGGGAAGCGAGACGCGCGGGGAAGCTTCAAAAACTTAGAAACACACGCGCGGCGAAGAGGGCTGCAAACGTCAAAACGAGTGCGAACAGGGCGGTCAGCGCAGCTTGCAGTTTGCGGCGGCGCGCCGTATGGCGGTAGACGAAGATGCAAGCGAGCGTAGTGAAGACGAGTGGGATGGAGATAACTCCGAAGATCACGCCGGACGGCATCGCGCCCGGAGGCGTTGTGCTTCCCCGCATCCAGTAGGCGAGCGCGCGCATCCCGCCCGCGTTGATGAGGGCGGCGACGAGCGAAGTGATAATGAGCAACTTCCAGCGCACCGGGCAACAATGTCCTGACCACAACCGCGTCGGCGTAAAGATGTTTGGCGAGGTAATTATGAGAGAACAGGGGCGGAACGCCGCCAAGCATATCATAGGAGACATAAGTGACAAGTTGAAGAACGTAAATCGTGAATCGTAAATAGAAAGAACCTGTCTTAATCTATTCACGATTGACGATTCACGATTTACGGCTTTCCTCCCGTCACTGCGAACAAATGGTAACTAGAAACGCACTCTTGTATCTGGCGAAGCAGGAAGGCTTGAAAGACTTCGCGACGCGCTTCCGCCCGTTCAAAAAGATGACGACGCGCTTCGTGGCGGGCGAGGACATCGACGAAGCCGTCGCCGCGATCCGAGAGATTAACGCGCGCGGCGCGAGCGCATCGTTCGATCATCTGAACGAATCGGTCGCCACCCGCGCCGAGACGGAAGAGGAAGTGCGCGAGTACAACCGCGTGCTCGCGGCCATTGACGAGACGGGCATCCGCTCGAACGTCTCGATCAAGTTGACGCAATTCGGACTCGAAATAGACCCGGAGTTGGCCTACCACAACGCGCGCGAAGTGGTGTTGGAGGCGTCGCGGCGCGGCAATTTCGTCCGCGTGGACATGGAGCAGTCGAGCGTCACGCAGGTGACGATTGACATCTTCAAACGCCTGCGCGCGGAGTTCGACTTGAACACGGTCGGCATCGTCCTGCAATCATATTTGCAACGCACCGAACAAGACGTGCAAGACCTCTTGAAGATTCCGGCGCGCATACGCATCTGCAAGGGCGCGTACAACGAGCCGCCCGAAGTGGCTTTCCCGGACAAGCGTGACGTGGATGAAAATTACATACGCGTGATGCGCACGCTCCTGTCGAGCGGCGTCTATCACGGCATCGCGACGCACGACCCGGCCATGATCGATGCGACCATCAACCACGCCGCCCGCGAGGGGATCGCGAAAGATGCTTTC
>Ga0307513_10009977_pt1 | contig 11979 bp, 8 predicted proteins | sample 15_EM_MG_FD_202174 | JGI IMG/M metagenome (GOLD analysis project Ga0307513, IMG submission 202174) | Populus trichocarpa ectomycorrhiza microbial communities from riparian zone in the Pacific Northwest, United States - 15_EM | ecosystem: Host-associated > Plants > Roots > Unclassified | place... | reverse complement strand
ATTGGAGTGCCTCGTGGAGATTTGACAGTGGGATAGAAATATCGCCACTGGTACTTGTAGTTGCTGCGAGTACCACAACATCTTCTACAGCTTCATCCAGAGGTCCAAGTTCCGATGCCAGTATTGCTAAAGAGGCCTGCAGTGCTCGCTCTAACTTGGCACCAGCAAGCTCCCCCTCAATCCGAGCAGGCTCAACTCCCCCATGCGCACCACCATCAAGGAGGGGGTGATGCTCAAAGAAATCCATCAGTTGCTCAACCTCATTCATGCAACAGCGACAAGTGCATGGCAGCACAGGAGCAGCCACAGGCAGCGCTGGAGGTGCGACTGATGGGGAAGCCAATGGGGGTCATGCAAGGTGAGTCTGTGCAGGATTGATAATAGGATGAGTTGAGATATCTGTATCTGCGACTGGTGATGTATCAGTAGGCATCGTGGCGACAGCATGACCAGGCTCATCCATGAGCTCCAGAGACGAGAGGTCGACTGGAGGCAGCAGGTGATCACAGCATCCAACATGCTCATTGAACACAACATCTCTGGACTCGATGAATGAATGCTTCACAGGGTTCCAGAAACGCCATGCCTTCCAGGTCAAGCTGTAGCCCATGAAGACACAACGCCTAACCTTATGAGTGAGCTTCCCAATGTGCAGCTCCTTCGGAATGAGGACATAAGCCGGGCAACCGAAGATGCGAAGACTAGCAACATCGGGTTGAGTGCCTGACCAAGCCTCCTCAGGCGTCATCTGCTTGAGGCCTGTACGTGTACTCTGATTGATGAGGTGGACAGCTGTCTCGACAGCATCCTGCCAAAACCCATTTGAGAGATTCGTGTTGTGCAGCATCGATATAGCATGTTCAAGGATCGTGCGGATGCTGCGCTCAGCTTTGCCATTTTGCTGGGGCATGTAGGCCATGCTAGTGTGATGAACAATACCCTCTGACCTGAGATATGCCTCGAAATTGGAATTGACATACTCTCCCCCATTGTCAGACTGGAACTCCTTCAACTTCCGTTCCACCTGCAGCTCAGCCATTGCCTTCCAATCTCTAAACTTCGTGTATGTTTCGCTCTTCCTAGCCATGAAATAAACCCATAATTTCTTCAAGAACTCATCAAAGAAAATCACAAAATATCTGCAGCCATGGAGTGACTGAGGAAAGGGGCCGGCCAGGTCAGAATGGACACGATGTAATTTATTATTGGTGAATGAACTTGAAACATGGAAAGGAGCGCGATGGATTTTCCCTTGCACACAGCCTGGGCAGAAAACCTGCTGACCCCACAACGCATCAACACCTTCAACCATCCCTCTGTACACCAGCTTCTTGCAGTCATCAAAAGCTAGATGACCAAGTCGCCTGTGGAGGTCATTAATGTCCATGCTCCTCAAGGATGCGGCAAGAGAAACAAAGACCTTGGAGGGGTTTGGTGATGCATCAAGGTGGTAGAGGCCCGATTTGGTGAAGTACATGTGCGTGATAGTCTTCCCAGAGGGTTTGTTGACAATGTGAGATGCCGAGCCATTGAGGACAACCTTGTTGCCACACGCGTTGAGCTGAGAGGCAGATATGAGAGTTGTAGCAATGTCCACGCAGTAGAGAACGTCCTTAACTGCACCTTTCTTCACAGAGTCACCTATGTTGAAAAGGAATGGGATGTCGCCCACAGCTGTGGCGAGCAGGGCCTTGTTGTTGCTGACATGTATGATGACAGGAGTCTTCAGCTGCTTGAGGGTCGCAGGATCGAAGTAGTGAATGATCAGCGAGAGCGAGCAAGAGGCACCCGAATCAACATATGCATGATCGCAATAGGCCAACTTGGCCTTGTTGTTGAGGGTTGCAGACACGAACACCTCACCCTTGTCTGTGGCAGCCGCCATGAGGGCAATGTCACCCTCACTATCTGAGTTGCCCCTATGGTCCACAATCTCGATGCCCAGAGAGGAGCTATGCACCACTGCTCCTGCAGCCGAGAAAGTGGCAAGTTCCTCTCTTGCGGTAGGTACCTCATCGGACACGAGATTAGCCTTACCTGCCCTGGGAGGCGATGTGAGGCGGAGCGAGCGAGGAAGCCGCTTGTTCATCCTCCTGACCTCACTCAAGATGTGCTCATAGCATGAGTCCACAGTATGGCCAACCTTCTTGCAACCAGTGCAAATGGGACAGCTCGAGTTGTGTGAGGGATGGCTGAGACGGGCAGCATAAGCGCTCTCGAACATCAGTGCTATGTACGCAGAGCTGGAGGACGTCGGCGGTGCGGTGAGTTGGTTGTAGTGGTTGCAAATCACAACGGTGGCCTGGAAAGAGGTGACAAGATCAGGATCGGGGTGGATTGTGTAGAAGCTGCTGATCACAGACTTCCAGCCCATATTGTCCTTCAGGAGGTTCTCGAGCATCCAATGAGCCACTTCCGAGTCCGGAAGCACCTTGCTGATATGAGCAAGCTGCTCGTTCACAACCACAAAATGCTTGAGGTAATCTTCCACTGGGCCACCAATGTACGGGTGATTGTACATTAGTTGTTTAGTGTTGTGCGCAGCCAGCCCAAGGTTCTGCGTCTTGAGCCTGCCCAAGACCATATCCCACATGTCCTTTGACATCGCGCATTGACTGACATATGTGAGGTACTGACCATGAAGAGTGCCCTGGATAACACCCATAGCCATGGAATCCTTAAGCAACCACTCATTGTAGTCAGCCTCCCACCTTGCAAAAGCAGTATTGTAACTTGCGACCAAGGTAGGAATAAGTGCATTGGAGGCGGAGAGAGTAGTCGGAGCCGTAGGCGCAAGGTGATGCAACCACCCCAGCACGTATTGCGCAAGTTGCTTCCGACGCAGATAAGCCATCACCTGCGCCTGCCATTCGACCACGTTGTCATCGGCAAGCCACAGTAGGCCATTCGGGGCACCAGACGAGTGTAGAGACATGGATCGGGCAAGATCGAGATGTGCAGAGTAGCGTAAGGGGGTAAAGGGGAAAAAGGAGAAAAAAAAGGATACGGACGACGGCGACGAGGAGGATGACGGAGGGGGGATCGCAGCCTGCCAACGCAGCTAGGACTGAATCTTCCAAAAACAGGTGCGGCGGGGACAACGCACCAGGGCTCATAACCTGTTATAATGTAGAATAAGTCTCGGGCTAGTGGAAGCTAACCAACAACGTTATATTATATACCTGTTATAATGTAGAATAAGTCTACAGGTATATGTGAGTGTGTGATAGGAGAAATCGACAATCGGGCTACGTTACCTCGGGCTAGTGGAAGCTAACCAACGAGGTAAACAAAAACAAACAGCCAAGGCCTAATAAACCAAACGAGCATAAACTATCGTCTAACAACACGTTCCACTTGTCACTTGCCTATGTATATATATATTCAACATGCAGCGTTGGTAAGACCTCATTTTCGTTGCCTGCATTCATAAGTTGACAAGAATTCCTCTAAGTCTGAATAACAGCAACCCTCAGGCTACACGCCATTGGTGAATCTCTTCGATGCCTATCGCCATCAGCACCTTCACCGTCCCTCCATTGCCATTGCCTCTTTATTAGGACGAGTGGTTGCAGGGGAGCTTTCCGAGGGTATCACTTTCGGCCAAGTAGTCCTATCCACCAGAGTAGCCTTGAAGACACGGGCGGGCCGTGTCTAAGTGGAAGTCGGGCATCAGGAAAAGGAAAAGGAGAAGCCCGATTCGAGATTCTGACTGAAGAAGCTAGGTGACACGACGTCTAGCCTTATGTGTGAGGACGAAAACGGGGTACCGGGGTTCTGCAGCGGAGAAACCACGAACGGGGAGGAGAGTGCGGGAACGTACAAACGAGAAGACATGAGAGTGTACTCCACTTCTGATCCCGAAAGATGAACCCTGCTCGACTACAAAGCCGCAACGTAGAGTTGTTTAATTCTAATGGTGCTGCTATCGCTGGTACACCCCTTTCGTTGTGTCGTGTCGTTGTGTTAACGGTTTCTAGGGTTCTGGCAATATGGCACCCTGCAATGGGACGAGTTCTATAGATATTTGACCGAATTCCTTGTTACTACAACAAGTTTCCAATTACGATCCCGCAACGCGGCAACATGGACAGCTGTGTCCATCAGGGCCGAAGATTGTGCAGCCAGGATGTTATATCATCCACTCGAGCAGTGAGTCGCTGATTAGCTTCTCTTGAACCTCAAACTTACTAATTAGCAACCAGGTGGTGGACCCTTTCGTGTCGGTGTGGAGCCCATTCCCTCACGCGCTCGCAACCCAACGATTTCGAATACCCCTGCCCGTATCAGTGAACACTCTGTTCTTCTTTAATGGAGCTTGGGTTCACTATATCCTCCCCTCCAGCAAGTCCACTACCGGGAGCGTGGACGTGAAAGAGACGGAAAATGCCTCATCACAGGCTTAGAAACCCAGACATACAGTCGTCTCAAAGTTACCCACATATTTCCACGGGCCCATGACCAAGAGGTGAGCCATTTGTTCTGCGATGAGCCCAAGTCTCTGAACTCTTCCCCTATTAGTGGATAAGCAAAGGTTTCCCAAGCAAGATCACTGATACTGCAGATGAATCCAGTATGGGTGGCCCGACAAAGATCGACTCAGTGCAGAACGTGATCACGTTACGAAGCGATTTACGTGATGCATGGGACAATTATGAATTCGGAGTGGATCCCAATGTAAGTTTCCTTCGAAGGGGTCGCTGTGTTCGTCGGGATTCACTCTTCGCAGAACAATCTGCCTTTACTAATGGTAATGCAGATATCAATGGCCTGTATCTCCAACTAGATCATATCCAAGACCCAACGCTTCGCCCGCTCGATGAGCTGTTCACCGACCACTTTATGCAGGGTGTGTTTAAGCATATGAAAGGTACAGGTGAATCAGCTTGGTCATACGAAGACTACGACAACGCTTTTGGAGACGGCTCATTCGACTTGTCAAATATGAATATCTGGGGAACTAGGGAAGGAAAGGAACGGTTGGAACCCGCCCTTGGAGAACTGCTGTTCGATCGTCGAGTGTCAGAGCAAGCCGGCACCTGTGAAGGAAGTTATTAGCTCATGTAGTAGATTCACTTTGACCATTTTTGTCTTGTCCCGCAACAAATGCGGGGGTGTACTCATAATATGAAACTATCAAACCCTTTTGTGCCTAAGGCCACGGAAGGCCCCGACATAAGCTGTATATCAAGTTGAGTCTAGAGTGTTGCAGGTCAGCGTACCGAGAGGGGTACCGAGAGGGGAGGAATACCTTCACTGCCGACGAGTTTGATATGGTAGAGCCAAGGAAGCTGGACGGCACACGAATACACACGGGATATTGCTGTTGTTGTTGTGTTGTCCCCACACGGAGTAGTAAGACGAGCCCTTGTTTTCGACATTGTCGACAAAAAGGGAAGTGGTGATGTGTGGACGCCGGTTGCTCCCACCCAACACCTCGCGTTAGACCGCCGGCGCAGACGAAGACGACAGGATGCATCCAACTCCAGCGGGAGTGCAGGCCCAGGCCCAGGCGCAAGCGCAGGATCCAGCCGTACGCCAGGATCGATTGTATCTCTACCGCCCTTTCGTCTCCGCCGCGCTCGTGAATGGTCACTTTAAAAATATCGTCGCGATTCCTAAGCATATTGACATTAACGAATGGGTCGCAATCAACAGTACGTCTTTTACGCGTAGCCGGTATTTCTAGGCTTATGACCGCTGACTTTTCCTAGTGTTTGATTTCTTCATGAACCTAAACACATTTTACGGCGCGTTCTCCGAGTTTTGTACTGCACAGATATGCCCCACCATGGCTGTTGGGCCCCAGTGCGTGAACCAGTGGGTGTCTGGACCGTGTGTGGCTCACAAGAGTTCGCTCCCCAGGCGGGATATCCTATGGATTGATAACAACCGCAAGCAGTTACGGCTCCCTGCTCCTACATATATCGACCTTGTCATGTCTTGGGCGCAAAATCTCGTCAACGACGAAACAGTATTCCCCACAAAGTCGGGTAAGCAAAAGGCCTTCTCATTCCACACGTACTTTCGTATATCTTACTCTTGTACGTGCTCCTCTTCCGCGCCACCACCACACCAGGTCGCGACTTCCCTCCAAACTTTCCCGGGCAGGTAAAACTAATGTACCGGCTCCTGCTCAATGTCTTCGCACACGTATACCATGTCCACTTCCCCATCATCCTCAATCTGCGCTCCGAGCCGCACTTCAACTCGCTCTTCGCTCACTTCTTCGCGTTTGGTCGCGAATTCGGCCTGTTAGACATGAAGGATGTCAAGGGCGGCGTGCAGTCGAGTACCGCATATGGGATGGGTCCCGTCGCAATTGGGGATTTGTGGGAAAAGTGGAAGGAGATGGGCATCCTCGAATGGTGAATTGATTCCTATTCCTGCTATTTAATCCCAGAACCCACTGGACACGGACCGGGACACGGACTGATAGAGAGGGCGAAGTTTCGTAGTGCGGAAGCTGTTGGATTCCCTCACAGGTTGCTAATACGATCGCCGGTTTACGGGCTCCCAAGGGGTTGACGAATTCACACATCACGACGATCAAGTTCTATCAACGACACATTCTCCGTGCAAAGAGACCTCCATAACCTCAATCAATAAGTGCACAGGGTACGCATGAGAAATTTCACGAAAGAGTACGATGAAATAGCGGCATGGCACTGATTGTTCTATATCTCGCCACTGGCCTACTGTGGACTGCCTGAGTCGCTTGGGTCACCTGGACCGCGTGAATCGCTTGATGGGCTGTGGGTGAAAATCAGATCAGAAACGAACAGGTCTTCTGCAATCCCGGATATACATACCCGAGTGACGGAGGGTTACTACTTTGAGAAGGGGTAGGGGAAAGACGTGAAGAGACACCTGTGCGGCTGTTGGTTTGTGTTGCAACCTGCGTGGGCCTTTTGGGGTGAAACTTTGTCAGTACTACTTCCTAGAATACGTCTTGAAGGAAGCATTCCGAAACACACTAACCTTGTTGGTGCAACGGATGCAGGTACGGTCGTTGATACGGTCACTGGAAAGGAGGGTGTCAAGGGTAGGCGACGGACGTAGCCGTCAGGGGCAAGGACTTACATGTGGGAACGCACTGGTTCACATAGGACGCAATTTCGTCATTGGATACGAGCCTTTGTAAACGATTTTGCTCATAGATGCAATTTGCGGTATTGCAAGTGTTCCCTTTGCCTGTGGTATCACCTTCTGTACCCGGAGCGAAAGTACCAGCGTCAGTGGCTAGGGTCGCGTCACCTCCGATGAGAGATATTTGACGGGCGAGCTCAAGGACGACGGCCCGGTTGTGATCATCGGCATCATCAGAAGCTGGGTCTTGGTGTTGCACAAGCGCCGCAATTTCTGGATTGACAGCCGTCATAGTAGTACATAACTTAGATTTGATTCCAACTGTATCACCAGATGAGCACACTGGGCGAGGTGAAAGTGAAAGAGAACCTCACCGCCATTCGTATTTCTTTCAAGTGTTCGATAAATCAGGGACGCGACCATGCCTTCCTTATCCGAGATTTGTTTAGCATTTGTATATGCGACGTCTGCTATGACCATCTGCACTTGTTTCATCAGCCAGCCAAGCGAAGCCGACAGAAGCGCCGAACCTGTAAGCAGGTTACGTCTGTGATGGTTCCTCTGCCATTCTCTGCACCAGAATCTGCCAGGAGGCCGAAAACGGGATCTGTTGCGTTGATTTTGTTGTCGGTCCAGAGCATATCATTGACCTTTCTGAGATACTTGTCATGACTGTGCTCTGAAAGGTCAAATAAACACTCAAATAAACTCCGGGTGCTGCCTGTTGCCCACCTTGAGACTGTTCGCGGGTGAAAAGGAGAGGAGCAGCAAACGCGAGAACGGAACGGAGGTGGTGATTGATCCACATATTCAAGGCAGGCAGGATGGACAAGAAGGAGAAGTATCGAACGGATAACGAGTGAACAGGAGAGCAAGCTCTTCCGGGGACCGCAGAGTGGGGGTACAAGGCGCGGATGTCAATCTGTCAATCCAGCGAAGCAATGCAGGTGCACGAGTAAATGGCTTGTGAACATGACTCTGATTAGAAATGCTTGATATGCCGGTCTAAGATACAGAAGTCTCCTTTCTGTCCATCGTCTCTTCGCCTTTCTCCATCACCAAACGGAATTTCGACGTCGCATGCCAAGTCTACGGAGGCTACAACAACGCAAGCGATCTTCAGAAGACTACGATAAAGGGTTTTGCTCTATAAGACAGTGACAGGTTCAGATTTAATCCGGAAATGAGAGACTAAGCACGGGTCGTACCAGTATTGTACTCTGCAAAGCGTGCTCCTACGCGTTCTGAGTGCTTCAGGAACTTATCTGCGCAGTTGGTGACACATTGACTCTATAGCAGCCGCAGGACAAGCGTGAGGGGGGCTACTTCGAAGCAAATGCTGGAGGCGTGTCACGGACCTCCTTGGTGCTCAGAGTTTTGCTCGTAAAATCATTCACGCAAGAGTTGAAGCATCGCTCGACCAGCGACGAATATAAACGAAGGAAGTCTTGCATCTAGAAAAAAGGGTCATTGGAGCTTGTCTAGTTACAAAGGGCGGGTAAACGGACCTGCTTCTTCTCAATAACCCTCGAAAGATGTGCCTGTTCCGCGGTGTTGAACTTTGAGAAATCCATTAGGTTGGTTGAGGAAAAGAGAACGAGACAAAAGAAGCCCTTTTGCCCCAATCATTATGACGATTGTCGAACCGCGCGAAATCTCGCTCTGGAAACTCGGAGCGGCCCTCCTTCCAGTCATCACTGCCGTCGGTGTGCCCGCGACGCGACATCCAATCCACAACGATGCCGTTTATGCGTCGGTGGTCTGCTCGACAATCGCGTTTGCGGTCACCATCTACACCATTCCCAAACTTGGGCCTTCATTTGTCAGAATAGGGCTCAAAGGTCGTGATCTGCTTAAGGAATCCACGGATGACGTGTCAGTAAACAATCCGCATTCCCTCCACGCGTCTAACGCGTCTTCAATAGGCCAGAATGCATGGGCCTCGTTTGTGCGTGCGTATACGTATGCCTTCTGATCGTGTTTATTCCGTTCCCATTCTCTGCGGCCATCTCTCCCGATCCCCTTGTCGCAGCAGTCAACCCTGAGTATTCAGCTCATCGTCAAGTGAGTGGTGCTGGTCCCTTGTGTTGGTGCAAATAACTGAAGGAATCCGCAGCTTGCTGTATATCTAGCGGCTGTCCTCTCCATCTTAATCGCGACACTTCTGGGACTCCTTGATGACCTATTCGACATCCGTTGGAGACACAAACTGCCTATTCCACTTGTTGCCTCTGTTCCCCTGCTTCTTGTTTATTACGCCGAGCAAGGCAACACCCATGTTGTGATGCCTAAAATACTCAGCTCTTTCTTCGGTAGAGTCGTCGACCTTGGTACGCAAAGTTGTAAACAAGGATGCCTTACGAAGCTAAATGGCATTCCTAGGCCCACTCTACTACGTTTATATGGCTATGGTCTCGACATTTACTACTAATTCCATCAACATTCTAGCAGGGATTAATGGTCTCGAAGTATCACAAACCATTGTGATCTCGGCATCTGTGATTTTGAACGACCTATTGTATCTGCCGTGGCCATTCTCCTTGCAGCTTGGGAAGTATCAAGTCTCGGGATACTACGGTGCAGCATTGGCAGAGGAACGGCACCTAGTCAGCCTTTACTTCATGATCCCTCTATTTGCTGTATCTTTAGCATTTGCGTATCACAACTGGTAGGTCACTCTCCTGTCGTGCCAGAGCTAACGCTTACGCTCTCCCAGGTACCCAGCTCGAGCCTTCCCTGGAGACACGTTCTGCTATTTTTCGGGGATGGCTTTCGCAGTTGTGGCTATCCTAGGACACTTTAGCAAAACCCTTATGCTTTTCTTCCTCCCCCAAATTTTCAATTTCGTGCTCAGTACTCCACAACTCTTCCGGCTCGTGCCATGTCCGCGACATCGTGTCCCGAAACTCAGGGAAGATGGGAGGATAGAGGCCTCAGTCGCTCTAATCGAAAGGCCTAACCCCTTTACCCTTACTGTCGTGCGGCTCCTCTCCGCATTGAAGCTTACCAAAGTTGGTGTGAATGGGAAGGAGAAGAGCCTGACATGCACCAACCTTACTATCCTGAACGTCTTGCTCAATTTCACCGGTCCAATCAAAGAGTACACCTTGACGGAGCTCATGATAGTAGTGCAACTAGCCGGGTCCGTGCTTGCTTTCGGTATTCGATATGGACTGGCGGGGTTCTTCTACGAAGGGGATCGGCGATGAACGAAACCTGTTGTTGAATTTATCCGTTATTATGGAGGGTGTATTCATTCTGAAATTGAAATCAGGCCGTCGATAGACAAGCCTGAAGACAAAAGACGCCCATATGGGAAGGATGACGACCTGCACGTGAACCACGCGATTCGGGAATGTGCGAGTAAGAAGGATGACGAACACGCGAGCACACGGTAGAAGGTAGCAGTACATATGTCTCTTCAGGAATGATTGGTCAAGTCCTATGGAAGTAGGCCCTATCAGTCAGAAGAATTAACGCCCGGGCCCTATAAATCGCAAGGCACCACCACCGGTGTTCCTTCTCAGATCGCTACCAGGTTTTTTGCGTGGGGATTTCTGCCGGCGCTTCGTAGCTGGAACATCCAAAATAATAACCTCATCGTCCTCGTCGGGGACTTCCTTAGATTCCGCAGATCTCGCCTTTCTCTTGTTAGGCGTGAGCGGCGGAATGTCCTTCTCTTTGGCAGCAGGTGAAGAAGCAGGCGGGGTTGAAGAATTGGGTAATGGTGCCAGAGCAGTCTTGTTCCGAATCTCCTTCCATTGTTCCGAGAGCCTCATGATTAGGTTATAAAGCTCGTCGCGTTTCCCCTCGAAGCGCTCGACATCCCAGAGAGAATGGATTTTCGTGAGTCGATGCTCCTGCTCCTTTGACTATGGACTGTTTATAGACTTCCTATATAGTCTAAGGAAACGAAACTTACGAAGGCGAGCTGCCAGAACGTGGCAGGAGACTTGAATATGGTCTCGACCACCTGTCCAACATAGACGCCACAGTCGCAAGAGTTTGGTTGTTCCAGGGTCTGGAAACAGGAAACGGCAGTTGAACGTGCTCCGAAAACAAAAACAAAAAAAAAACAAGGGACATACTGGAACCTTCTTGCCGTGGATAGGTGGCATATTTCCGGGTTTGACATCTTTCTTGTCCAAGGCTTCTGCCTTCAGGTATGCCTGTAAGGCATTAATAGCTGCTTGGTGTGTTCCACCCAATGAATCAAAGGTCAGAATCCAAGTTCTGCATGGAATAAGCAGTTAACTTAGTATGGGCTGGACAAATGAAGAGAAGTCCCACTGATTCATTAGGTCCAGTGGCAGAGAAGCTTCCACATCTTGTATGACAGAGTCGACAGGCTCCGTCGAATCTCTATGGATCTTCTGGAGAGGTGCACGGGGCGTACCCCATTTTTTGACAGATCCCTCGTTCTCCATGGGTTGCACTTCAACAAAGCTGTCGTCGATGTTCATACTCCAACGGCGGCGACGTTTGGGGTGTTCCATTTCGTCCGCACTCTCTGGGCCGAGGTCGGACTCTGGAGGGAGCACAGTATTCGACGTGGCCGGGGAACCGACATTTGGGGTCTCTGGCACGAATTCGGGACTGCGTGACGAAAGAGTAGCCGCGTCCGATTTGTCATATCGACCAGACCGACGTGGTGCAAGCACAGGACGTTGAACGCTAGCGATGGCGTTTCCAGGGAAGAGGATGATTGCAAGGTACCAGTGTAGACTGAAGTCAAGCTCAACAACTGCAGAGGTGCACAAAGAAGTAACCCACCGTTCATTTATTGGGACGATGAGATATTTCTTCTTGAAGATATCGACTTTGGAAGTCCATTTTCGTACATTGGCGTAACCTTGTTGTTGGCTGCTCAGAGGTTTAGTGTCGTTCTTC
>Ga0307513_10009976_pt1 | contig 11980 bp, 8 predicted proteins | sample 15_EM_MG_FD_202174 | JGI IMG/M metagenome (GOLD analysis project Ga0307513, IMG submission 202174) | Populus trichocarpa ectomycorrhiza microbial communities from riparian zone in the Pacific Northwest, United States - 15_EM | ecosystem: Host-associated > Plants > Roots > Unclassified | place... | reverse complement strand
GGCGATCTTCTCATCATTCACATAGCGGTCGTTCGGCGTGCCCAGCACGATTTCGAAGCCGTCCGGATATCCGGCCTCGACCATCAGCTTCTTGGCGCCGTCGGGGTCATAGGCTTCCGGCTCGCGGCCCAGCGTGCCAAACATCGGCGCGGGCAGCAACTCGCCCGCCGCTTGGGCGAGGCCGCCCATGATGCGCTCGACGATGGCCTTGCGGTTGATCGCCTTGGACATCGCGGCGCGCACGCGCGGATCGAGCAGCGGGTTCTTGCCGTTGGGCGCGGTGAGGCCGGGCGCGTCGCCCTCCTGGTCCATATGCAGGTAGATGATGCGGTTGGACAGGCCCTGCACCACCTTGAATCCGCCCTTCCTGATACGGTCCAGATCCTGCACCGGCGGATTTTCGATCATGTCCACATCGCCCGCGAGCAGGGCGGCGACGCGCGGTGCGTCCGAGGTGATCGGGCGAATGATCACCTTGTCCCATTGCGGCTTGCCGCCCCAATAGGCGTCGTTGCGCTCCAGGATGATGCGGTCGCCGCGCGTATAGCTGACCAGCTTGTACGGCCCGGTGCCGACCGCTATTTCGGGCTTGTTGAATTCGGGCGATTGCGGCACGGCGGCCAGCCCTTCGCAGGCCTCGCGTCCGAAGGTTATGGGGCCGGTCGTGCCCAGGGCGCTCGCCGAGACGATGGCCACCTGCGCGACGTTCACCGGCAGCAGCGGATCGGGCGAGACGGTCTTGATGAGGAGCGTGGTGTCGTCCTCCGCCGTCATCCCGGCGATGGACTTGGTGTTGATGGTGAAGGGCGAAGGGCTGTCCTTCACCAGCGGAATGCGGCAGACGGAATAGATGACGTCGCGCGCCGTGAACGGAGCGCCGTTGGTGAATTTCACGCCTTCGCGAAGATGAAAACGCCAGGTCGTGTCGTCGACCGCTTCCCATTTCGTCGCGAGCGCCGGCTTCACGGCCTGCTTGTCGTCCTGGGCGATGAGCGACTCGAAGGTGTTCCATCGCACCTGGATATTCGGCGTCAGCGAATGGAAATGCGGGTCGATGGAGGATGCCTCAGCGGACACGCCGATGGTGAGATCCTTCGCCTCGGCCCCACCCAGAGCAAGAGCGGCGAATGCGGCGGCGAGTGCGAAAGGGGCGAGTGGGAGGGGCTTGGCGTGGGCGGTCATCAGCGGTCCTTTTAGCGCGGGAAGGATCTTCATCCTGGAAAGGCTATGTGTCGCTGAGGGAAGAGGGTACTATGCATTTATTGAATTTAAAAGTAGATATTTTATGCGATTTGCGCATAGGATTGCCCAAGAAAAGGTCAGGAGCTAAAAGGTCAGGAGCTACTCGTGAAACGCCTCCCCGCCTTCGATCTCAGGCATCTGGAAATCCTGCGCGCGCTTGTCGAGACCGGCAAGACCACCGCCGCGGCCCAGCGGCTCGGCATGTCGCAATCAGCGATCAGCCGTGGGATCGCACAGCTTGAGGCCGAGCTCGGCCGGCCGCTTTTCGACCGGCAGGGCGGCCGCCTCGTGCCGACCGTGGAAGCCTTCTCGATCCATGAGCGTCTTCAACCGGTCTTCGATGTCTTGAACCAGATCAGCGACGAGGCTTCGCCGCGGCTGCCGAGCGGCGTTCTCAGGCTTGCGGCACCACCGACTTTCGGGCACCTCTTCCTGCCGGCTCACATCGCCACGTTCGTTCGCCGGAATTGGGATGTCGAGATCAGCCTGGACATCATCTCCAGCGACAATTTGATCGCCAGCGTCGCCGAGGAGCGGGTCGATCTCGGCTTTACCGACACGACGCCCACGCATGCCGGCGTTCGGGCGGAACTGCTCCTGAAGACCGACGCCGTCTGCATTCTGCCGGCCAGTCATCCCCTTGCCGCGCGCGCCTGCATCGAGCCGCAGGACCTTGCCGGCGAGAGCTTCATCGCCTCCACCCGCCGCCATTCCGGCCGCTTCGCCGTCGATCAGGTCTTCGAGCAGGCCGGCGTCTCTCGGCGCATCATCATCGAAACCTCGACGGTGGTTTCCGCCTGTGAATTCGTGCGCGAGGGATTGGGCGTGGCGGTGCTCAACCCGTTTCCGATCGCCAAACAGCTCGGCCCGTCCGTCGTCGTGCGCCCCTTTCGGCCATGCATCCCTTACCGCATGTCGTTCCTTATGGCCTCCCGCGCGCCCGTTTCCGCCGCCGCCGCCGCCTTCATCGCGCATACGCGCGCGAGCCTGGATGAGGGGACCTGACGGGCGGACGCCGTGCGCGCTTTCCGGCGATGCGTTTTAGCTTGTGCAAAACGCGACCCGCTTATGCGACTCGGCCGCAGTTTGGCTAGGTTGCTCCATCAAAGTCGAAATACGGCATTCCCCGTTCGGATAATTGGGAACGGCCGTTGAGGCACATCGCCGGGTATTATCGATGGGACAAGGTCTTTCTCTGCCGTTGCGTAAGCTCGATGCCTTTCTGTCGGCCCTGCCGGAGGAAAGCGACGCCATGATGTTGAGCGAACTCGACGGATTTCTCGCCGGCATCGCCGTTTGCCCAGACCTGATTTTGCCGGACGAATGGCTGCCCCTCATATGGGGCGGCGGCGATCTTGAGGGCGTCGAGGTGGAGGCCTTTGCCGGCGACATCGACCTTGATGCGTTCTACAAGCTCATCATCAAGCATTACGACACCATCGGCCTCGATCTGAGCCGGGGGCGCGGGCATTTTTCGCCGATCTACGACGTCGACGAGCGCAATGACGATGTGCTTTGGGAGATCTGGATCTCCGGTTTCGCGCGGGCCATGACGTTACGCCCGGACAGTTGGGCGCAGATCGCCGACAGCGGCGACGAGGATGCGGTGGTCGCGCTGGCCACGCTGATCAGCCTGGTCGGCATCGACAATGGCGACGCGCCCTTCACCCAGGCGCAGATCGATGAGATCATCCCGATGGCGCCGGACATGATCCCGTTCTGCATCGACAAGCTGCATGGCTGGCGGGTTGGGCGCAATGCGCCAAGGCAACCCGTCGCGGTTTCCGTGAAAACCGGCCGCAACGATCCCTGCTATTGCGGGTCGGGGCGCAAATATAAGAAGTGCTGCGGCGCGAATTGAGCCGCATCGGGTGACGGCGCACGGAGCCTTGCCATGGCCGGGCGTCCGTCGGGCCGATGCGCTAGAGCATCGGACCGAAAAGTGCGAAGCGGTTTTCGGATAAATCCGATGCTTAAACAGAGATATAGAGCGGCGCTTCCGGGGCCGATTTAAAATCCGCCGCTCTAAGCAGGGTTGCCCAAAAGCGGACACCGATTTTGGGACAAAAACCCTGCTCAAACAAGGGACTCTAAACGTCGTAGTAATCCCGATACCAGGCGACGAATCGGCGCATGCCTTCGCTGATCGGTGTGTTGGGCGTGAAGCCGGCATCACGCGTCAGGTCGTCGACATCGGCATAGGTGGCGAGGACGTCGCCGGGCTGCATCGGCAGGAAGTTCTTGATCGCCTCGCGCCCGGTGGCCTGCTCGATGGCGGCGATGAAGTCCATCAACTCCACCGCCTGGTGGTTGCCGATATTGTAGATGCGATACGGCGCGACTGATGTTGCCGGGTCGGCGGTGGCGCTATCCCAGGCCGGATTGGCCTCCGGCGCACGGTCCAGCACGCGGACGACGCCCTCGACGATATCGTCGATATAGGTAAAGTCGCGGGCGTGCTGGCCGTTGTTGAACACGTCGATCGGCTGGCCGCCAAGGATCTTGGCGGTAAAGCTGAACGGTGCCATGTCCGGCCGCCCCCATGGGCCGTAGACGGTGAAGAAGCGCAAGCCGGTCATCGGCAGCTTGTAGAGATGGGCATAGGCGTGCGCCATCATCTCGTTTGACTTCTTGGTTGCCCCATAAAGGCTTAAGGGGTGATCGGCGCTGGCGTGGATGCTGAACGGCATGGCGGTGTTGGCGCCATAGACCGAGGAGGAGGAGGCAAACACCAGATGCTCGCAACCATGATGCCGGCAGCCCTCCAGCACCGTCAGGAAGCCGGTGACGTTGGAGGCGATGTAGGCGTGCGGATTCTCCAGCGAATAGCGGACGCCGGCCTGTGCGCCCAGATGCACCACCCTGTCGGGCTTCTCGCGCGCGAACACGGTGTCGATCGCCTCGCGGTCGGCGAGATGGGCCTTGATGAAATGAAAGCCGTTGCGCCCGTCCAGATGGGCCAGCCGGGCGCGTTTGAGCGCCGGATCGTAGTAGTCGTTGAGATTATCGAGCCCCACGACCTGGTCGCCCCGGTCGAGCAGTGCCTTCGCGGTATGGAAGCCGATAAATCCGGCCGCGCCGGTAACGAGAACCTTCATGCGGTGAAAAGCGTCATTTGTTTGGGATTTGACGGGTGCAAACTGCCGAGGAACAGCGCTCGGCAATTGACCTCATAGGGGACGCCGGTTATACACGCAACCACGTTTCCACTCTCAAGTCGCTTGGTTCAGCACAATCGGCACGGCCCGTGCGGCCCGGCATGGGATGGCGTTAGAGCGCGATCAGGAAAAGTGGGTACCGGTTTTCCTGCAAAATCGCGCGACGAGTAAACAATCGAGAGCGGCAACGGAATGGTGGTGTTTCCACCTGAGGTGATCCCGCTCTGGTCTTCCTTTGCAAGGTTCTTACACGATGGCCAACACCAAATCTGCCAAAAAGGCGGCGCGCGTCACGGTTCGCCGCACAGCGATCAACAAAGCCCGCCGTAGCCGCATGCGCACCTTCGTTCGCAAGGTCGAGGAGGCGATCACCTCCGGCGACAAGACGGCTGCCGAGGCCGCCCTGCGCAGCGCCCAGCCTGAGCTTATGCGCAGCGCGCAAAAGGGCATTCTCCATAAAAATACCGCGTCCCGGAAAATTTCCCGGCTTTCGGCCCGGATCCGCGTGCTTGAGGCCGCTCAGACGGCCTAGCGTGTTCCTTTTGCCGTTATGTGGCGATGATGCAACGCTCGGCCCAAGGCCGGGCGTTTCGTTTTAAAGCGATCCAATCAAAATCAACATTGAATCAATGGATTAATGCTTTGTTAAGCAATTTCAACCTAAGATTGATAAGGCAGCTTTAAGGCAATCAAGCAAAAAATATCGGCCTGGAAGCGGAATCGTATTGACCCGCACCTGAGTCCCAGCGACTCGGTGCTTCATGTAAAAACGAGTAAAAACAATGACTTGCGACGTGCGTGCTGAGTCGTTGCCAATGCCCCCGTTTCGGGTCTGCCGCCCTTCTCAAAGCGCCCTCGCCGGGCCTGCGATTGCAACCAGAAGGGAGCGCGTGTATAGTCCAACCTATCCGAACGGGGAATGTTTTCCCCTCCTGATTATTTTCCTTTGTAATGCGTACCGCCATTCCATGACGTTCGCAAAGTGGCATTTGCGAGTGCTCGGGATGAATTTGTCGAATGTATTGTGGGCCAATAAGGCGATCCTTCTCGAACGTTTGGTTTTCGAGCTGTGCGGCGTATTTCGGATTCCCTGCACGGGAAGAGGTCGGCAAGCAGGAGGTTTCAATGTTTAGCGGGCTTGAACGAAAGCAGGTGGTCGAACGCCGCCAGCGGAGTGTTGCCTGGGCTTGGACAAAAGCCCGCAGCACGATTAAGGACCAGGCGAAAACCACGCATGCAAAGCTGACCACCAGTGTTCTTCTTTCCGCCGATAGTGGGCACGGCGAGGAAGTTTCCAACTGGCGCGACAGCCTGACTGAGCTTAGCAATCGCAGCCTGGCGCGGCAGATTTGCGAGCAATTTTACGACCTCTCGATCCTGGCGGCTTGGCGCGGACGCGGCGCCGATATAGCTGCCGCAGGGCAGGCATTGAGCGCGGCTTTGCCCGCTTACTGTCGGGATTCCGCCAAGGCGCCGGCCATGGATGCCGGCCACGAAATGCGGCGACCTGTCAGGAAGTCCCTGATCACGACCTCGGTTCTGCCAGAACAGCCGCCGCAGCATACCGCGGTGCTCATTCGGCTACGGTCGAAAGCGGCCTAGTTTCCGCTTAACGGCAATAATACGACATCCGAGATCAGCCGTTCGTTAAGAAACGGCGTGAAGGTATTCGCGCGGCTACGGCTGCAGCGAGAGGTTTACAGCGGGGTATCTCAGTGACGACTCTCGAACTCGACGCGACCGCCATAGAGGGAAAATGGCGGCGTATACAAACCCGTTTGCGCAAGGAACTTGGCGAGGACGTCTTCACCAGCTGGTTTGGCCGGGTTGAACTCGATTCCTGCCAGGGACGCACGGTTCAAGTCTCGGTTCCCACGAAGTTTCTCCGAAATTGGTTGCAATCTCATTACTCTGATCGCCTGCTCGCTTGTTGCGTGGCGGAGTTGAACGAAGTCGAGCGCCTTGAATTTCGCGTGCGCCAGCCGCATGATACGGCGCGTGTGGAGCGCCGCGCGCCGGAACGCGTGGCTCCAGCCGTGGCGAAGGCCGACGCACCAAGGGCGCTTCCGAGCGGCGGGCCGACGGAAGAAGGCGGCAGCAACGCACGCGACGGGCGCACCGGCTGGGATGGTTTCGAAGGCTCGCCGCTCGAGTCGCGCTTCACCTTTTCCTCCTTTGTCGTCGGTGCGGCCAATCGCTTGGCCCACGCCGCGGCCTTGCAGGTGACGGAAGCCGTCGCGGATCAGCCTTTGCGCTATAACCCGCTCTATCTCCACGCCAAAGTAGGGCTCGGCAAGAGCCATCTGCTGCACGCGATCGCCTGGGAGGTGAAGCGCCGCAAGCCCAAGGCCAAGGTGCTCTATCTCACCGCCGAGCGCTTCATGTACTCGTTCGCCGAAGCCCTTCAGAGCCGTGAAGCCCCAGCCTTCAAGGACAAGATCCGCGCCATAGACATTTTGCTGATCGACGACATCGAGTTCCTGCAGGGCCGAACCTTCCAGCAGGAGTTCTGCCATACGCTCAACTCGTTGATCGATGGCGGCAAGCAGGTCGTCGTCGCGGCGGATTGCCCCCCGATGCAGCTCGAAAGCTTCGACGCCCGCATGCGCTCACGCCTGTCCGGTGGGCTGGTCGCCGAGCTTGGACCGCTCGACTTCGATCTCCGCTACAAGGTGCTGAAGCGCCGCGCGGCGGAAAAGGCCGAGCAGGATCGCGGCTTCGTCATCCCGGAGCCGGTGATCGAATTCCTCTCCACCCAGCTCACCGAGAGCGGGCGCGAGTTGGAAGGCGCCATCACCCGAGTGCATGCCGCCTATCAGCTCACGGCACAGCCGATAACGGTGGAGTCGGCCGAACAGATCATCGGCGATCTGGTGCGCTCGAAGGAACCGCGGCGCGTCAAGATCGACGATATCTTGCGCGTGGTGATGAAGCATTTTGGCGTCAATCGCGGCGATCTGCTATCCTCGCGGCGCAATCGCTCGATCGTTCGGCCGCGCCAGATCGGCATGTGGCTGGCGAAATCGCTCACCGCGCGTTCGCTGCCTGAAATCGGCCGGCGCTTTGGCGGGCGCGATCACACGACGGTTCTGCACGCCATTCGCAAGATCGAATCGCTGCTTGCCGACGACCCCACGTTGCGCGAAGAGGTCGAAGTCCTCAAGCGCATGCTGAAAGAGTAGTGGCGGTCGCTGCGCAGGCGCGTTGTCCTCTTGTGATGGCGCCGGCGCGGTTAACCGCTGTCGCAGGTCCGGCCTTCGTGCCGGACCTGGGCATCGCCCTAAGCATCATCCGCGAAAAGTGGCCGTCCGGTTTTCGCGAAAAATGATGCGGAAACAGCCGCATCGATCCAAACGCGCAGCTTTTGCCGGAGTTTGGTAAAATCGATGCGCAAACATAGCCTCTAAGCAGGTCTTTCGTTGGCTTGCCAACGCAGGATCTGCTTAGGTCGGAGGCGCGGCATTTCCTAAGCGCAGAGCGCCTTGCCAAACACAATGCCGCCGCTGTTTTGCACGGGAGAATGTTGCGCGCTAAGCTCCGCAGTTGAAGTAGGGATTGCGGCGGGCTATGCGCTATGATGCCATCGAGCCCCGGTGATTCCATGATGAGCATCGATACAAACGGAGTTTTAGCCGGAGTTCGGTAAAATCGATGCATAGCAAAAGCGACTGCGCAAGGCCATGAACGAAGTGAATATGGCGGTGCGCGAGCGGGCGGGAAGGGGTGCGTCCCATGCGGTTACTCATTGAAAAGAGCGCGTTGCTCAAGGCCTTGCAGCATGTGACCAGCGTTGTCGAGCGCCGCAACACCATTCCGATTCTCGCCAACGTGTCGCTGCGCGCCGAAGGCAACGCGCTGCATTTCAAGGCGACCGATCTCGACATCGAGGTGACGGAAACCGTGCCGGCCGAGGTGATGGCGCCTGGCAGCACCACAGCCCCAGCGCACACGCTGCATGACATCGTCCGCAAGCTGCCCGATGGCGCGCAGATCGAGATGTCGCGCCAAGGCGATGAGGGGCGCATGGCTCTTACCGCCGGCCCTTCGCGCTTCCTGCTCGCCTGCCTGCCGGCCGACGACTTCCCCGATCTTGGCCTGTCCGGCATGTCGCATCATTTCGAGGTGCCGGCGCATGATCTGGCCGCGCTGATCGAGAAGACGCGCTTTGCCATTTCCACGGAAGAGACGCGTTATTACCTCAACGGCATCTATCTGCATGCCGCCGAGACGCCCAGCGATGGCTGGCGGCTGCGCGCCGTGGCCACGGACGGCCATCGCCTCGCTCGTATGGATGTGGCGCTACCCGAGGGGGCGCAAGGCATTCCCGGCGTCATCGTGCCGCGCAAGACGGTGTCCGAAATTGCCAAGCTGCTGGCGGACCACAGCGAAACGGTTACCGTCGATCTCTCCACCAACAAGATTCGCTTCACCGCCGGCCATGTGGTGCTGACATCCAAGCTGATCGACGGAACGTTCCCCGATTATCAGCGTGTCATCCCGCAGAATAACGACAAGGCGCTGGAAGTCGAAAACGCCGCGTTCAAGCAGGCCGTGGACCGCGTTTCCACGCTCTCCAGCGAAAAGGGCAGGGCGGTCAAGCTGAATATCACCGATGGGCGGTTGGTGCTCTCGGTGAACAACCCCGAATCCGGCTCCGCGACCGAAGAATTGACTGCCGATTACGAGGGCCCGCCTATAGAAATTGGCTTCAACGCTCGCTATCTAATGGACATAGCGGCGCAGTTCGGCGGCGACAAGGCGGTGTTCAAGCTGTCGGATGCCAGCGCGCCGACGGTGGTGCAGGACGAGAAGGACAAATCGGCCCTCTACGTGCTGATGCCTATGCGCGTTTGACCGCAATGACAAAGGCGCTCTGGCATCGAAGCGGGGCTAAGCATCGCCCGCGAGAAGCGGTCTCTCCCGTTTTCGCAAGAAGGGATGCGCAAATACGGCAAGCAGAGCAGGCCGCCATCGGTCTGCCAATGCAGAATTGCTCAGGCGTTTTCGCTACGAAATGGAGTTCTCTTGGAGGCCTCAGCCCGGCAAATCGGTGTGGCGGCGGAGTGTGATGCGGCGGGCCGAACATTGTGGCTCGCCCGGCTTGCGCTCACCGATTACCGCAATTACGGCCAGGCCGCGTTGCCTCTCGGGCCGCAATCGGTGGTTTTGGTTGGCAGCAATGGCGCGGGCAAGACCAACATCCTCGAAGCAGTTTCCATGCTGGGTACTGGACGGGGGTTGCGGGGTGCGGCTTATGGCGATCTCGCCCGGCTGAACGGTCCCGGTGGCTGGACAGTCTCGGCAAGGCTGATGCGCGACGGCGCCGAGATCGCGATCGGCACGGGCCAGCCTCCGACCGCGCAAGGTGGAACACCATCAGGCCGCGTGGTTCGCATCGACGGCGAGACGACCAGCGGTTCGGGCGCGCTCGGCGACTACATCCATTTGCTCTGGCTCACCCCGAGCATGGACGGCCTGTTCACCGGCGCAGGCGCGGAACGGCGGCGTTTCCTCGACCGCATGGTGGCCAGTTTCGACGGCGCCCACCGCACCCGGCTCAACCATTTCGAGCGGGCGATGCGTCAGCGCAACCGGATGTTTGAGATCGGCGAGCGGTCGGACAGATATTTCGCGGCGGTCGAAAACCAGATGGCCGAAATCGGCACGGCGATCGCGGCCGCGCGCATGGAGGCCGTGGACCGGTTGGCGGGCGTGATCCAAGCGGGCCGCACACAAGCGGAAAGCCCGTTTCCCTGGGCCGATCTGGCGCTTGAGGGCTGGCTTGAATCCGCTATGCGCGGCAATGCGGCGGTCGAAATCGAGGATGCCTATGCCGCTCGCCTCGCTGAAGGCCGCGACCGCGACCGTGCGGCGGGGCGCACGTTGGAAGGCCCGCATCGCGCCGATTTGCTCGTTCGCCACGGGCCCAAGGACATGCCGGGGCATCTGTGCTCGACCGGCGAGCAGAAAGCCTTGCTGATCGGTCTCATTCTGGCACAGGCCCAGGCCCTTAAGGACTTCCGCGAGGGGCTTGCGCCGCTCCTTCTTTTGGACGAAATTGCGGCGCATCTGGATCTGTTGCGGCGCGAGGCACTTTTCGCCGCCATAGAACAACTGGGGTGCCAAGCTTGGATGACAGGAACGGATGAACAGGTTTTCGCACCTCTTCGCAATACCGCGCAATTCTTTACCGTCGCGAACGGTTCAATAGCCCGCAATAACCCTGATCACAAGCGCGTCTTCGCGCTCGGATAAAAAACGGGTAAAGGATCAATTCCCGATGAGCAGCAATCTGGCCCGCCAAACCATGGCTGAAGAGGAATACGGCGCGGAATCCATTAAGGTTCTGAAAGGGCTCGATGCTGTCCGCAAACGCCCGGGCATGTATATCGGCGACACCGATGATGGCTCGGGCCTGCATCACATGGTCTATGAGGTGGTGGACAACGCCATCGACGAGTCGCTTGCCGGCTGGTGCGACCGGGTGATCGTTACGCTGAATGCGGAAGGCTCGGTCACGGTCGACGACAATGGCCGCGGCATCCCGACGGAGATGCATTCGGAAGGCGTGTCGGCGGCCGAAGTCATCATGACGCAGCTTCACGCGGGCGGCAAATTCGACCAGAACTCCTATAAGGTCTCCGGCGGCCTGCATGGCGTCGGCGTGTCGGTGGTGAACGCGCTGTCCTCGCGGCTCGATCTGACGATCTGGCGTGCGGGCAAGGAGCACGCCATGACCTTCGAGCATGGCGTGGCCAAGGAGCCGCTGAAAGTCGTCGGCGACTCGCCGGGCCGCACCGGCACGCGCGTAACGTTCCTGCCTTCCACCGACACCTTCACCAAGGTGGAGTTCGACTATAAGACGCTGGAGCATCGCCTGCGCGAGTTGGCCTTCCTCAATTCCGGCGTGCGCATCCTGCTGGAGGATCTGCGCGGCGTCGAGCCCGTGCGCGAGGAACTGGTCTATCAAGGCGGCCTGGAAGCCTTCGTCCGCTATCTCGATCGCGCCCGCCACCCGCTGATCGATCCGCCGATCACCCTGAAGGTGGAGCGCGACGGCATCACGGTGGAATCCGCGCTGTGGTGGAATGACGGCTATCACGAGAACACGCTGTGCTTCACCAACAACATCCCGCAGCGCGATGGCGGCACGCATCTGGCCGGTTTCCGCGCCGCGTTGACGCGTACGGTGAACACCTATGCGGCCGAGAGTGGCATCGCCAAGAAGGAAAAGGTGCAGCTTACCGGGGATGACGCGCGCGAAGGGCTGACCTGTGTGCTTTCGGTGAAGGTGCCGGACCCGAAATTCTCCAGCCAGACCAAGGATAAGCTGGTCTCCTCCGAGGTGCGTCCGGTCGTGGAAAGCACGATGGTTGAGGCGCTGAGCACCTGGTTTGAGGAGCATCCGAGCCAGGCCAAGGCCATCGTGCAGAAGATCGCCGAAGCGGCGCTCGCGCGCGAGGCGGCACGCAAGGCACGCGAACTGACGCGGCGCAAGGGCGCGCTCGACCTCGCCAGCCTGCCCGGCAAGCTGGCCGACTGCCAGGAGCGCGATCCGGCCAAATCCGAGCTGTTCCTGG
>Ga0307513_10009975_pt1 | contig 11981 bp, 12 predicted proteins | sample 15_EM_MG_FD_202174 | JGI IMG/M metagenome (GOLD analysis project Ga0307513, IMG submission 202174) | Populus trichocarpa ectomycorrhiza microbial communities from riparian zone in the Pacific Northwest, United States - 15_EM | ecosystem: Host-associated > Plants > Roots > Unclassified | place... | reverse complement strand
GCGGGGGTTACTGAAGAGGCACACCATCATTGCCGGAAGTGCGGTTGGGATTCTCCCTCCAATCCATGGCAGACAAAGCCGAACTTACACCGTATCCGCGGCGTTGGTTCACTATCTGCGCATCGAGCGCTTGCTATGGTTCCGGGGTCTCCACCGGCTGGTTCCAATGCGAGCAATCGTATGCCCTTTGTCCTCCGGTTCAGACCGGAGCTCTGGAATTGGAAGAGGGAATCGATATGACCACCCAGCGCATCCGCGACTTTCTCGCAACCCGACGTCCCGATGGTCCCTGCCTCGTGGTTGACCTTGATGTCGTGCGTGACAATTTTCACGCCTTCCGTCACGCAATGCCGGACAGCGCCATCTATTATGCCGTCAAGGCCAACCCGGCCCCTGAAGTGCTGAAGCTGCTCGCAGGCCTCGGCTCCAATTTCGATTGCGCATCCGTTGCCGAAATCGAAATGGCGCTCGAAGCCGGTGCGACCGCCGCCCGCATCTCCTACGGTAACACGATCAAGAAGGAACGTGACGTTGCCCGCGCGCATGCGCTCGGCGTCAGCCTCTTTGCGGTCGACAGCCATGAGGAAGTCGAGAAGATTTCCCGTGCCGCTCCGGGCGCTCGTGTTTTCTGCCGCGTGCTCACGGATGGCGAAGGTGCTGAATGGCCGCTGTCGCGCAAGTTCGGCTGCGTGCCGCAGATGGCCGTCGACGTTCTCGTCTATGCCCATCAGCTCGGCCTGCAGTCCTACGGCGTCTCGTTCCATGTCGGTTCGCAGATGACCAAGGTCGATGCCTGGGATTCGGCGCTCGCCGATGCCAAGCGCGTCTTCGTTTCGCTTGCCAAGCAGGGCATCCACCTGCAGATGGTCAACATGGGCGGTGGCTTCCCGACGAAGTACCTGCGCGACGTTCCGTCAGCAGAAGCTTACGGCAAGTCGATCTACCAGAGCCTGCGCGCCCATTTCGGCAACCAGCTCCCGACGACGATCATCGAGCCGGGCCGCGGCATGGTCGGCAATGCCGGCGTCATCAAGGCTGAAGTCGTGCTGATTTCGAAGAAGTCGGACAATGACGAAGCACGCTGGGTATTCCTCGACATCGGCAAGTTCGGCGGTCTCGCCGAGACGATGGACGAAGCCATCCGCTACCCGATCCGCACGGAGCACGACGGCGACGAGATGGAACCCTGCGTTATCGCCGGCCCGACCTGCGATTCGGCCGACGTTCTCTACGAGAAGAACCTCTATCCGCTGCCGATCTCCCTTTTGATCGGCGACGAGGTCCTGATCGAGGGCACCGGCGCCTATACGACGACCTATTCGGCGGTCGCTTTCAACGGTTTCGAACCGCTGAAGGCCTACGTCATCTAAGGTCGTTTCCGCCGGCCCCGTAACCAGCCGGGGCGGCAAATTCACAATTTTCCTTCACCGCCGCTGATAACGGTATTGGGTACGGGAGGCCAAGATGGCCGCTGTTCTTGATTCTGTCCGCGCATTCTTTGCGCCTACCACTTTCACCATCGACGCCGAAAATCCCTCGGATGTCGTTGCCCGCGAAAACTTGCTCGACCGCGTCATAGGCCCGGCTCGCCGCAAGAAATCGTCGGAGAAGATCCGCCGCAACCGGGTTCCGGCCGAGGGTCTTGCGCTCGTGGCGCGTGACCGCGACGGCCATGTCATCGGTTCGGTGCGGCTCTGGAACATCGAGGCCGGCGTCAACGACGAAGGCACGCCGATCAACGCGCTGCTGCTCGGGCCGCTCGCCGTTGCCCCTCATCACGGCGGCAAGGGTATCGGCTCGGCGCTGATGCGCGCGGCGATCCTCGAAGCCAAGAAGCGCGGGCATGGCGTCGTCCTGCTCGTCGGCGATGCTGCCTATTACGAGCGTTTCGGCTTCTTCGCCGAAAAGGCTCGCCATCTTGTCATGCCGGGTCCGTTCGAACGCTCGCGCTTTCTTGCGCTCGAGCTGACGGAAGGCTGGCTTGGCGGCGCGGCCGGCATGATCGTTCCTTCGGGACGCATACTGGCCGGCGCGCCGGTTCGCCGCGCAGCCTGAAGCTGCGCGGACCGGTCGGCCAGGTTGGGAATTCTTCCCCCGGCCGGTAATGTCCGCGCCGCTTGACCACACGAGGCTGGCGGGCCTGCTGTGGTTGCGGCGCGGATTTTTTTGGCAGCGGGTTTCGAGACGGTGTCGGCAGCACGCGGAAACACAATCGCGTGAAAGGTGCAGCCGACACGCGAACATGTCGCAGCGATATCCTATCCTGCGCCGCATGATCCGAATTCTCTCTCTTCTCCTTCTCTTCTGTCTGCCGCTTGCCACAACAGGGCAGGCGGCTGCCCAGAGCACGGCTCGCGCCGTCACCGGGCTTGGTCCGCGTTTCGATCAAGTGGCGAGCGACCCTGCGATGAGGCCTCTGAAGACGGTGATCGTCGCTCGCGACGGGCGCGTGCTCGCTGAGCGCGGGTTCCATGGTCACACGCCCTCGGAACCGACCAACATCAAATCCGCCTCGAAATCGATCATTTCGGCGCTGGTCGGTATCGCCATCAGCAAAGGCCTGCTGAGCGGGCCAGATCAGAAGATCGCGCCGATTCTGAAGGCCGATCTTCCTGCAACGCCCGACCCGCGCATCAACGAGATCACGATCGGCAATCTTCTTTCCATGCAGGCGGGGCTCGATCGCATGTCAGGCCCGAATTACGGCCGCTGGGTCTCCTCGCGCAACTGGGTGCGCTTTGCGCTCTCGCAGCCTTTCGTCGATCAGCCAGGCGGGGAGATGCTCTACTCCACAGCATCCACGCACCTGCTCTCGGCCATTCTCACCAAGGTCGGCGGCCGATCGACGCTGGCGTTGGCGCGCGAATGGCTGGGGCCGGTCGACGGTTTCCGCATTGGCGCCTGGGAGCGCGATCCGCAGGGCATCTATCTCGGCGGCAATCAGATGGCGATGAGCGCCCGGTCCTTGCTTGCCTTCGGCGAACTCTACCGCAACGGTGGGCGCACGGCGGAAGGAGAGCAGGTGGTGCCGGCGGACTGGATCTCCCAATCCTGGCAGCACCGCACCAACTCACGTTTCTCGGGCGATGAATATGGCTACGGATGGTTCGCGCGGCAGATCGCCGGCGAAGAGGTACATTTCGCCTGGGGCTATGGCGGGCAGATGCTTTACATCGTGCCGTCGCTCGATCTCACTGTCGTCATGACCTCAGAAGAGAGCGGTCCCTCGGCCCGAAACGGCTACAGGGAGTCGCTGCACGGTCTGTTGGCAGACATCATCGGCACAGTGCGGGCCGCTTGACTACAGCGCCGCGTCTTTTCAGACGCGCAAAGGACGCTGTAGCACTTTGAATTATGCAGTGGGAAAAACCCGCGATTGTTAAATTTTGAGCGACGCCCCCAATCAAACCGCAAACCGCTTCCTGTAAGTTCCGCAGCCAGAACTCGGGAAAGCGTCATGCTACTGGATCTCAGGACAATTTATTTCATTGTTGCCGTGAGCTGCGTCGTGCTGGGCATTCTCCAGCTTGCAGCCTATGCGACCGGTCGCTTTGAGAAGTGGCCGCTCTGGTGGGGCTTGAGCAACCTGCTCGTCGGCGCCGGCTCATTTCTCGTCGCGCTGCGCAATCTCGTTCCCTACTCGGTCTCAATCGACGGCGGAAATATCGTGACCATCGCCGGCTACATGCTGATGTTCTTTGCCGTGCGCGTCTTTTCGGGACGGGCTGTCGACCAGCGCACTGTCTGGCTTGCCATCTTTCTCGTCAGCGTGCCTGTCGTGCTTATTGTCAGCGATCCCTCGGCAATATCTCAGAGGCTCCTCTACATCTCCGTCATCTGCTGCATCTGCGATCTTGCCGTGGCGAGGGAGGCCGTCAGCATTGTCCGGCGGGAGAAGCTCTATTCGGCAGCCCTGCTTGTCGGCCTCTACATCTGCACTGCGGCGATCTTTGCGGTGCGCAGCATTCTTGCGGCGACCGGTGAGATCGGCGGGCCGGATCCTTTCGGCGGAGGTGCAATTCACAGCTGGATGGCGGTATCGGCGGTCGCGTTCATCATGCTTCGCAGCATGGCCCTGGTGCTGATGGCTGCCGAGCGCAGCCGAAACCAGCTGACTGAACTTGCCCACCACGATCCGCTGACCGGCGCCCTCAATCGCGGCGGGCTTGCCCAGCATGTGCTCTCTCTCGGCTCCCAGCCGGTATCGTTGCTCATCATCGATATCGACCATTTCAAGCAACTGAACGACAGGCACGGCCACGCTACCGGCGACGATATCCTCCGGCTTTTCGCGACCGTATCGAGAGGCATCATGCGCTCCGGCGATCTGCTTGCCCGTCAGGGAGGCGACGAGTTTCTGGCGGTACTGAAGAATGCCTCGAAGGACGATGCGGTGGCGATCGCCGAACGAATCCGTCTCGGTTTTTCCGCTGCCGTCATGCAGTTGCCTGAACTGGCGATCTTTCCGACGCTGAGCATCGGTGTTGCCGCGCGTGGGGTAAACGACACGGATTTCGAACGGCTCATGCAGAAGGCGGATGAGGCGCTTTATCGCTCGAAGCGCGAGGGTCGCAACCGCGTCGAAGCCTTCGGGGAAAATCAGCAGGCCGCATAACGCCCCGCAGCGGTTCCCATCTCTTCCAGCGTTATCCTAGATATTCTGGTCCATGGTTTCGGCAGGGATTTCATCGGCGCGGTGGATGCGCACCACCGTTGCCGGAACGCCCGCGACCGTGCAATGCGGTGGAACGGATTTCAGCACGACGCTGCCGGCAGCGATCTTGCTGAAGGCGCCGATTTCGATATTGCCGAGGATCTTGGCGCCGGCGCCGATCATCACGCCGTGGCGGATCTTCGGGTGACGGTCGCCGCTTTCCTTGCCGGTGCCGCCGAGCGTGACATTTTGCAGGATCGACACTTCGTCCTCGATCACCGCCGTTTCGCCGATGACGATGCCCGAGCCGTGGTCGAGCATGATGGAGGCGCCGATCCGCGCTGCCGGATGAATATCCGGGCCGAAGACCAGTGAAGCGAGATTGGCAAGCCAGCTTGCGATCTCCGGGCGGCCGCCGGTCCAGAGCGCATGGGCGATGCGGTGGGTCTGCAGTGCGTGGAACCCCTTGAGGTTCAGGAGCGCATGCAGAAAGGTGCTGCAAGCAGGATCGCGCTCACGCACCGCAATGAGATCGGCCTCGATCTTCAGCATGATATTTTCATCAAGCGTGGAGAGGATGAGATCGAAGAGATCGACCGTTTCGACCTGCGCCACCGAGAGCCGCGCCGCCAGCACATGGGCGACGATCTGATTGTCGCCGGCCGCATCCGTCACCTGCGCGGCAAGCAGCCGCCGCAATGTCGGCTCGCGGGCGGCAAGTTCGGCTGCCTCGGCGCGGATCGCGGCCCAGACGGATGCGTCGCCCGAAGGCTGCTGCGGTTGTTCGGCCAAACCGAGGCCGGTCGATATCGGCATTTCCGTTTCCTCAGTCAGCCATCACGGCGTTGCAAGGCGCTTCCGGCGTGTGGTTCATATTCCGTCCCGGCAGGGCTTTCGGCAAGCTCGCATATCTATCAGCACAATGCCTTAGCCGCCAGACGGTTGCAGCGCAGGCTTCAACTCCGGAAGCCGGCGCCAGTGATAGAGCACATCCGGCTCTCTTTCTTCATTATCGGCTCCATCGGTCTCCTCCTTGGCGGTAAAACCATGCCGTTCGTAGAAACCGCGAGCGCCCGCATTGCGCTGGAACGTCCAGAGCCTGATCTCGTCCATCGCCTCCTTGGCGCAGCCGAGGAGCGAGGAGCCGATGCCCATGCCCTGAAAATCAGAGAGAATATAGAGCTGTTCTATCCAGTTGTCGCCATAGGCGATGACGCCGACGAGCCGGCTTTCCATGGCGGCGCCAAGGATGGTGCAGTTCGGCAGCAGGTGCATGCGCCAATACTGCTCGTCCTCCTCAGGCGTATGCAGATCCGGCAGCCAGGGCAACCGCTGCCACAGGGCAACACGCCTGAGGTTGGCCGCTGCCTGCATGTGATCGGCCGCGAGTGTCACGATTTCGGGTTCGTCCATTGCCGGCAACGTGGCCTACGCCGAAATATCGATGACACCGCAATCGCCGGCTTCAGAGGCGAAGGCGAGCAATTTGCCGTCTTTGTTCCAGCTCATTGCCGTGATCGCACCCTTGCCGGGACGGCGCAGCAGCGCCTCCTTGCTGTCGGCAATGCGCACGGCGAGGATCATGCCGTCGATGAAGCCGATGGCGAGGATATCCTCGAGCGGATGGAACTTCACCGCGGTCGCCATGATGTTGGCGCGGGTGCCGAGCTCCAGCGGTGCCTTGCCCATCGGCCCGTCCTTGCCCTGGAAGGGCCAGACGATCGCCGCCGGCGCGCCTGACGAGGCAAGCCATTTGCCCTTCACCGACCAGGAGAGCGATTTCACCTTGGCGGGATAGCCGGTCATGCGCATGTGGCGGGCTTCAGCGCCGGGCTTGATGTCGAGCTTCCAGCCGTGCAGCGCGTTTTCCTGCATCGAGGTGACGAGGAAATTGCCATCCGGCGAGAAGGTGACGCCGGTATGCGCGCCCTTCCATTCGAGATCGATCGGCTTGGCGTTCATGCCGATCCAGTGCAGCGACACGCCATTGTAACGTGCGGCCGCGATGCGCAGGCCCTTCGGCGCGAAGGCGAGACCTTCGACCGTGCGCTCTTCGGGGAATTCCTTGGTCGTGCCGTCGGCAAGGCGCACGAGCGAACTTTTGCCGTAGGAATAGGCGACGGCACCCTGCGGGCCGGCCGCGACCTGCGAAATCCACTTGCGCGGCGCGGTCGCGATCTCGCTGACGCTGCCGTCGGCGGCAATGCGCAGGACCTTGCCGTCCTCGCCGCCCGAGATCAGGCTCTCGCTATAGGGATCGCGGATGGCGGTGAGCATGCCCTGATGGGCTTCGGAGACCCTGTCGCCGCCGTCCAGCCGGTGGACCGTGCCGTTTGCGCTTGCGAAGAAGGGAACATCACCTAAAAATTCGACGGCCAGAACGTGGCCGTCGAGATCAAGCGGTGCAACTGTCGGCATCAGGCGGCTGCCTCGCAGGCCTTGAAGGAGGCTTCGAGCTTTTCGCGATCGAGATCGCGGCCGATGAAGACGAGACGGCTTTCATGCTTCTCGCCTTCCTTCCACGGCCGCTGGTGATCGCCCTCGATGATCATGTGCACGCCCTGGACGACGTAACGCTCGGCATCGTCCTTGAAGGCGATGATGCCCTTGAGGCGGAGAATGTTCGGTCCCTGCGTCTGGGTGATCTTCTGGATCCAGGGGAAGAAGCGTTCGGCATTCATCTCGCCGCCGCGCAGCGACACCGACTGCACCGTCACATCGTGGATCGCCGACATCGCGCCGTGGTTATGGGCGCCATGGTGATGATGGTCGTGGCCGTGATGATCGTGATCATGGTCATGATGGTGGTGATCGTGATCGCAATCCGGGCCGCAGACATGGTCGTCATGGCTTTGATCCAGGAAATGCGGATCGTTCTCCAGCGCGCGTTCCAGGTTGAAGGCGCCCTGATCGAGCACGCGGGCGAGATCGACGCCGGAGCGGCTGGTCTTGTAGACGCGGGCGGCCGGGTTGATGGCGCGGACGATGTCCTCGATCACATCAAGTTCTTCCGGGGTCACGAGGTCGCTCTTGTTGATGATGACGACGTCGGCGAAGGCGATCTGGTCTTCGGCCTCGCGGCTGTCCTTCAAGCGCAGCGGCAAGTGCTTGGCGTCGACGAGGGCGACGACGGCATCGAGCTCGGTCTTGGCGCGCACGTCGTCGTCCATGAAGAAGGTCTGGGCGACCGGCACCGGATCGGCAAGGCCGGTCGTCTCGACGATGATGCCGTCGAAGCGGCCGGGACGGCGCATCAGGCCTTCGACGACGCGGATCAGGTCGCCGCGCACCGTGCAACAGACGCAGCCATTGTTCATCTCATAGATTTCCTCGTCCGACTCGACGATCAGGTCGTTGTCGATGCCGATCTCGCCGAACTCGTTGACGATGACCGCATATTTCTTGCCATGGTTTTCGGAAAGAATGCGGTTGAGCAGCGTCGTCTTGCCGGCGCCGAGATAACCGGTGAGCACGGTGACGGGAATAGGCTTCTGGGTGGAGATCGCGTCGGTCATGAGAACCTCTAGGATTAGGCGTGCGGCCGAGGGGCTTGGGATCGGCCGCTTGAACGGTCGGTCTCATATAATGGCTTGGGCACGGCAGTTCAAAGGGTTTTATAATGTTATAAGATCACATCATCTGCATGGTGCGGGCGACCCCTATTCACCGGAGCTGAGTGACATCGAACGCATCGACATCTTCCAGCAGTTCCACCAGCCCCTTCACCGCATGCGTAATCAGCGCCTCACCCTTCTCAGCCGTCGCAGCCGCGGCATTGCCCGCCACGCCTTCGGCGTTGAGGTCCGACATCTTCCAGCCGAAGGCATGCGGCCCGTAGGCACGCAAGTGCCTAAAGCGCACGGTGAATTCCGTCTGCCGCGAGGGGAAATCTGCCGCTTTGGCCATGTCGACCTTGTCTGGATGAAGCGCCAGCATCACGGAGGTCTCGATATCGCCGCCGTGGATGCCGATCGCCTTTTCCTCGGGCGTGATGACGCCATCCGGCACGCCGAAGCGGGTCCAGCTCGTCGCCACCGCCAGCATGGCAAAGCGGACCCGGGCCTCGGTCGCAACAACTGATATGACAGGCGAATTGCCGCCATGGGCGTTTAGCATCACGAATTTGCGGATGCCTTGCTTCGCCAACCCTTCGGCGATGCCGAGCCAGCGGTTTGCAGCCTCGGCGAAAGAGAGCGTCTTCGTTCCTTCAACATCCGTATGCTCTAAGGAATAGCCGACGGATTCGGCGGGCAGGAAGGAGACCGACAGACCGGCGGGCAGGGCGGTCTTCAATCGCCCGACGATGCCTTCGGCAATCAGGGTGTCGGTTTCAAAGGGCAGGTGAGGGCCGTGCTGTTCATGGGCGCCGAGCGGCAGCACGGCGATCACGCGCCCGTCAGGGGCAAAGGCCGGGTCGCTGTCCTCGAAGCGGGGCGAAGGCGTTATCATCCGGTGGTTGCCTCTTGTTTATGACGAGATCCTGCGCAATGTCATATCGCAGCGGCGTCGGGGCTTAAAGATCAAAGGGATGGCTATGGGCAAGAAGCGCAAGGACGGCAAAAAGAATAAGTCCAAGAAGAAGGACCAGACCGAGTATACGCTCGTCGACCTTTCTCCGGCCCTGACCCAGGCGGCTCGCTCCATGCGTACGGTGCTCTCGCGCAACCTGCTCGAAAGCGGTCTCTATGCCGGCCAGGACGGTGTCATTCTCTTGCTGGCCGAAAGCGACGGCATGACGGCCGGCGGCCTTGCTCAGAAGCTCGGCGTCAAGGCGCCGACGATGACGCGCACCATCGGCCGCATGGAGGCGCAAGGTTTCCTCGAGCGCAAGCCCGATGACGAGGATGCGCGCCTGACCAAGGTCTATCTCACCGCGCTCGGCCGCGGCAGCGTGCAGGCGATCGAGATGGCGGCCTCGGCCTGCGACAAGCTGGCGACGCAGGAGTTCTCCGAGAAGGAGATCCGCAATCTCGTCCGCCTGCTGAAAGCGATCGACGCCAATCTGCAGGCCGAAGCCATTCATATCGAAGAACCGGACGAAGACTGAATTTCCCTGAAAGACGAATTGCTTCCGTCGATTAAATCTTTTAATTAAACATTTTAAGGGCCGTGCCGGCTTACGGCAAGGTCTTGCTGTCTCGCATGCTGCCTGGAGGAGGACGCGTGGTCCAGAAGATCAAGCTTTCGACGATCGCCGAAACGCTCGGCATTTCAACGGCGACCGTGTCGCTTGCCTTACGCGACAGTCCGCTCGTCGCCGGCAACACACGGGAGAAGATCAAGGAACAGGCGCGCGCGCTCGGCTATATCTACAATCGCCGCGCCGCCAGTCTTCGCACCTCGCGCTCCGGCATCATCGGTGTCGTCGTGCACGACATCATGAACCCGTTCTACGGCGAGATCCTGAAGGCGATCGAAAGCGAACTCGATCGCAGTCGCCACACCTTCATCCTCTCCAACCACTACGACAACGTCGAGAAGCAGCGCACCTTCATCGAGACGCTGCTGCAGCTCGGCGGCGACGGCGTCATCATGTCGCCGGCGATCGGCACACCGCCTGAGGACGTGCAACTGGCGGAAGACAACGGCATGCCGGCGATCCTCATCGCCCGCTCGATGGAAGGACAGGACCTGCCGACCTATCGCGGTGACGACAGTTACGGCATTTCGCTTGCGACCAACCACCTGATCGGCCTCGGCCATCGCTCGATCGCGATGATCGGCGGCACGGATCAGACATCCACCGGCCGCGACCGCTACCAGGGTTATGTCAACGCGCTGCGCAAGGCCGGCATCGAAGTCGATCCGAACCTGCGTATTCCCGGCCCGCGCTCCAAACAGGGCGGTTTCGAGGCCGCAGTGCATTTCCTTTCGTTGCCGCAGAAGCCGACGGCCGCCGTCTGCTGGAACGATCTCGTTGCCATCGGCCTGATGAACGGCATTGCGCGCGCCGGCCTGGTGCCGGGACGCGACATCTCCGTCACCGGTTATGACGATCTCGAGGAAGCCTCGATCGCTACGCCGGCGCTGACGACTGTCTGGAACGGCCAGGGGGAGGTCGGGCGCCTCGCCGCTCGGGCGCTCCTCGATCGCCTTGCCGGCAGCCATGAGCCTGACGGCATGCATCTCATCAAGCCGGAAATGCGCATCCGCCAGTCCACCAGTCCCCATCGGCCCCGCGCCTGAACCAAGACCGCCATCCAAGAGGAAAAGCCATGTCCCGCATCGCCATTCTCGTTCCTGGGAAGATACACGACCGTGTTCTCGATAGGCTGAAGGATCGTTTTGACATCATCGCCGTCGCACGCGAGGAAAGGCTTGCGCTTGACGGCGAGACCGCCGGCCGCATCCGCGGCGTCGCCGTTTCCGGCGCTTTCCCGGGCGCCTGGATGGACCAGCTGCCGCATGTCGAGGCGATCGCCAGCTTCGGTGTCGGTTACGACGGCATCGATGTGAAACATGCCGCCGGAAAGGGCATCGTTGTCACCAATACGCCGGAGGTTCTGAACGACGAGGTCGCCGATACGGCGATCGGCCTGCTGCTGAACACGGTCCGGGAATTGCCGCGGGCCGAAGCCTGGTTGCGCGAAGGCAACTGGAAGCCGGGCACGGCCTATCCGTTGTCGCGCTTCTCGCTGAAGGGCCGCCATGTCGGGCTCTATGGTCTCGGCCGCATCGGCCTCGAAATCGCCAGGCGGCTGGAGCCGTTCAAGGTCAAGATCAGCTATCACACGCGTTCGCGTCATGACGGCGTTTCCTACGATTATTACCCGACATTGAAGGGGCTGGCGGAAGCGGTGGACACGCTGATCGCCATCGTCCCGAAGACGCCGCAGACCCACAAGACGATCGATGCCGATGTTTTGGCCGCCCTCGGGTCCAACGGCATTCTCGTCAATGTCGGCCGCGGCTGGACGGTGGACGAAGAGGCGCTCGGTGCAGCCCTTGCTTCCGGCGCGCTCGGCGCTGCCGGTCTCGACGTCTTCTACGACGAACCGACCGTGCCGGCCGACCTGCTGGCGGCCGATAACGCCGTGCTGCTGCCGCACGTCGCCTCCGGATCCGTGCCGACGCGCAATGCGATGGCCGATCTCGTCGTGGACAATCTCATCGCCTGGTTCGAGAAGGGCGCGGCGCTGACGCCGGTGCCGGAGACCCCGCAGAAGGCGTAAGCGCGGCGCGGCCGGTTCAGGCGCGACCAGGAGCGTCACCGACTGTCAATCGTCTGTTATTCCTGGACGATATGTTGCCTGACACGAACCCTTCGGCTACATTCCCGCCGATTTTTACAACTTAAGTTCGCGGCTTTCCGTGCGCCTTGAAACCG
>Ga0307513_10009974_pt1 | contig 11981 bp, 10 predicted proteins | sample 15_EM_MG_FD_202174 | JGI IMG/M metagenome (GOLD analysis project Ga0307513, IMG submission 202174) | Populus trichocarpa ectomycorrhiza microbial communities from riparian zone in the Pacific Northwest, United States - 15_EM | ecosystem: Host-associated > Plants > Roots > Unclassified | place... | reverse complement strand
CCAGGGAAGACATCGTGGGGCTCGAGCCTTCGACACTTGAGGCGCTGGCCGGTGTAAAGAAGTTGAGGCGGTCACTATTAGAGGGGAGTGAGAGTGAGTCCTTAACGATTCCTGCTGCAATCCAAGATCTTGCAACTCCCCGCGGGCCGTCTCCAATAGCGCGGTAAATTCGACGGCCGGCCTCGTCTCATGAGCCTCCGATGGTAGCATCCGCTTAATGCCTCCTCTACCACGATTCTCTGCTTCGCGCGCTCCCTCTACTGCGTCGTCTATTTCAGTTTCATTATTCTCCTCTTCCTCCTGTTGCATGGCCTTAACCTCCTTGGCTCGTGGTTCGCCCAGGATATTTGCTGGCGACTCTTGTACGGGTGTGCGTTCATAGGTCCGTTTCTGGTGAACATATTCCTCTGTATCCGGCGGTCCAATGTGGGCAGACACCTGCAGGTCTGCCACCTCAGCTGGTTGCATGAACGCTTCGACCCATTTTGAAATCTGGGTTGACGGTACTTCAGGTCCTGGGGTCTGTCTTGCCTCCTGCTCCCCGATCACTCCCTGGCGTAGTTTGCATTGCTCGTCAACCCCGACATCGGAGGAGAGTTGTGGTGTATGCTCCTCTTCCCCAGCCATGATTCCGGCCCGCTCGTCCGGCCCCTCCTTGTTATCCGTCTCCTGGTCACTCTCCCCACTCCCATCAGCGCTGGGAGTATTGGAGCTAAGGCCATCCAGCTCGTCTATTTCAAGCTGCGATCCCGTTTCATATTCACAAGAAGCAGGCGAGCGCTCCCTTTCCTTCGCTCTGAGGTTATCTTCCATGTACTGGCGGTATGCAATATCGCTGTCACTGGACAGACTCACGCTGTCCATAGGCCCAACCGAAGTTCCTGCAGCCGGGCTGATGGGCGCAGAAAGGGTCGGATATATGGGAGGGCTAGAGAGCATCGCAGTGATCTGCCTCGATTTCCACCGATGGTCTCTGTTGAGTAGGGGGTCAGAGGTCTTGGCCTTTCCTTCTCCTGTGTTCTGTGATGTGTTCTGTGATGTCGGGTTGGGCGCTTGCGACTCTTGAGTTACGGCAATCTGTCCAGACGGGGAAAAGCCAATGCTCTCGTTTGCCATTATATCCCAGAAAAGGCCATCCATAAAGATTGGTGATACTGGTGCTGTAATGTTCTGTGTTGAGCGGCTCTGCTGGGTAACAGCGACCTGACCGGGAGGGATTCGAATGCTATCACTTGAAGTTACCTCTTGCGAGGTCCCCTCCACAGAAGCAGGGACAATCTCCCGAGCCGGAGTTGCCTGAGGTTGCGAAAATAGTGGTTGCGAGGGTAGGAAAGACTTAGGGGTAGGGTCCCGCTTGGTCGGATGCATCGAGGTGGTGTGAGAAGTACTATATTCAGTCCTCAATTCTCCTCGGTGCTTTTGAGTCCTTCGAGGAGGAAGTTGGGGGCATATCAGGGAACCGGTTCCTGGGGGTCGCTCTCTTCTCGGTCTCGCTTGGCCTGATGACGGAATAAGGACTTGGCTGTTCGCCTCGTTAGCTTCTAGAGAGAGCCCGTTGCTAGCCGAGGAGTGTTCCGTGCGTGTCGCGGGGCTTGATGTCGTATCTCCTTCGAGAAATAGAGAGCTTTCCCCGGGTGTACTCGAGGTGTTAGCTTCTCCCTCCGTATTATTGGAGCGCGTTCGGAGCCGAGGAGAAGGAGTGAGAGTCCAATCCGTCAGGATTAACGAAGGGCTTGAAGGGAAGTATGGCGTATTCGGGACACCTGGCAAAATAGGTGGAACGGGACTCGATGGTCTTAGTTCAAGCGGCTGATTCAGGGCCTCCATTTCCACCAGAGGTCCAAGGGCTTCGTCTGTTGGCAATATTGGCACGAGGATCTCATGCCTGGCATCCGCATCTCCTTCCTTGACGTACTCCTCATCAATAGAGCCTGGGTTGGCAGAATTTATAAGTATACAGACTCCTTACATGTGAGTTCGACAGCTTACCCTCTGACGAGCTGAAGTTGAACAACCAGGGATGTTCCTTAAACGCCTGTTTCCAGAACGACGGCCAGTGTTCGGAAGGAGCGCAGTCGGTCTCTTTCCTTTTATCCGCAGACGGCAAAGGCCTCGGATCTTGTGAAGCGGTCGGTACCCGCACTGATAGCCTCCATTGCTCAACGTTGGTCGATTTCGTTGTTACCTCTTCTGCGTTCTGTACATCCCACTCCCGCTTTAGTATGTCCCTTGTAAGGTAGAAAGGTCTTCAATTAAAGTGGACGCAGTCATTGTTAACGCACTGACCCATCCTCTTTCTCCAGACTCTCCATCCACCTCTTCACATCAGCGACGTTGCCCACAGATTCGACTGCTTCTTGTTGAATAACAAGATCAGGCATCCCATCCCTCTTGAGTATCCTGGGTCGTATAAAGATGGGCTCATGCATGGAGCCGAGATATTGAACGCGTGTAACCTCCAAGTAGAGTTTCTTGGCGTCCTCTAAACCGCATGGCTTGCCGTTGATATACTTGCGTGGTATTCTGTAGTACTGGAGTGTGAAAGTGCCCTTGAGGATGAAGATGCCACACCAATGGTCTTCTAGAGTTGCTAGCTTCCCATCGATTCCCCTAATAGGCAAGAAGGGAGGCTAAGTCATTTCGGCACCTTGTCTCTTGCGATAGTGACGTACAGAAACTCGTTCACCGCACTTGTCACGAATTTGACTGGAATGTAGTACTGGCCATCAGAGGCGAGAGCCCAGACAGCAGCATCCGGTTGTTCAGGTGTCCTTTGTGTTAAGAACTAGGAATAGAACGCGTACATAATATCAGCGCTGTGACATCGATTGACGGGGAGGTTGAACCCTCCGCTGACCTCGATAAGTTGTACACGATATCCCTTCTGTTCAGTCGGTTTTGCAAACTTCGAGCCATAGTTGCGCGCACAAGAAAGAATGAAGCTTTCGATCCAGACTTTACGGCCCAACGTGTCCGACATCTGCTAACTTGCCCCAAACACGTAAATATGCTGCGTCAATGTGGAGACACGTAAGCAGACAGTAAACGACGCGTCGTATCTCTGCAGGCGAGGTCAACGAGTTCAAGGTCCGCCAATCCTTTGTCTTCTATGGCTCTGAGTAGGGGTCTCGCTTTCTACGCCGCAGAGGCACGCCACATGGTAAACATTGTAGAGTTAATCGCGTACTGTTATATATTATCGGAGAGTCGCAGACATTTGCCAACTTCAGATCTGAAGGACGATACTTCCACAGAAAACACAAATGTGCATGGTTTACGCACATAATGAACCAACAACACCTGTCAAACATGCAAACCAGGAACACTGTGATGGGACCGTAGAGTAGGGAATTGGTGTTGAATTTCTACATCGTGGAATTAAGCCGAGTGGCAAAGTAGCAAAGAGACCAGGCAACATACATTGAGGCTCCTTTAGCCTTGGTGATTATTCATTTACCCACCGCGACTGTGATACAGGTGCATAGTAGTATTGCGCCTTTTCCACTGTCGCCTTTCGCTTCCCTCCGCCACGGCGCATACCACCGAACAGCTGCGACCTTTCAGTATCTGGATCTCCCTCGGGGCAATAGAAGTACTCGTCCTCAATCGCCGCATTGTCCGCGTTCTGTAGCGATTATTCATTCTCCACCAAGGATCTGAAGTTTAAGAGCATACCTTCAATCCCTTTCTCTCAGCTCGTCCGAACATCGTGTTCCTTGAGTAGTTCAGCGTCTTCTTCACCAGCTCGGACCACTCCGTGGCCGGTCGCTCATCGAGGAGGTGGGGCTGGCTTTCCAAGACTTGCCCAACGATTTTGCTAAAGGGTAGAGACGAACGGCCATCTAGAGAAAGGACCGTAATGAGGTGACCGATGAGACCCTCTGAAGCAGCGTTCGACTTCGGACTGAAACTTGGATCCCTCTTGGCGGATCGTGAGGACTTCGTGGTCGTGTCTTTGACTTTGTTTGTAGACTTCTTGGCGGAGGGTGAGATAGTTCTGCACTTGACCGTCGTAGGTATTTTCAAAGTGTTCCGCTTGGTTTCCGATGTGGGTTGTGAACCAGCAGCTGGAGACGGATTGCGTTTCCGCTTCCTTGATTTTGACTTTAATATCACTTTTGGTTCTTTTACCTCCTCAGTCGTTGCTTTGGTGGCCTGCGGTGTTGACTGCGGTGTTCCTGTTGGCGGCAGTGGTACTAGTGCCACGACAGCAGTTTCTTCAATGACAGATTGAGCAGTGGTTCCGATATTAGGAGAAGCTGGTGACATATCCAAGGGCTGGTCGCTCGTGGAGCCGACAGGTAAGGTTTTCGGAGACGGGTTTGCAAAGGGAGGGGCCAGCGGAAGGCTGTTGACAGGTGTTGTCGTGATAGAGATAGACGTATAGAGCTTTTGAGCAGTAACTAGAGACGGGACATCCGGAGTATGGTGTAGCAGAAGCGGATTCGACCTTTGGGACGAGATTTCACACAAAGGTACATTAGTGAGTGTGGAAAAGGCAGGCCGAAGGATCTTGAATGCAGCTGCTCCAGTAGGCTTGTTGACATTATTTCTTCCGCAGAGCCGCATCAACACTTCTGCAGCCATAAGCGTGTCGGGGTCAGCCTTGACGCGACGAAGGTGGATTGACGCGTCGTTGTCAAGTGATTCGATATCCGTCCCCACATCTGTGTCGCATGACGCGTCTGCTGGACCGAGCTGCTTGGCCTGGTGACTCAAGTCTTGAAGACACTTGGGACTGGAAGGTGGGAGAGAGGAGACCGTGAGGGCTGGAGTGTCGCTGAGGTATAAAGGGCTATGTGACGTTGTAATGCGCATATTCCTGTCACTGTAAGGTGTCTGGAGGCTTGGAGCTGGTTCCCCCGCTGCGACCTTGCTCGCCAAAGCCGGAGACGGTGGCTCTTTACAAGCGACGGAAGCACTAGCTGCATTGTCGAGGCCCATGGCCGACGTGGATGCTCGTTCGAAGCTGGATGTTGAGGGGAGGTTGGTTGGTGGTGGTTGACGTATTTGGCACGTGCTGGACCAAACAGAGGTTGCAAAGTCGGTTTAGATGGAAAGCATATCGTTACGACAAAATACTAGATTCACAATAACAACACAAGATCCAGAAAAGAGCGTGATACAGTTATATCAAATGGAACAGGCTTAGCAATGGGTAACTGTGGATTTAGGGTCGATCAACGAGAAAGGTACCATCCATATTCCTATTGTCCTTCATCTTGTACAGGAATGATGAAAGACGCCCAAACCCACCCGATCTCTACGCGATAACCGCGGATATCTTGACCGCATCGACGGGCGATAAGAAGCATATCTTCCCCATCATCAACAACGGGCTTGACTTCAGAATGGGCAGACGGAGGACCAGCCTCGACAACGATGTCGACGTGTTGACCAATTTCGAGATCAAGCCAATCAAACCCGGCATATGGAGGCAATGATGGTTTGTAGTTGGCAACCACGGTGCAGACGAAACGCGTTGGAGCAACAATAAGGTCCTCCATGGTCGGTGGACGAACCCATTCGTCGTCGATTAGTTCCTCTTTCGCAGGTGGTAACTTTGTGTTGGGAACATGAGAGGAGGCAGATAGTTGCCGACGAACAGAAGGGGTTTGAGATGACGATGGGGGTAAAGAGCGCACAGACGGAGTGACGCTGGTGATTCTTTCTCGAGGTACAGGGGGTTCAGACGAGCGCTGCGATTTACCGTTTCGAACTGAAGTAGTGTCACCGTCGCATTTAGAGGACTCGTTTATGGCCTTGTTCTTGAACGAGCCGCGTCGAGGCAGAGATTCCGGGAGCACTTCAGGCTCAGCTGTGACGACAGTAGGCTCTTCCTTGGTCTTATTACGTGTCGGCACGGTGGGTTCTGTCCGTCTACGGATGGTCTCTTGCGCCTTGCCTTTCGATTTGGCCCCTTTCTCCTTCTCACCGGCCTTCTCCTTGTCTTTCTGCCCGTTCTTTCTCTTTCCGAACCCGAAAAGAGTGCTTCCTCCGAGTGTGTTAGTCGCTTGACCGGTTGTTGAGCCCATCGAGAATGTATCATTCGGCAGATTGCGCAGCTGACCAGCGGAAGGGGAATGGTTGAGTGTTTTCAGCTTCTTGTTACTGTTTGGGGAGACCTCTGGCAGGAAAGAGTTGAGTGCATTGTTAGCCGGTGGGCTCCCAACGTGCTCGTAGTCGTCTTGTAGGTCGGAGCACTCAGTGTCCGTTCCAAAGCCAATGCGAGATGAAGATCGGAGGAGGGCGAAATTCTTTTTCATCTCCTTTGCCCGAATCATAGCGGCACCAGAGGATATGCCATAGCTTTCTAGCATAGCACCAATCTCTTCCCATCGTTCCCACCAGATGGCCATGGTTTCTTCTGCGTCACAGCCATATTCTCCTGGTTCTGGGGGTGGACCAGCCTCCTCCGCGGCCTTGTAGCCCTTCTTGCGTGCGCGTTCGCGGTTCCTCCGAATTTTGTAGCTCTTGCGATCTCCGGGGCCGACACCGAGCGCTCTCCAAAGTTCGCTCCACGCTCCAGCGACTTCGTTCCACCATTTCTGCTGCCAACGAGCGACTTGGCTGATGATTAAAGCAAAGCCGTGATCAAGTTGTTTGAGGTAGACCGGAAGTTCGATGCAAAGTTGTTCCGCCAGCGCAATATACGCGCCGGAGGCGTCCACGAGGGATTGCTGGGGTTTTCCGTTCTTGCCACCATATGGTGTATTGAGGAGCTGAACATAAGACGAACGCAAAGTGGCCGCGGTCTGCAGCAGAAGGAGGGGTCCTTTCATCGTGTTCGTGAGTTTTACCAGGGAAGGAATCAGGGTGAAGCGAACGACGTTGTCCTACGGAAGAGAGGTGAGTCAAGTCTTAACCATACAGGTTGATGCTCACCAATGCATCAATCACTCCAGTCAACCGTTCAGCAAGCACAGTCCTGAACGCCTGCAATGCCTCTATGCCCCCCTCGTCCAATAAGGCTATAACCTTTTCAAAGGCTATTGCCCAGGCTTCCAAGCGGATAAGAGTGTCCCGCACGGACTTGACCCAAAGCATAACCTCGCTTGTATACTTGGGTATCATTGCATCAAAGTCTTTGAGATGCTTATGCAAGTCGTCCAATGCTCCGCCAGGAGTCTTGTCAGCCCCAGTATCGTCAAAGGAGCCGTTCAGTCCTGGAGAGATCGCTCCATTTACAGCCGCGTCTTCATCACCAATGGCTTTGTCCTTATCTTTGTCCTTCTTCCCAACAGAGAATCCGGATCGTAGGCTTTTGATTCTTCCTACACTGCCCGTGGTAGCGAGCGCCGCAGCCGCAGGAGTAACTGTCGCAACGACTCCCTTCAAACCCTTGCCTTCAAGCACGGCACGGACGACATCCCGCCTCCGACTGTCCTCGTTGACCTTCTTGACGGCGTCGAGCATCATAGACTTGGCGTTAAGGAGGCTTTGATAGTCTGGGTGTTCCTTGGAGGTCGCCTCAACGATGGCAACCAGTAATAGCGGGTACTTGGTAAATCGCTGGACGGGCTTGATGAGCAAGGAGGAAAGATTCCATGCGTTCGAGTGAGCCATGGAGATATTCTTTGTCTCTTCTAGGTATTGCTTCATGGCGGGGGTAGCACTCGCCTCGAGCTGGGTAAACCGTGACAAGGCGGAGGAGTGGCGGACCATGAATTGGCAGAAAATAGGAGTCATAATGGGGATCTGGAATCACAAGAGTATCAATTACTGTATCCACCAAGATAAAACCAGGGCTCACCCTCTTGACGAACAACTCGCCAACACGATCCACTCCAACACCACCTGGAATCTCCGCCCCAAGGGCCGTCTCAATCTCATCGGCAAACCCATCTGCAAAGACCGCAAGCTGTTCGATGTTCCCAAATATTACTCGTACATCGTCCGGCGTCATGGGTGGTTCATTATTCGCGGGTGATGGCGATTGTCGTTCATCAGTGGAGCTGATACCGGTGCTAGTCGCGGCAGTCGTCTGTGCCTGCGTTGACGTAGACGCAGCAAGAGGATTGGATGGGCCGCTGGAGCCAGAAATGGAAATGCCAGACCCGCGCGAGCTGGCGGTATGGGTCGAGGCGCCGGAGCTGGTGATGCTGAGCGTATTCGTAGACGTCCCATTCGTAGTGGTGGAAGAAACCGTAGTAGGTGGCTGCCCAAGGCCGATGATCTCCCCTCCAATCTGGACATTCAACCCAAGCGCAAGGGGCATATGAACGGACTGGACGAGCGCAAGATCGCTCGCATATGCGCGTTCGGTGTTGATCAACTCTAACAGCGCATGTTGGCGCTTTTGTTTCGTGTGCCGTGGGGCGGGGTGATCCGGCAGAGAGCCAGTAGAGGCAGACTTCGGGAATATCGTGGAAGTGGGCGAAGAGGCACCCCTAACGGTGGTGGAACCTGCGTCGCTATCGGTTGGAGGAGGTGACGCGACACTATCTCTCCCAAATGGATCGCTCCTACTGCGATCCCGGCCAGTCGAGCTCGACGTGGACACGGAGGTAGTAGACATCCGTCCTGATGTGAGACTAGGTGAGGCCACTCGTTCCTTGACCGCCGCTTGGGTATTGATGGTACTCCACTTCCTCCTTGTTGCGAGACTGGCCATGGAGCCACCACTTCCACTTCGCTCCCGCCCGCGAAATACTGCACTCTCCCTCGCGGCATTCGCCACCGCCGCAGCATTGGCGACTTCAATGGGAAGCGTGATATTCGGAAAGGCCGGCACAGGAGGTGGAGGCTGGTTCGCAGGGGAGTACATCTCAAGCAAGCTCGCAAAGGTGACCCCAGACTGCCCAGACTGGTACAACTGTCGCCGGTTCTTGAATTTGTCCAACTCGTGCTCGACTGTATTACCCTTGGTGCTGGTGCTGCTATACATATCGACGCTCAGCTGGGAGGCAGAACCCTGAGCACGGCTCGAAGGCTCGGGGTACGCCTTTGCTTCTTTTAAGCTCGGTCGTACTGTATTGCCTTTCGGTTGTGACTTCGTAGTCGATGGAAGAGGAGAAGAACGGTTCGGTTGAGGAGAGGCTGGGTGTTGACGGGCGGCGGCCCGGAGTGGAGAGCGGGCAGGCGGCGGTCGTGGGGCTGCACGCGGGGTACCAGGTGTCGTGGTCCCATTCAGTGCCTCGGATCTAGGGCCGTTGGTAGTTCCAGAAGGGAGGGAACGGACACGCTGAGTTGGGGTTTTCTCGTTGCCATTGGTCGACATGCGGTCCAGTGAAACGCCGGATGCGGCTGGTCGTTTAGACTTCGACACATTTACGGCCGCGTTGGAGTTTGCTGTTAGAGCTGCGAGACTATGGGACACCCCATGCATGGACACTGCCTGAGGGCCGGGCGACATAGGCAGGGGAATCTGGGTGGGAGATACGGGGTGGAGAGATTGCTGGGCGAACGTTTCCTGCTTGGAACCTCGTTGTCGCGACATAGGAGTGTTGTGAGTTGTGGAACGCTTGTCGACTGCGTTGCGGGTTCCGATGAGCTGCGAGTAAGGAGTAGTATTAGGATCGAGGAGTCGCTTCCCTGGTGGCAGTAGCCGTAGCCGTGGTCCCGGTAGTAAGTCTCGTGTCCTCCTAGAAGTTGATAAGGAGAAAAGCTGTTGGATGGCGGGCGGCGTGGGTAAGTCGCCGTCAGATCTGGTATATTGGTCGTACAGAGCGTAGTCGTATAGACAGTCGTCTTCTTCAAAGTCGATAGAGATGGCCCTGAGACACCGAGCGTCCCAAACAGGCTCGGAGATCCAAATAGCAGTGGGTCGCTGGGAAGCAATAGAGGTCAGAGCTGGCCTAGTCATTGCAGAGGGACGCTGAGGGATCGAAGGGAGAATGGAGACCTAACCAGAGAGCCGGCCGAGATGAACGAGTTTTAACAGGCGGATGGTTTACACGCGGTATGTGGGTGCTTGTGCCAATAAACGGGCAATATGCGCAAAAAGACGTGCAAACGGTGCGCCCATCGTTATCAATCTTCTAGGTATGGTTCTTTGGGGACATGCGGGCACTCTACGTGCCGGACCTCGACGGACACCCCAATTTGGGTATAGGAATTAGCTATCCGCAAGAGTAGCTGAATATATCGTACGAAAGCAACATGTCAATATCAACATATGCCTCTGCAAGTTCCAAATCGAGGACTGCAGGGGCACGCGCACGCGCGAGCAGGCGTCAGATGCGACGTATGGGGGACCTCTGTCTGATTGGATACAGAGAGTATGGGTGTGAATGCTATGTCACGGAGTGATGGCTGTTTTGAGTGACACTCGGAGGCGGAAGAAGACGTTCAACATGACGGACCATGGTCTCTGTAGAATCGACAGAGCCTCGCAAAGTGCGCACCACAGATCGAATTGCGTAGTCGAAGAGCGACTTGGCTCGTTGGCCAGGGCACAACCCGCGGTAATGAGGAGAAGCTCGGTGAGAGCATTCGTTCGGCACGGAAAATCCAGAGAAATGAGGAAGTAGCGATTTCGCAGTGCAAGAAATATAATATGTGGCTTAGCAGTTGGGTGGAGCGGGCCATGCGGCGTTACCTTGCACAAGTGCGGGGAAGGTGAATAGAGCGCGTAGCTCACCTGTGCTTAATCGGCGGAATGGAGACGGAGATATGCAGAACCTGAATAGGTCGAAAGCAGCAGGGTCAAAGCTATTGCTATGGCCGCGTCGGGACTCGGCTCGTTGCGACCTGGTCCAACGTTGTCCAGAATTTGTTCAGTGGCGCGTGTGGGTCCGTAAATGGAAGTAAAGTGCCCAAGGCGTCAGAGTCGCTGTGAGAGAGAATTAATCAGACGATTTGATAAAGACGATCTCAACGACGACGAGAGAGAAGCTCCGGAACGTCTAAGAGGCAGCGGAACGCTGGCAAATATGACAAGGCTAAGTACGGGACGGTCCACAGAGGCACTACGACGGCGAATAGATCGAGGATGGTGGGTACCCGAGGTTCAAAACGCGCGATATGGGAAAGCCGAGGTGCGCGATGAGAGGGTACCGGAATAATGCAGGTCGCAGTGTAATAAGTAATGAGTATAGAGTATTACAATAATTGGTTATTCTATAACAATCAGTCATATAGCAACCCTTGTACCGAAACTTCGCTTCCGCTACGACTTCGACTTTTTCCCGTCGCGTATAGAAGCGCGTCATACGCGCGCAAGACGAGGTCATGAGTCAAATACAGTCGCACAGCGACAACGTAATCGACATCTCAGACTCGGACGATGAGCAAGCCGTCGTTCAGCTCCTGCAACCACAAATTGTGAGTGGGCTTTGCTTGCGGGAAGCCCGGCGATCAAAGACAAACATAACCCCTGATTTGCATCTTCTAGCATCCCTCAGTGGCTGTGAATAGGCAGCCAGATGTCCCATGGCAGGCTCCAGATGCTCCCTCTGGAATGGCAGCGGCCGTTTCCAACACTGCGAAGCCAACAACACGTGCAGGCCTAAGATCTATTCCTTCGGGTAGTGTCCCAGTTCTTCACACATCCCCAAATCGGGGGACTGCGGTAGCTCGCAAGCCTCTGGTGAATTAGCTCCCTTACCCGCTGCCGGTTGTCTGTTACTCACGAACTGATTACCAGATGAAAGTAGTCGACCAAATCGATTTAACGCTTTCCTCCGATGAAGATGAAACGACAACCCTCCTCCCATCACAGTCCGCACCCACCACCCATCTGCCCAATCCCGCACTTCCTCGCCCTCAGCCACGGTTCATTCAACCCGGTCCACCGTCTCCTCCTTCTACACCGCTTCCTACACAGAAGGTCGGTCCCTACCTCGTGTTACACGCCGTCGTCTCAGGTTTCTGCAGGACCCTGCGCAAAGCACCCCCACTCACAACAGGAGGGTATCCCCACCAGTGGTATCTCCAGGTCTTGGTGTCACCCTCGTTCCCGGATGCAAGAAGCGGAAACGGCAAGTAGGCGGTTATCAACCAAGCCTCCTTGGTTTCAACGGCGATTACGACGAAAGTAC
>Ga0307513_10009973_pt1 | contig 11982 bp, 13 predicted proteins | sample 15_EM_MG_FD_202174 | JGI IMG/M metagenome (GOLD analysis project Ga0307513, IMG submission 202174) | Populus trichocarpa ectomycorrhiza microbial communities from riparian zone in the Pacific Northwest, United States - 15_EM | ecosystem: Host-associated > Plants > Roots > Unclassified | place... | reverse complement strand
TGGCAGTGATGTCATATTTCTATATTAGGATATGGTGTCTGATTACATAGTTAGTTAGTCGATCGACAAAGGCTGTAAAAAAAATTCCGACCTTACGTGCTGGGTTCAGATCCCGGAACCCCCTTGAATTCAGTGTGTTCCTCATGCTTGAGTTGTGCTGTTTTCGTTTTGGATAAGGCTCGTTGTGCCATGAGATTTGAAGGATGTTAAGGCAATCAGGATGTGTAAAAAATGTGAAAAAACGGTTTCCAACAATAGTGGAGCTTGGAACTTGAGCCTAAATGTAGGTAGCGTCGGATTTGGCCTTCACACCCCTGAGTGGTCCATAAAATGGTAATCTGCGTCGTTTTCAGTCATTACATGACCAAAAATTATGATTCTTTTACTGGTGTATGCAGTTTTTATAGATGAAAACTTTTACGGTGTCTTTGATGAATAATTCCGCCGTAGAAAAAATCTAGATGTAGATTTAAAATTGGATTTTCAAGTGATTTTCGTGTATTTCATACAAAACAATTTATAAAGAACCAATTTGGTCTCAAAAACTATTGATTTGTGAACCCATTGAATTTCTGTATCATCTACAAAAAAAATCTCGCCAATCGATTGAGAAATGCCTCGAAAATCGCGTACTGTACAAGTGACCCATAGTGTACACGTGACCGGTCAAATACTGTAGTAAATTTTTTTAAGGGCTTGTGGACCACCCCCCCAACCTCCGGTCCGGGATTCAAATCCCGGGGGCCCCTTATCATCGCTCCTGGTTGGACCTTGTGTTCCAACATTTTCTCTTAACCACTGGAACCACCAGTTGTTATTAATCAGCACCGGAATCGTGTGATATTCACATACCTCTCTGGAGCGATACGACACACCATCCGTCCATCCACTGGGGTCGCCCTCAGCTAGAATAGGCTCAGCCAAGACGAGTGGCCTGGGGTCGCTAGGGTCGAATTCATAGCACCCTCTTTTCTCCTTTGCCTTTGCTATGAGGATGACGACCAAAGAAGTCAGGTTAATAATCGTCATCGGCACCAAAAACGCAATATGGACAGGTTTTGCGACCCAACCCATTACTTCCGCGCTCAATGTCCCGTTCACTGTGCGTGAACAAGATCGAGGCGACCCGGGCATCGCCGAATGTTGTATCCGATAGTATGTGACCTGCGGAACGACCATGAGTAAAAGAAGGGAGGAATTACCCGCAGAATAAACCTGGTTCGCGAAGATACCTTGTATCATCGCTGCGTACAACAGCAAAATTTTCTCTTCCTTGGTTTTGTGCAGGAACCACGACTGGGTAGAGGCGTCAGCGATCGAGTCGGTGACCGAGTCGGTGAACATATTGCTATATGGGGTCTGAGCCTTCGCTATGACGACCCCTACAATGGTTATCGCACTTTCGATGATTTTGGAGAACACGTCCGTAAGTTCGGAAGTTGCAATTGCTTCACTGGGATTTGTTGAGAAAACACCTGTATTCGACTGATAAATCACTGGGAATCTGGCGGGTTGTATTGGCGAAACAGTGCAAGTGATGTTGTCATACACGGAAGGGCGCGTCAAATAGATGTAATACGCCGGGTCTTCGCCCCCAGCCTGTACGGACTTGCATGCCCAGAATTTTTGGGGGTATTCACTGTTGATCTCGAAATATGACCCATCCCCGAAAACATCGGATAGTCCATCGCAAGAGCCATTGTACGCCATAAGGTCGTTGCCAGGGACTGCCATATTCCTGATAGGGGTGTGTGAGTCATAGATACAGCTAACGTTACAGGCAAGACCTTGAAGGTCAAGGGTGTAATTGTATGAAAGCATCACTGCCTTTGCATCTGAGAACGGAGAGGGCTGGAGTGTGTCCGAGCCATCAATGCCGGGACCGCGAGGCACGACCCCGTACAGAGGTCCGAGTCCTATGAAATGGCGAGAAGAATTTGCGGCGACACTAAACTCGGGTAAAGTGACGATACTTTCCACGTTTTTTGAATACAACGACTTCATCTGAGGAGGGGTGGACAGTGGACGATCAGACAAAATCAAGCCTCGGTGATTCAAGTTTGCGACTGACGTTACTGCGACCAGATATCAGGACGTCCATATTCAAAAAGTCCGACATGGTACAATTATCGAGTGAACTAACATTCAACGTCTGTTAGGAATGTGTGGTCAGTGGACATGCTTTCTGCGGTAGTCTGCTTACTGGCAAGGCACAGTTGTTCACCCAATGACCCTTGAACCAGTGGCCACAGTCGGCAGCGTTTGATGAGAAGTCAATCTCTGTGGCTTTGAGAGGCACCATTCGATAGAACGAGACCGGAGTTATAAGACTCGTTATGCCCGGTTGTACGAATGAAAAAGCAGCCATACAAACTCCTGCCAAGGCCACAGGGAACCATCTCCCTTGGACGAGCAGATGGTTGAGGTCGTTTGTTATGCTCCACGGCCAATTTTGATGGCTAAAAGCCGATATCAACGAAACGTCGAAGACCGTAACATGGTCATTATTCATGACCCATCCCTGGGAATAACGAACAACCGCGACGGAGAAGAGGGAGCTGACGGTGATGCTGACGATGTTGCTGAGGAACGTTGTGAAGAAGTTAGTGGTCACCGGGTGGTCTTGTACAGCCTTTGCGAGGTGGTTGTACATCTGTACACCCCCCCTAGCCCAAAATATGGCAAGCAATACCCAAGGCCCCACCAGCATGACGAAGCTACCAGCCAGAATGAACTTGTCGTTGGTTCTGGTGCGCAAAGGGATCCCTCCTTTTGTTTCTGGAACTAATCAGTGATAACCTGTGAGTATTTTCTTGGATATCACTGACCAAGGGTGCCGTGGATTGTGGGGCTCAGCAGATACGAAATTGCATCTCCCCGATCTGGTACTGATAGGGCATATGAGTACCCGGTGTGGTCTTGGATCTCCAGGAAACAAAGCTAACCAGAAATTTCTTCCTTGCCAGATCCTGATAGATTTTTCGTAGCGAAGATATTGGATGTGGACTGATGAAGGAGCTCAGGTCTAGGCAGCATTGTGGAAAAGTACTTGTAGGATGGCGGTGAATGAGAGTGGCTATTGGGTATTAGGTTTTCAAATGCGGAGGAGCGAGTCAACCCTTCATCATGCCTCCGTCTTCCTGGCCCACACCTAACAAATTGGCTCACATCGGGAACAGTGTATTTCTGGCTGAAATGAATCCTGTTATCTCTTGCTGTGTGGAGTACTCACAGCCGCAGACCATATCAGCCGGATTAGACTATAATCAGACCAAGATATGGTCTGTTTGTGGGCAGGCGCTGCTTCATCCAATGGTTTCTGGGCCTTGACTCATATGCACTGTGTGAACCCTTATTGCTGTTTGCGATAAAGATGGCGACACTGCCTTTTTGGTGTAAGCCTGTGTGGCGGGGGCAGGAAATCACTGGCGAGCTGTCACACGAAGGAACAGGACCGAGCTCTATGTTCTGAGGACGAGAACAAGTACGTAGTACAAAGGATAAAAGTAGACTACAGAAGAGAACGGGGACGTGTCGTTATATATGATGTGACAATGTAACGGTAACGGCCTTACATTTGGGCCCAAATCCAAAAATTGAGAACACGTCGCCGTGAGGCTTACAGGTTCGTCAATTCTGGTCGGATAGACACAGTTTTGAGTGATTCGTAAAGGTACGATGTAGGGATACCAGAATATGTAAAAATTACGAGAAATATTTATGGTTTTCGAAGTAAGGAATTTTAGGCCCAGGTACCCCATTTCTTATGTAGCATAAGTTCGTCAATTCTAGTCGTATGAACATTATTTTAACTGATTCAGAAAGGTACAATGTAGGGCTACTAGAATCAGTAAGAATTTTGAGAAATATCAACAGTTTTTCGAAGTAGGCAGTGCTGGTTGGTGGACGTGAATTTCTATGAACTTGAGTCGAGTGGAGGTCAGTCAACTCACATCCAGTTTACACATGTATTAGGATGATTCTGAACTATTACTTGGTGCACCCGCTCTGTCAAACGGCTTAATGCTCAGCGAGCAAACCATGGAAAATATTAGATAACGTTATATTACATAGGTCATAATGTGTACAAGATATTTTATTAAAAATGTAATGGAATCATGAAATTGGACACACCCTAGATCCTGACGCGATCCCATAGAAGTCTCACAACCCATCACAGATTGTTTATCAAGCTCATCCAGTTTTTTTCGATTTGCGAAGGGCAAGCGAAGGGTTCTGAGGAAATTATATGAGTAGGTGCACATTTGTCAGATGCAAAAGGATCTTGATAACCCAGCAACGTTGAAGCCTTCTTCTTTGTAACTAAGTACCTACATTTCTTTCAATTTTCTTCTGTCATTCCCTTTGAAATACTTATAGTAACAGTTGGCTCTTGATTGCACGTCGCCCTATTAGGAAAGCGTATGTGATTTGGAGTCGTCGGTATTCCCACGGTCCTTACCCTTCTTGATCTCCACGAGCAGAACGGGACCAACGACGAGCTCGCGGTCTTAGTCGTCGCTGAAACTCTTATAACCGCTCTCTACTGCCACAACTTAACGATTTTTACGAGTTTTTATGTTCTCTGATCCTAATCTCGATACCCCACCTCCACAGTCCCAGTTCCGCCGACCATGGTCCCCAGAGCCCTATGACCCTAATCCATCGAACAGTACTACCTTCAGCAGGCCACAAAATGTTCATTACGGGGAACAGGATCAACCACAGGAACGCAACTTTCATGGACCTTCATCGTATGGGCAACGACGGCGAGAGGCCTCAGAAGTATCCGTTGAAGCCCTTGATCTAGCCGACTACGCGAGAACTTTGCGAGTGCGACAAGCGGAGGATCCATACCCACCATTTCCATCGCAGATAACGCAGTCGAATAGCCACCCACCATCGTCATTTCCGGCGCTTCTTCCTCTAGTACAAAGTCGGAGCTCTTTGGCGCAACCACCTTCTCTTGTCTCTCGTGGGCCTACTTTATCATCTAATTCAACACATTATACATCATCCTCTGGGCGCCAACCTAGTCGCAGACCCTTTTCGATGCCGGTAACCCCACTACCTTCATCTCATGCCAGTTCTTCTCGTCACAGGGGTCCGTATATCGTTGAAGCCGAGTCGCATCCAACTTCATCCGAGGAGATTGATATCTCTCGCTTTCCAAGGTGGTCCAGGAACTGGTACAACCCAAACACCTTGTCAACATATCCCATTCAAAACCCCGCCGATGACGTTTATTCGCCTCTTCCTGTGTCACATCTCAATGGAACAAGATCTAACAAGAAATCACCCTTTGATCCTGGTTATGTTCATGATCCTTACAATTCTAACAATTTATATGACCTCCCTCCCCCACTTTCTTCTGTCGGCCATGACTCTCTCAGGGATATGGTGGTGCCCTGGAGCAACGATCCGCCAGAATATGGGCCACCACTCGATCCTATGCTCAAGGAAGAACGGATGCGAATGCTCGAAAGGGAGTTTGGGAGTAAAGGGAAAGGGAAGAGCAAGAGTGATGGACTGGCCCTGGTAGACGATGAAGGGAAACCGCTTGTTGGTACCGTTGACCCAAAGGGTTATCTGGTTACCACAGGGCCGAAGAGACGGGTATTCGTTAGGACGCTGCAGATCATATTGGCTGCTGGTGCATCCATTCCTGCCATCTATGCTGCTGTTGTAAGCCACCTTTCTCTGACTCAGACTCGTTCATTTCTCAATATTTCCCAGGCAATCAAACCAGAAGATCCAAAAGTCCCACCACCGCCTGCCAACAAGCCACCTGTATTTGTGCTCTATATCCTCTCGTCGCTCACTCTCCTCCTTCTTCTTTATATGTTCTTTGTTCGTCCATGTTGCTGTGCACGCTCTAAGTCACAGTCCTCCAAACATCCACTTGGTGGAGCCACGAACATGGGCATGATGGTTTTGCCCGTCGGAGGACCAGGCAAAAAGAACAAGAAGCCCAAGGGAGGGAATAGGGGCAAAGGAAAATATGGACGTCCTGGTGCCCAAGGCGGTGTGCAGGTTAACCTCATTGTTGACCCGACGGCTTTCCAACCGCCTGAGGCTTCCGATTCGGATTCGGAAGACGACTATGACAGTCTGGATGAAGCAATGATGCCTGGAGGGTTAAGGTACGATGGCCGTCAGCAGGCTCGGCGTAAGAAGCGGAATCGCAATCGGCGCAGACGAGGCGTTTTCGAGGGTTTGGCAATGGAAGAAGATTGGCGTGCTGCGCGGTCATGGGCGAAGAAGGTGGCAATGGTGGATGCGGTGGGAATTGTCCTCTGGGGTGCAGCCTTTGTGTTCATCATAACCGGGAAGAAATGCCCGAGCGGAGGCTACAATGGGTGGTTCGTTTTGTTTCTCTGCTATAACTTGCCTTGCCATATCAATTAATAAGTCCCCTTTATTCATTTTAGGTGCAATGCGTACAACATTTCAACGGCATGCGCCTGCCTCCTTTGCGTCACTTTTGGTATCTCCGCCTTCTTCGATGTCCAAGATATACATGCCAGCAAACAATCACCACGGACCAGAAGCTAACCCAGACTTTAAGTTCTGAGCTTTGGTTTCACTCTCTTCCTCGGTTAATATTATTTACGTCTCTGCTCCACACACACCGCATCGCCATTCTTGATACCACGGACATCTCACACGGACTATACGGGCAATATCGATATCCATTTTTATTATTACTCACATATCCATGCTTTATCTAGCATTACGACCTTTTTTTTCAGTAATGACATCCATGATCACGACCACGCCCCAGATATGAAATCTCCAGAGGATAAGCAAATCAAAATGAGGAAGCTTGAGGTTGTACATGCCTTGTCGTTGTCGATCGCCTCACAGGTTCTGATAGTTGCGGCGCTGAAGAACATGGCCCATTCTTCATTCGGATCCCAAAAACTACTTCCACGACCTCTGCAGCGCTATATTATTTTGCACTCGGCAGTGATAGTGGTGACACGCATAGGCCCAATTGCTGATCAAAAAAGACACGGAGAGGTGAAGAGTGAAGAGTGAATTCAAATGGCATTCGCTCCCGACAAAATTAAGCGCCCAGGGAAACAGGAGCATGATCACAAGACAGGGAATGCCGCGACTGGTTTGACTGGACGATTATGTGAAATTTTTAATAGTGTACATCTGTAGAATAAGGATCGAATTTGGACTGCGGAACTTTTTGACCGCAAACCAAATTGTAAGAGAAATCCCGTCACAACCTTCGGACAAGGAGACTGGGATGAATACACCACAAGCATTTGCCATAACAAAATTAAAGGCTCAAAAGCCTGAGCAAGCATCCTAGTCAAGGTCCTCTAGGGTCAGCGATGCCAGAGAGGCCGAATCAGGATCTGGGGTCTGCGACTTCTTCTTTTTTCCCTTGGTTGTCTGAGTTGGCGACGATGTCGTCTGCCTCGCAGATCTCTCAGTGATTCCGACATTTTCCAATAACCCCATGAAACCACATGCAAGCCGGTGGTCCTTCGCGTCCCTGAGTACAAATGTCAGTTCCACGCAAGAGATCGTACAGATGTGAATGAACACACTTGGTTTTACAGGTTTCACTGCAGTACATTGTTGCTTGGCACATACAAACAATAATTCCCGCATTCTCGCAACCTCTCTTAGCACACGCCGTCTTGTCTATGCATTTGAATTGCAGAGACCCAAAGCACTGCCAGACACCGTGGTCCCAAAGGTGGCTGTCTCGAGGTGCGACTATGCCGGGTATAGGGGCGGGAGGGGGTCCGCTGATTTGTTGCCGTGCAATGTCATGCCTGATAAGAGTCCCAAGAATTCGCCATCTCGGAAATTGGGTGCGGAAAAGGCGGAGAAGAGACGGCGTGCCTTCTGAGATAGTGCTTTCAATGATGCTTGCAAGCCGAGTCAATTGCACTAAGATTGCGTTAATTTATATAAAAAGGGAACAGAAGGCAACGAACGCACTAGTCATCCCTGGCATCTTAACCAATAGCTCAATTGTTTCTTCCAGTGCGCCAAGTAAATTTTCGTTGCCCCAGATGCGGACAAGCGGCTCGCATTCTTCCCGATTTTTGAATGACAAATCATGCAAAGTATTCGCCGATGTGCCCACAATATTCGAGATGACGCGCCGCCTATGCATCATCTCGTCCTCTGGACCCCCCGTTGCACCAGATCCCTGGTCAGTCGCAGGCGCAGGTTTTGCCGATTTTTTCAGTAATCTGAACATGGCATTCCATAATGGTGTTGCCTTGGGGAGAATTTTTTTAACTTCGGGCTCTGATGCGTCGGCGGAGATGACACTCATGAGGAAGTCAAGTTCGTCTGCAGCGCTGCGTCCAGTTAGGCGAGTAAGGTGTTCAGCAAATGTCGCCATGAGTGTCCTCACTTGCTGTTGCTTCGATGACTGTGCCGTAGGCGAAATACCGACGAGAATCTTAGAAATTACTTGGGATGCTGACGATTCTAACCCGCTGCTGCGTATGTACGCGATCAGACGAGGGTGGCTGGGATCGAGCATCACATGGAGCGCTGATGCAGTAAGAGAAGTGTCCAGAGGTGTCTGTGCAAACTTCCAGTGCCTTGCAATGATCTGGATCGTCAAATCCGAGGGCTCGTACAAAACGCTATGTTGACCTGTCAGATATCGACCACAAATATAGGATAAAACATTACGATATGAAGGTTGGGTCTGTTATAATGAGCTTCAGGAGCAGCTGGGCTACGACCATACGCTCCATTGTGTGCGAATCTTCGGGTCTTAGGGTGTTTTCAGGCTCGTTCCAGATCTAAGGGTACCGTGAGTTGCAGGATATAAACGAATGCAATAGAGAGATACAAACCCGATCCATCATCTCTGACCAGTTCTTCCGGAGAGCAGCAATGATCTTCTTGTCTGTCTTCGAAGGCGGGTACTGAAAGCTTACAGCTGCACGACAGAGAAGGTGCAGTGGTGCAAAATATGGCGATTGCATCTTTGTAGTCGTCAAGTTAAAATAAAGTCCAACGGCCTATAATCTATAAGACCGACTCACCTCCTCCATCACTTTTTTTAGAAGGTCCTTGGGCATATTAGGCAGGGTTTGAAAGAACACCACCATCTCGCACACATTCTTGCACAACGCCTCCGCTAATCCAGCATTTATAAGGTCTACCCATGCTTTGTTCCCGACAGCGCCTTGACCTTTCAAATCCATTGAAATTTCTTTCAAGACTTGCATTGCGGGGTAGATATCCCCTTGGTGATCTCCCTCCCTTGTGGTATGCCCTGGCTGAAGCACAATTGTGCGAACAAGGCGACCAGGATTCGAAATCGCGATTTCCCTCCATTGCAAAGTTTGCTCAGGAGTGTGGGTGATGATTTGCGCGTAGGCTGGCATAACGAGTTCGAGTTGTAATTTATGGTCAGTGGTTGAAGAAAAGATCTCGTCGGAGTTCGGTTTATATAGGAGTCGACCCTTTCTGATCTATTATAAGCTCATGCTCATCCGCTTTCAATTTCACCCCCACCTCGAGATTTGACAGAAGTGGTACGGACACACAGCTAGTCCCACGCCGTCAAGCGCCCTCACCTACCCAGTCGGTTGCTTCCGGAATCTGGATTGCAGAAACGCCTCCTATTTTACCTAGTCAGTCTACCGGAACTCCCTCAGCAGAAGCACAGTTCAAACTGCGATAGAAAGGCGTCTTATGAATGCAGTTGGAGGGAGGGCGAGGAAATGACTGGAAGGGGATGACCGTGGTATCAGAGCCTATCGCCATTCGTCGCATTGGTCCCCCAATACTTTCTGGGGATATTTTGTTGTCTAAATGAATTTCCGCTGACGACGCCTCCCAGATACCGTTTTAAGTTGTGGACACTGGCATGATACCCCACATCGGTCATCGATCATCAGTCATCCCACAATGTTGTCGGGCGGTCATACACCAGTGATCTGCATATCAGAGATTCCTGAAGCTGTAAGATTTTCATATTTAGTTGCGTGCATATAGTTTCTTCCACTTACGCGACCATCCACCCATTATATCTGTCCAGACTCTCGACTATTTTCTACAACGCATGGAAAAATACGTCGAGGATGCAGTCATGGATTTTCGGTATCGATGACCTCACGATCAGCGATGAGATACTTAGCATTCATTACCAGCAAAGATGTATCTGCTATCACTAGCGGAGCTACGAGACCCGCCAAAGCCTTTACCTCTCCCTTCCTCGGCGAGACCGTCCAGCAAGTCAGTGACTGGTTCGTCGCCAATATCAGGCCTATTGATGATGGGTTCACTGGCTTCTCGTTCCTCGTCATGGACTCTCAAACGGTGGAAGATAACACCTGCCTCCTCGTGTGCAATCTATTGGACTCCGAGGTGGAAACGGTCCGATGCGACTTCGACGTGGCGCAGTCCCAGATAAACTCGATCGAGTTCGGAAGCGAAGGGATGAGAGATGGATATCGTGATCTTTTCATGGATACGGGAGAGGTGATGACGAAGGAGCTGTATGATATATCTGTGGAGGGTCGGCTATATGTGGAGGATAAAAAACTTAAAGTAAAGGGAGTGAAAAACCTTACTCTTCGATGATATGTACTCCTGATCAGAATTGTTTCATTCGTTTTGCCTACGTGGTTCTTTCAAAATATCCAAGTTCGTTTTAAACTTCTTTTTCCTCCTTTGGTACCACTATTGCTCGGTTTACAGTTGCATGCAAAAACCTAGGAACCCTCGGAAATTTCAGCTTGTGCGCTTATGTTTGTACAAGCAACCGCTTTCGGTAGCCTGAACGCGCATCGTGACACCATGGCCATCGTCTCCAAGCATCGAGGTATCGTTCGATTGGTCTTATAAGATTCAGGCACAACAGGATCTCAGGGTTTTTGAGCACCAGAGATTAGATGGGAGCCGGCGAGACAATCTCCTCATCTCCGTAGCCCTCCGTATAAATATTGTGCTCCTCCCGCTGGGTATAATTTTGAGCAAGTTATGCACAAGTTCATTGTACTTACACTGCGAGGCAGCGTCACACATGATTTCAAATTTGGACTGCATATCTTAAGGGCAAAATATTTGTGAAAAGAAATTGCCTCTGGAGGTCAATGAAGAAATCGAGAAGATAGGAAAGCGGATCGAGATACATTGATGATTGGCAGGAAGATTGAACCTTAGCACCCCGGGCTTCATGATACATACATAGTAGGCCCATGTATCCTGGGCTGGGTTCCACGACTCTGAGCTCTTCAAGTCCAAGTTTATGCGTGTCTGATGCGAATATAAGGGCGATGGTGATATGATGAGATGGTAAGGGTCGCGGCATGTCGAATTTATAGGGCACTGGCAGTCACAGCTCGTTCTCGGTCGTGAAATTTAACTCCCAGCTGAGATAATGAATGCAAAGTCGTTCGCCAAAAATGTTGAGCCCTCACAGAAATGTATTTGCATAAACTCGGACCAGGCACTAGTAACCGATATAATTGAACATTAGTACCCTAAGTTGGGACCTTAGTTAAAACATTACAAAAACATTACACAGTGCCAAAACATTGAATAGTGGCCGCAGTGGCCATAACGCTGGAGAAGCGGACGCGCTGGAGATTTTTGATACAAACGCACCGTTATCATTACATTGCTGTTTGCAATAAAGATGGCGACACTGCCTTTTTGGGCCCAAATCAAAAAATTGAGAACACGTCGCCGTGAGGCTTACATGTTTGTCAATTCTGGGCGGATAGACACATTTTTGAGTGATTCGTAAAGGTACGATGTAGGGCTACCAGAATATGTAAAAATTACGAGAAATATCTATGGTTTTCGAAGTAAGGAATTTTAGGCCCAGGTACCCTTATGTAGCATAAGTTCCAAGGGGGTTCCGGGATCAGAATCCCGGACCTGGGGTCGGTTAGTTAGTCCAGCCGAAAGCTGCGAAAAAAAAAATTGAACACTGAACTAATATGGCTTCAAAGTCATCAATAATAATTGTTTTGC
>Ga0307513_10009972_pt1 | contig 11983 bp, 9 predicted proteins | sample 15_EM_MG_FD_202174 | JGI IMG/M metagenome (GOLD analysis project Ga0307513, IMG submission 202174) | Populus trichocarpa ectomycorrhiza microbial communities from riparian zone in the Pacific Northwest, United States - 15_EM | ecosystem: Host-associated > Plants > Roots > Unclassified | place... | reverse complement strand
CATTCCCTTGGATAGTTTGAATAGGATAATTCGGGGATAGAGAGTCCCACGAGACGGGGAAAGAGTTGTTGAATAAGAGAAAGGGTTATGTGGGGATCGATTGAGACACTAACATGCAGATATCGAATATTTGGTAATGAGGAGGCTAGGTACAGAGTTGCAATGGCATCCTTGTTTAATTTCTGGAAGAACCGCAAGTAACGAACGCTTCGGCTATGAGATTGGCGAAGCAAGGTTTGGTACCCATACCTGGGTTCTATAACTGTGAAATCGATCTTATAAACCGTGGACGGAAGTGTCCTTTCAATAATCATGGATGTCTCGCCCCAATCTGATGCGACTTGCAGCATACTGCTGATGATAACCAGCCATTTTCTGCAAACAAGCGTCAACACTAGACGCCTTCTAATCTCTGCCTGGCGAGCAACCCGTCGCCGCTTCTTATAGGACCACATTTCGTTGACCGGAAAGAGGGTTTCAAAGGGATCATCGGAGTCAAAGCCATGGACGAGCGGTTCGTATATGGCTTCAAAGATTATCTGCTCGATGATCTCGGTTGGAAGAGATTGTGGCATTGATTAAGGTGCATCGAGCTTTGTTAACCACCAGGACAGAACAAGTCATTGTCGAAATGTGAAATGTGTTTCAAGAACCCATATAAGGTCCTTTGGCACCAACCCTCTCGACCTCTGGACTGGCGGCCCGCACTAAGCAATGTCCACCTTGCTTTCCGCCCTTTCTCGCATTCGCCCTTCAGCTCGTCTGGTACCCGCCAAGATCCTATGGAAACACTCTATACGATACATGGGCCTACTGGGAGAAGAAACTGTTCCCCTCGCCTTTGACAAAATCGAGACGAACAAAACACACCACGTTCAAAATGACCAACATCACTCCAAGCACACTGGAGCCATCGTTTTCGTACATGGACTCTTGTAAGTCTTCCTTGAGGTCCCTCTGATTTTTTATGAGACTAATCTGTCGTTGTCTTAAGCGGTTCAAAGCAAAATTGGAGGTCCATAGGAAAGGTGTTTGCGGACAAAATGCGGGTTCCCACGTACGCTGTAGTAAGTAATCAGAGTCGGAGGACCAAGTAATTTCCTCTGGTCCTCATCAGAATTTTTTTTCTTCAGGATTTGCGAAACCACGGTGCATCGCCGCATGCACGGCCTATGACCTACCAGGCAATGGCGGCCGACCTGTTGGCTTTCCTGAAAACTATCCAGTCTGAACACACACACCATCCCGCCTCGTCCTCCTCTAGAACTTATCCTCGTATTAAGCCGCCCATCACACTCGTGGGTCACTCGCTGGGGGGAAAGACAGTTATGGCCCTTGCGCTGCATCCCGACCTACCAGCTGGTCTAATTGGACATCTAGTGGTGGAAGACATATCCCCAAAGCGCGCGAGGTTCAGCGACGACTTCCAGGCATATATCGAGGGGATGAAGGCCGTCCTAGAACAGAAGAGTGGATCGAGGAAGGAAGCAGATACGAATCTCACTGAGAAGTTGGCTGCTTTGAGAGAGAAGGCGCCCACAATCGATACAGTACGCATCATTCGATTTATCAATGCCGTCAGACCTTGACCAATCCCCCCCCAATAGTCTATGGAGATTCGACAATTTCTCCTCACTAATCTCGCACCTGAGCCTAAGAGTGGAGGGCCGATGTCATTCCGGATTCCACTAGACATCATCGAAGAAGCTATCCCGAATTTCGGCGACTTCCCATACGCTCCTGGTGAGCGAACGTGGAGAGGACCGACATTAGCAGTACGGGGGAAAGGGAGCAAGTAAGTCCGTCGCATTGGACACAACAACGCATCGATACTGAACTGTTTTTAGCTATATCCGACCACCAGGAGATCGGGACCTGTTCCGTTCGTTCTTCCCAAACACAACGCTAACCGAACTAGAGGCTGGGCATTGGGGTAAGCGTGATATATATTTCGGAGATACGTTTGCTAACTGGCGGCTGTGTTCGTCGCTCGTCCTCACCAGTCCACTCACAAAAGTATGTGTGTAGGATTCTGGCTCTTTATTACCTCTGACAATGTGTACTGATTTTCTTTCATAGCCCACATGGGTTTGTTCGAGAAGTCTTTCACTTCATCACGAATAGTCCACCGTACTCGGAGTAGCCTTTTCATTAGCTGATCATATATACTTTAGCCATATTCGCGAGGTGCCAATGCTCGAATATGGACTCGCCTGCTCTTCAAGCAGTTAGACTTGACAAAATGTTTACTTCACCACTCCTAGGCGACCACATCGACTGATCTCTTCAGATTTACAATTACACAATTGTAGGACATCAAGACATAGGAGTACCCCGCGGCCTGCGTTCACTGAAGTCCGAATGCAACGAGATGAGGTTACTATACAACAAGGTTCGCCCACCTCATCGAGGCCTGAATTTAGCTTTCCAATTCTTTCCCATCTTCTGGAATGTAGAATGACGAATCAAATCGAGCATATTCCACGGGCACGAGTTCACTCAATTCTTGGAGCACGTCCTCCTCAAACACATCTGAACTCCCGAGTACCACCTTCTCCAGTTGGGTCGCCGTCACCGTTGCCTTGCGCTTGTGAATAAATTCCAGGAGAGACGCCCCAGGTGTAACGCTCCTCGCGTCGATGTGGATGACGCGTAGATTAGGTAGGTTCGAAGGGGTATTCTTGATGGCACGGGTAAGCGATCTCATAATAATGTCGAAGAGGTAGTCGTCTAGAAGCATCTCCAACCGTTCGAGCTTTCGGAGTCGTGCAAAGGAATCGGACCACTCATCGGTGTGATTGTCCGGTTCAAGTTCGGCGTACTTTAGTTCAAATAGACCGAGTGTGGTCAAGGACGCCCCGAAACCGTGTACGGTTGAGCATACATCGAAGCTACTGTCTCCATAGAACGTAAGGGACTGCAACTGAGGAAAATCGACACGATCGGCAGTGGGGAGGATGTCATGGTCAATGTTTCGGGCAGAGAGCTGCAGCAGGCCGTGAGGCGTTTTGATACGGGACATGGATGACAAGGATAATTCGATATGTAAGTTTTCGAGGAAAAGCCGCTTTAGAGATGTGGCTCGTGAGAAAATCGCAAAGGTGTCATCCACCGTAACAGGTGGGCCGCACCCTTTTCGTGAGCTTTTCCATTCCATCACCTCGAGATGGGCGAGTGCTCCATCACGGACATAGGTAAGGCCTTCCAATGAGACGTTGAGAAGAGAAAGATGGGTAACCCGACTGTAATGGGGTAGACTTAGTATGGCTCCGAAGGCGCCCCCGAGGACGGAATAATCGACGATGCGGAACGACTTGGTATTAAAGGGATAGTCTCCCCAAAGGTAGTCCTCAAAATCGAAAGGAGACTCCTTTCTATCTTCAAGCCGGTATTGCAGGTCTGTTATGCGGCCCTTGTGGGGGCGAAGGAAGCGGAATATGTCATCGATGGGGGTATCGCGTACCACATCCTCTAGACATAGCCTCAAATGTGTGGAGCGAGAGCTAGTGAGGTAGTGGTCGAGGAGTGGACGGCCAAAGGGCCACTTGCTGGCGATGATCTGAATGAAGGACCAGAGGCGAGGGGTAGTGAGCGCGACGCGACGCCATTGGTTTGATACATGAGATAGGATGATAGGAGAGTCGACTATTCGTGTGTTTTTAGCATTTTTAGCATTATCGTAATCAAGGACTTGTGTGGCATGAAATGTCAAGAAGACTTCGGACAATATCTCGTCTGGTAACTGACGAAGCGGGGAACGGACGAGGTCGTATGACAATATCCTCTCTGCGAGAGATTGCACGTTGGTCGTCAATAGCCACTTGCTCTGGGCTGCTTCCTCGGATTGCCTCTTGCGATATGTGAGTTCTTGTTCGGCTGTTACGACGGCTTGTAGGGCATCTTCGAGGACGATTTCAGCACTTTGTAGCTGAGCCATGAGTTGGTCGAGGGAGTCGACATCCTTCGCGCGAAGGCTAGCTAAGAATTGGGTTTCATAAGGGTTCGGTGCACGGTTATTGAGCAACAGCTGTTGAAAGAACGTGTCCATCCTGGAGACTGCATGAGTAAACGGCGCGACGGCGAGCGCGGTTCAACAATGAGACGGACGGACGGACGGAGGACGACGGCTGGTCGACCAGAGAGGCCACAAACGGCGCCAACGATCGTAAACGCCGTAATGGCAAAAGGAAGATGTCCGGTCGTCGTTAAGCTCGTCAAGCTCACCAACTCGTTTGGTGCGTCGGGTGGCCAAGAACAAGGTGGTGGCTGGCAGGCAACATCGGATCTCCCTCCTTGGACGAGCTCGACACTCCTGGGAACCGTATTGGGTCCAATACGACATAGCAACTCGTCGACTTGCTCAACACCAGGCAGCAGAGTACATCTCGTGCTGCTATATTCCAGAGCTTTTCAGAATGGTCCTACGAAGGACCGATCGTGTAATGAGCCTGACGAACATGGTCGGTCCTACAATGTATTAGATACTGACAACTATTGATAGGTAACAACACAAATTAATATGCCCATTTCGATGCATTTGAGCTTAGCTCGAAACCTGTAAGAGAAGCATTCCTCGGTCTTGGAGCTACGATACAAGCTACGACGTACCATATGGTGCAAGTCGATCAAAGAATAAATACAGGTCACATCGATGCTGGGGCCGAAAAATGCCTCCGCAAACATCACGCGGAGAACAGTTGCCGTACTTACACGTTTTAAAGACGTGGTCTCCAGACTACCCTTGCTATAGCACCGATGCTGTGCAGTTCATCTTGGGAGGACGGCTCGACACCAAACCATCAGTGATTCAATGGTGTTCTCACTTAGAGGCATTGCTATCTATGGTACGGAAATGTAGACACGACGAGCAAAGAGAGACGAACAAGAAAATGCAGGGAAAGGCGAGAGAAACATTATGTACTACGCGAGGACTGGGATTCCGTGGCCATATGTCCACACAATCGAGCTACTGGGCAAGAAACGATAGAGAGATGAAGAAAAGCTTCCATTTGTTAATTCGATCGATAATGCGAGACAACTTGGGCATGAACAAATGTAGATGTAGGAAGGGAATAGCAAGACTGTGTCATGGGAAAGCCCGATGGGGTCATGTACGGAAAATAGGTCATTGAGGTACTGTACTGAAAATAGGTCATTGAGGTACTGTTTGAGATGAATTACCAAGAGCGCTGGTGGGGACCTAGCCGATCGTAAGCATTTACTATGGAAAAAGAGTATGGCAGACGTACAGTCGACACCCCGCCGGTGGTAAGAGGGTCACAAGACGGAAGTGGATTGAAGGAAGGATCACCGAACTCGAGTGCCATTGTCTCCCATCCACCCCACTCTTGAGTAGCCGTAGGGTCCAGCGCAGGTTGCGGGAAAGGGGGCACTCGAAAGCTCGTAGAGGGAACCTGAGTATCTGGTTCCATTGCGTGCGACACTATATCGATGACTTCCGTATTCGTAAAGCGTCGATCGCCTTGGAAGTCGATGTTGCCAGCATTCGTCTCGGGTTCAGCATCAACGTTGAGAAGCGACGAAAGGTCGGTCTGAAATCGACTCAAAACAGGTTCGACATGGTGGCTTACGTTTCTGCTGTGTTCAACGCTGCTCCTACTTGGTCGAGCAGCAACCGGCGTAATATCATCCTCCTCTGGTCTGTTCTGGACAACCAAGTTGAATCGCTTTTGTGCCTGCGGAAGCTTTGTACCCCAAGGAACGTTGACAAAGTTCGCGCGTCGAAGTAACCCCTCCGATCCCTCGACCAGACCATGTTCCACCTCCCTCGACACACTTCGATCCACGTCAACCTCACTATCACTTCCGGCACTCTCCTCACCCAGTCCAACTTCCCTTCTCCACCTCTCCCTCTCCCCAGGGAGGAAGACTGGTTTGTAGAGCTCCGTAGCACTGACACCAACACCACCCATGCTTTCAGGAGCACCGTCTGGACAGGCCCTAGTACGCATTCGGGTGGGTACACCAACGCAGACGACGTTCCCCGCAGCATCCTGCTTGTAGATCTCGACTTCTCCGTGGTCATTGATATGCATCGCATGGCCAAACTCCGGGGTGAGGAGGTCTTGTAGTTCTCGGGTGATGCGGGGACGTTTGGCTAGCAGAGGTGCTGGTGTTGAGGATGAGGATTCTCCGTTTTGGGTCGAGAATCCAGCCGCGGAAACCAGGTTGGGTGTGATGGATTGGGTAACAGATGTCTCAGAGCCGACAGGTGGTTTCTTCCTCTCCTTCGGCCTAATCCCCCGCAGACCAGGTGCACCTTCAAGGCCCTCCAATCCTTCAAGATCCAGCGGTATACCAACGATATCTCTCTTGAACCTTGACCTTGACCGACCATCTTTCTTCGTGCAGTAGGTGCACATGCACTTCCCCGAGCAATTTGGGCATATCCATTTGCCAGGTACGACCCCGAGTCCGAGTCCAACCCCACCGTCCACACCATGTCCTCCTAGAGCCTTAATCTCCTTTGGTCCGAGCTCCTCCCCAGAGAAGGCGTACGCAGAGAGGAGACCGCGCCCGTCGAAACCATACCACAATACTAAGCACCGCTCGCACCAATGGTGCATGCACTGCCCTCCAGTGTCCTGATCGGAGTTCGAACACCTAACCTTGACATTCCGGTCGGTACTGGAACGACAGTTATGACATCCGAAAGAGCTGCCAGGGGCCCGAGAGGTAAACTTGGGCGCACGAATGGTAGATGGGTCGATAGAGGCGTTTGCTTGTGTCACAGTGCTACGGAGTGGTTCGGCGGGTGGGCGACTGAACGAAGCGCCAGGAATAAGGCACTGGAACTGGACGACCGCTGATCCTCCCCTGTCGATCGTTCGAGGTCTCTTGATAGATAGAGCCGGATGCAACATATTATCATCAGTTGCGCTCTCGGTCTCCGTATCCAGGGCCACTCTCCGTCTTAGGTCGGGTCGAATGGGCTCCGGGACCCATTCATCCAACTCATCGGTATCGCCTTCGCCATCTGTATCCAATCTCTTTCGTTTCTTTGGGCTGGTGCGCGCTGGCAACGGAGGAGGCAACGAAGAAGGGAAGTCCTTGAGCGTATTCGCATATCCAAAGCGCTTTGCGTGTGCGTGTTGGAGCCATTCCGTATAATCGGGGCCGGTAATGAGCCCTCCATCCTCTTTTTGCCCATATCGGTCATCCCAGTTGAGCTCGTCTTCCGACGGGGACGATGGTGGAAGCAAACGCGGCTTCTTTGGACTGAGGCAAGTTCGCGGAGCCACCCCCAAAGTCCATGACGTCTTCCTCAGATCGACCTTGCCCGTCCAATCTCGCGGCGACTTTCCAGCCGCCTTTGCTCTCGCCCGCTGAACCTGCCGGAATGTTGGAACCTCGACATACAAGAATCCCCCTTTAGGTGCTGGGACCGTGGAATCGTGCTGCCTCCTGACGGTCGTGATGGGGAGCTCAGCCTCAGCCTCCTCTTCCCGCACTTCATCTCCACTTGAAATGCTGATCATACTGGGATCCCTCAGTGGATGAATGTCCACCTCCGTTTCAGGCTCACTATCCAGGACTATGGGTGCAGCGGCGGTGGAACCAAGGGTGGTTGGAAAGTTCTTTTCCTCGCTCTCCCTCGGGTCGGTAGCAGGGCTGGAACTTTGGACAAGCGGGAGTCGTTGCCATCGCTGTCGGTGCTGCTCAGGCAGGCTCGGCTCCGAAGTGGGCCTACCTTCAGCATCAGAATCAGCCACGACTCGCATCACCTTAGGTCTCTTCGGGTATAGAGACCACTGTATGGGTTCCTCTGCGACCTCTTCGTTGTCGGTCAGTGCTGGAAGCGGTGCACATGACTGGATTAGCAGATTTGACTGGGCTTGAGAAGCAGCCAGCTCGCCCTTCCTAAAGATCCTTCTCTTCCTGATACTTGCGTAAAATGTCACCTCTTCCTCCAACAGACCCATCGGTGTTTTCAAGGTGACCGAATCAAGTTTGCGTACTGAAGGGGTTGGTAGTCCCTGTAGCTGATCCACACCCACACCGACCACGCGAGTTCCACCGTGGCTCCCTGCTGTTAAGGAAGTGGAAACGGGCTGAAGGACTGACTTCTGCCCTAGTGCCACCTGATACGCATTTGATGAACTAGCGAAGGGTATCTTGGAGGGTGATTGCAGGATTGGACTAGTAGGTGAGAGGACGAAACTATCTCCGGATGTACTCCTCGTCTCTTCCTGGGTAGTCTCTGAGACGATATGTGATAGGGGCGTATCTTCCCTCTCTTCTTGTTCCTTTTCCTGCTTGTGACAACTGGTAGAAGTAGGTGTACCCCTTCCTTCTTCCTGTCCACCTTCTGAACCCTGATTGATGACGTCGTCGAGGGGAGGAGAAGTAAAGTAAAAGACTGAGGGAGAGGGAAACGGTGGTTGTACAGCTCGCTGGGCAAGGACAGTTTGCAGCGGTGTGTTAGGGCCGCGCTTCACAGTGTGCAGCGGGCGAAGGGAGACACAGTTGCCCAATTCCAACTTGTGTACTGCAGGAAGCGAACTGATAGGGGAAGTCGACGCAACATAGTCATCTGTGGCGGCGTTGGTGGGCACAGATTCGGGGGACTTGTGGGGGTGAGTTTCTGTGATAGTTAGAATCTCAGAAACGAACCAGCACAAACGCTTGACTGGATAACACACCAGATATCTCCACACAAGAAATGGTAGGTGAGGGGATCACGGCAGATATGGGAGGAGCTCGGTTGGAGTCTTCTGGGTATTGTGGGGGTGGGGAGGAGACTGTAAGTATGTATTGGATTAGTTAAGCGTTAAGAGTACGGAATCGCAATCAGTTACTTACGAGGAGAACTTTGCAAGCCCAGGGACCCCCTTCGCTTACCGAGTGTGAAACAGAGATCAATAGTGATTTCTGAAGGTGCTCTTTGATGCAGAGGCGATGCGGGTGGGGAATAATCAGGGGTACACGGGCGAATGTCGGTGAGAATGGTGCTTCGTTGAGGGCTTGATGGGGCGCACGAGCTGTGCGGTGCGAAATTAAGGGTGGAGCTCATGGGAGAGGAAGTAGCGATAGCGGACTTTGCGCGAGTAGGTGTATGTGTAAGTGCACGATGCATGACTGTGGATTCTTCAGGTTGCTGGCGCGGCGGGCCGGCTGCGGTGAAGCCAAATGGGGGAGAGAGCGAAAATATGACATCTAAATAACTAAGACAAGTCATTCCGAAGGATATGCCACAGAATTCCACCCACCTGCATCGGAGCCTTCGTGATCACTCGGTAACAGCGCGGAGTCTGGTTGCTGAAATAGAGGCGGTGGACCAGGGGGACTAAAGGTGGCTGGTATACATGATATAAGCAAGTCGTCCACAGAAGGATATGTCTAGGCGTACGGTGTCGTTGATCAAGAAGCAGAGAAAAGGCCGAGGCATTTGGCACAGCGGTGGACCTATCTCTCACGAGGGTACCCAGGAGTACTCGAGGGCGACCTGAATTGTTGCCTGTTGTTTGGAGTGCTCCCGTAGGTATTCCCGGAAAGGCGACTGTCCGCAAGGGCCCAACGCCCGATTCGACCTTGGACGTGTTCGCTGACTGTGACGGCGCCCAGGGGCCAGATTCGACCTCTTTAATCCCCTGTCGCGGTGTTGGAGGTGAGCTGCTGAGGTCGGAGCAAATGTCATCCAAATCTAGCTCCTCTGCTGGTCCCAGATCAGGGCTTTTGCTCAAAGTTTCGTTATTTCTTGCAATGGTCCCCTCAGTAGATACTCCTATGTTGGTATCATTCTGGTTGCTTCTCTGTGTCCCCTGGACCATCAGGAAAACAACGACAGGTAGTTGTGAGCACCATACTACGCAACGAGCTTTAAACAACGTGGATACTGACTGGAGTCTTGTGGGAGGCTCCGGAGCGTGTAGTACGATCCGGACGCCGCGGGGCCATGGTGAGACGGTGAATGGTTCAAGTGCAAAGCCAGTTGTTCGAAACCACCCGAGTAGCCAAACCAGGAAACCCGACGAGAAACTCAAGGAAATGGGCGACGTTGTACTTATCCTCGAATACGTTCAAAACAACGAGCTGAGCACCTTGCTCATGGGTCCAAAATACGATCGTACACCGAGCACCAGAGTCGTGAGTGGTCGTGGGTCGAAATGCGACGATGAAGAAGCAAGATTCTGCCATGTCCTCTAGATTTTACTACTTAGTTAATACATCGCGCTCATCGAACTTCGACCTCCATCCTGAGTCGACGTTTGAGTAAATGTAACCCGCATGCTTCTCTCTCGATCGTGAGGAAATACTATTCTCATATTATACTTGATCATCTACAGAGTCGTCCATAAGGGTGAAAGGTTAGATGCAGTGGTCAAGAGGCGTGGTACTCGGAAATAGGGCCTACGCATATGCGGACGGAGTGCAGCCGTCAAACGAGGGAATGGAGGGGAGATAAAAACTAGTAGACAGCATCGCCATAGGTAAGTATCCAAGTGGGGGAGATGTAAGGATACCGCAGGAAGGGAACCAAAAGTGCGAACTAAAGCTCACAAGATATTAAGGTTGAACTCTAAGACAATAGGACAGAGAACCTATAAACAGGGCATATATGGAGTACTATCCAGGAGGCCCTAGACGTCTTACACCCTAGGGGAAAAGCAAGGTCATATTCCGTTTTAGTCAGACCCGAGGGCTATAAAGTAGTACTGTCATTGGGATTGATGATAAAATATAATCGGGTCATACGTACGCACGTCTTGAGCTTTGAAGTCCCAATAGCTCCCCCATTCTTATTGACTCGGTTCCAGAACAGCAAGGCAAACGAGTATGACGTTCTAAGGTATTTATTAAATAAATATGTCTGGACAAGTGCCAGTTACTCAACAAAGGTCAGTGTCCGCAGCGGGTCTGAGACTGTTTCCAAAAAATGTTAGCGCAACCTCTTGACCCCTGAGACTGTACAATGACGTTCCCACTCTCCAACCCTGTCTAATATTAAGAAATGGGTGCGCATGGCAAGAAGTAGGCATCCAAGTCAATTATACACTCACCGGCTTTTCCTTGTTACCCACCGTGCCAGAGATCTTCTCAACTCAGCACAGCTTTTGAGGGGTTTCTTTGTCGTCGACGAATGGAGGCATTCAGCGGCGGAAATTCTCAACAGTCCCCGTGCAACCTATTTGGCTCCTTATTTTCGCTAAAATCACCTATCGCACCCACTTGATGGGGTTGTTAGGATGTAAAGGTACACACTCCACCAGCTCACTTATATACCCGTCACTCTTACGATGATGAACACTGCTTCTCCGCGTGACGAGAGGATACGACCATGGGCAGAGTCTACATAGGTCAGCTAGCCCATCATGGAGGGTTGTTTGTGGGTACCATCATGGGACATACTTACGACAAGGCGCGCGCGGGAGAACACATTCGTGTTAAATTACCCCCGAGCTGTATGCGAGTGGGATAGATGTAAGATACACGCCAAAAGGGCAAATGGCATGGGAAAGAGCAATCTTACCAATATCGAAAGGAGGAATAGGAGCACCAAGCATTAAACTGAGATACGAAGCCATAAAGGTAGGATGGCTCAAGTGATGGTGGTGACCCGAGCCTGACAGACCTGAGTGGGCCTGGGTCGCTAACGATCTAATGTTCCAATGCGCAAGACAGCAACCTAAATTCGAAAGAACTACTCTGAGCGAGTGGATCGGACAGTCATGGCAGATAAAAAACCGGTCGGAATTACTCCCGACCTCACTGAAGGAGATGGCAAAGGCGGCGCAAAAGTACAACGCTAGTATATCAGGAATGAGAGCATCTACTAATCAAAGACTCGAACTGCCCGCCTTCTTCCACCCATACGCTAAAAACAAACACGTTCAAAACAACTCGAAAGTCATGAGCTGCCTACAGCTCAACCATGATGCAAAGACGGTCAGAGATCTAGTAAGAATAGCGACCACTGTACAGGGAGACCCAGACGAATGTCCACTCGAGAACCTGAACAGTA
>Ga0307513_10009971_pt1 | contig 11983 bp, 7 predicted proteins | sample 15_EM_MG_FD_202174 | JGI IMG/M metagenome (GOLD analysis project Ga0307513, IMG submission 202174) | Populus trichocarpa ectomycorrhiza microbial communities from riparian zone in the Pacific Northwest, United States - 15_EM | ecosystem: Host-associated > Plants > Roots > Unclassified | place... | reverse complement strand
CTTCCATGCCCAGCAGGCGCAGGATGTCTTGCGGGTCGGCCGGGCCGTCCACAATCGATTCGCCCTTGTTCACCACCTGGCCTTCGTGCACCAGGATGTTCTTTTCCTTGGGAACCAGGTCTTCCCAGACCTTGCCTTCAGGGTCAGTGATCTGCAGACGAACCTTGCCTTTGGTCTCTTTACCGAAGGACACGGTACCGGTCATTTCGGCCAGTGTGCCCTTGTCTTTCGGCGTACGGGCTTCGAACAACTCGGCAACACGCGGCAGACCGCCGGTAATGTCGCGGGTTTTCTGGCCTTCGATCGGGATACGGGCCAGCACTTCACCGGGACCCACGTCCTGGCCGTCGCGCACCTGAACCAGCGCACCCACCTGGAAGCCAATCGTCACCGAGTGATCGGTGCCGGGGATCTTGACTTCGTGGCCGGATGCGTCGATCAGCTTGACCTGCGGACGGATCACCTTCGTTGCGCCGCGGCGTTTCGGATCGATCACCACCAGGGTGGACAGACCCGTCACATCGTCAACCTGCTTGGCAACCGTCACGCCTTCTTCCACATTCTCGAAGGCCACCTTGCCGGCGAACTCGGTAATGATGGGGCGTGTCAGCGGATCCCAGTTGGCCAGAATGGCGCCGGCCTTGATGGTCTGATCGGCTTTCACCGCCAGAATCGCGCCGTACGGCACCTTGTGGCGCTCGCGCTCGCGGCCGTGTTCGTCATGGATGACGATCTCGCCGGAACGGGCGATCACGACCAGCTCGCCCTTGCTGTTGGTCACATAGCGCATCGGTGCATTGAAACCGATCACGCCGTTGGACTTGGCTTCGACGCTGGAGGCAATTGCTGCGCGCGATGCGGCACCACCGATGTGGAAGGTACGCATCGTCAGCTGGGTGCCAGGCTCACCGATCGACTGCGCGGCGATGATACCGACCGCTTCGCCGATGTTGATGAGGCCGCCACGGCCCAGATCGCGGCCATAGCACTTGGCGCACAGGCCGAAGCGCGTTTCGCAGGTCAGTGCGGTGCGCACTTTCACTTCGTCGACGCCGGCTGCCTCGAGCTCTTCGATCAGGTCTTCGTCCAGCATGACGCCGGACTTGGCCAGCACCGAGCGGTTCTCGGGGTGCAGGATGTCTTCAACAGCGGTGCGGCCGAGGATACGGTCGCGCAGCGATTCAATGACCTCACCACCCTCGACGATGGCGCGCATCACCGAGCCATCGGTCGTGCCGCAGTCGTCCTGCGTCACGACCAGGTCCTGCACCACGTCGCACAGGCGGCGTGTCAGGTAACCGGAGTTGGCGGTTTTCAGTGCCGTGTCGGCCAGACCCTTACGGGCGCCGTGGGTGGAGATGAAGTACTCCAACACGTTCAGGCCTTCGCGGAAGTTGGCGGTAATCGGCGTTTCGATGATCGAGCCGTCAGGCTTGGCCATCAATCCGCGCATGCCAGCCACCTGGCGAATCTGCGCGGCGGAACCGCGGGCACCGGAGTCGGCCATCATGTAGATCGAGTTGAAGGACTCCTGCTCGACTTCCTTGCCATGGCGGTCGATGACTTTCTCTTTCGAGAGCTGGGCCATCATCACCTTGGAGACCTCGTCGCCGGACTTGCCCCAGATGTCCACCACCTTGTTGTAACGCTCGCCGGAGGTCACCAGGCCCGAGACATACTGCTGCTCGATCTCTTTGACTTCCTTCTGGGCGCGCGCAATGATGGCGGGCTTTTCCTTGGGAATCAGCATGTCGTCGATGCAGATCGAGATGCCGGCTTTTGTCGCCAGGCGGAAGCCCGACTGCAGCAGCTTGTCGGCAAACACCACGGTCTCTTTCAATCCGCACTTGCGGAAAGACACGTTGATGAGCTTGGATATCTCTTTCTTCTTCAACGCCTTGTTGATGTTGGAGAAAGGCAGACCCTTGGGCAGGATTTCGGAGAGCAGTGCACGGCCGCCGGTGGTTTCCCACAGCTTGGTCGAGGGTACGAACTCTTTCGTTTCCTTGTCCTTGGTGTACTCGGTCAAACGCACGCTGATGCGGGCGTTCAGGTCGAGCTCACCCGCGTCGAAGGCACGGCGGACTTCGCCGGTGTCGGAAAACACCAGGCCTTCGCCCTTGCCGTTGGTGCGGTCGCGGGTCGTGTAGTACAGGCCCAGCACAACGTCCTGCGAAGGAACGATGGAAGGCTCGCCGCTGGCAGGAAACAGGATGTTGTTCGAAGCCAGCATCAGGGTGCGGGCTTCCATCTGCGCTTCCACCGACAGCGGCACGTGAACGGCCATCTGGTCACCGTCGAAGTCGGCATTGAAAGCCGAGCAAACGAGCGGATGCAGCTGGATGGCCTTGCCTTCGATCAGGATGGGTTCAAAGGCCTGGATACCGAGACGGTGCAGCGTAGGCGCACGGTTCAGCATCACGGGGTGCTCTTTGATGACCTCTTCCAGAATGTCCCACACGACTGGCGTACCGGATTCAACTTCCTTCTTCGCTGCCTTGATGGTGGTCGCGATACCGCGCGACTCGAGCTGCGCGAAGATGAAAGGCTTGAACAGTTCCAGCGCCATCAGCTTGGGCAAGCCGCACTGGTGCAGCTTGAGCGTCGGGCCCACGGTAATCACGGAACGGCCGGAGTAGTCGACGCGCTTGCCCAGCAAATTCTGGCGGAAGCGGCCTGACTTGCCCTTGATCATGTCTGCAAGAGACTTCAATGCGCGTTTGTTGGCGCCCGTCATGGCCTTGCCACGGCGGCCGTTGTCCAGCAGAGAGTCAACCGCTTCCTGCAGCATGCGCTTTTCATTGCGGGCAATGATTTCCGGAGCCTTCAGCTCCAGCAGACGGCGCAGGCGGCTGTTGCGGTTGATGACGCGGCGGTACAGGTCGTTCAGGTCGGAGGTCGCAAAGCGGCCGCCATCCAGCGGCACCAGCGGACGCAGGTCCGGCGGCAGCACGGGCAGCACGTCCAGCACCATCCAGCCCGGCTTGATGCCGGACTTCTTGAATGCTTCCATCAATTTCAAACGCTTGGCGTTCTTCTTGATCTTGATTTCGGAACCGGTCAGGTCGTTGCGCAGCTTGTCGATTTCAACATCGAGGTCCAGCCCTTCGAGCAGGTCCTTGATGCCTTCCGCGCCCATCTTGGCGGTGTACTCGTCGCCGTACTCTTTGCGCTTGGCGTCGTAGTCGTCTTCCGACATGATGCTGAATTTCTTCAACGGGGTCATGCCGGGGTCGGTGACCACATATGCTTCGAAGTACAGCACGCGTTCGATGTCGCGCAGCGTCATGTCGAGCACCAGGCCCAGACGCGATGGCAGCGACTTCAGGAACCAGATGTGCGCGCACGGTGCGGCCAGGTCGATGTGACCCATGCGTTCGCGGCGAACCTTGGTTTGCGTGACTTCAACGCCGCACTTTTCGCAGATGACACCGCGATGCTTGAGGCGCTTGTACTTGCCGCACAGGCATTCGTAGTCCTTGATGGGGCCAAAGATCTTGGCGCAAAAAAGACCGTCGCGCTCTGGCTTGAAGGTACGGTAGTTGATGGTTTCAGGCTTCTTCACTTCGCCGAAAGACCACGAGCGGATCTTTTCGGGCGAAGCCATGCCGATCTTGATGGCATCGAAATGCTCATCCGGCGTGAATTGCTTGAACAGGTCGAGTAATGATTTCATGAGTTAAATCCTTTTCTTTCCTGTTAATTAGCTGCGTTCGAGTTCGATGTCGATACCGAGCGAACGGATTTCCTTGACCAGCACATTGAACGACTCGGGCATCCCCGCCGTGATCGCGTGCTCGCCCTTGACGATGCTCTCGTACACCTTGGTACGGCCTTGCACGTCGTCGGACTTGACGGTGAGCATTTCCTGCAGCGTGTAGGAAGCGCCGTAGGCTTCCAGCGCCCAGACCTCCATCTCGCCGAAACGCTGTCCACCGAACTGCGCCTTGCCGCCCAGAGGCTGCTGCGTAACCAGGCTGTAAGGGCCAGTCGAGCGGGCGTGCATCTTGTCGTCCACCAGATGGTGAAGTTTCAGGACGTGCATGTAGCCAACCGTCGTTGTGCGTTCGAACTGGTCGCCGGTGCGGCCATCGTACAGCTGGGCCTGGGTGCGCGTCGCCGTCAGGCCCTTGGCCTTGGCGATGTCATCCGGATAAGCCAGCTTGAGCATGGTCATGATGTCTTCTTCCGAAGCGCCATCGAACACCGGGGTCGCGAAAGGCACACCGGTAGACAGATTGCTTGCCATCTCGAGCACATCAGAATCCGACAACTTGCCCAGCTCTTCAGTGCGGCCGGATTTGTTGTACAGCGTGTCCATGAACTTGCGCAGCTCAGCCACTTTGGTTTCCGCTTGCAGCATGTCGCCGATCCGCTGGCCCAGGCCCTTGGCGGCCCAACCCAGATGGACTTCAAGCACCTGGCCCACGTTCATGCGCGATGGCACGCCCAGCGGGTTGAGCACGATATCGCACGGCGTGCCGTCGGCCATGTAAGGCATGTCTTCGACCGGAACGATCTTGGACACCACACCCTTGTTGCCGTGACGGCCGGCCATCTTGTCGCCGGGTTGCAGGCGGCGCTTGACGGCCAGGTAGACTTTGACCATCTTGAGTACGCCAGCTGGCAACTCGTCGCCTTGCGTGAGCTTCTTGCGCTTCTCTTCGAAAGCCAGGTCGAAGCTGTGACGCGTCTGCTCCATCGCGTTTTTGACGCTTTCCAGCTGCGAAGCCACTTCGTCGTCCGCGGGGCGGATGTCAAACCAGTGGTACTTCTCGACATCGGCCAGGTAGGCCTTGTCGATCTTGGTGCCTTTGGCCAGTTTCTTCGGGCCGCCGTTGGCAACCTTGCCGTTGAGCAGCTTTTCGATACGGTCGAATGCGTCGGCTTCCACAATGCGCAGCTGGTCGTTCAGGTCCAGGCGGAAGCGCTTGAGTTCGTCGTCGATGATCTGCTGGGCGCGCTTGTCGCGAACAATGCCTTCACGGGTGAAGACCTGCACGTCGATCACGGTGCCCTGCGAACCCTGGCTCACGCGCAGCGAAGTGTCTTTCACGTCGCTGGCTTTTTCGCCGAAGATGGCGCGCAACAGTTTTTCTTCCGGCGTCAGCGTGGTCTCGCCCTTGGGGGTGACCTTACCGACCAGCGTATCGCCCGGCTGGACTTCAGCGCCGACATAAATAATGCCGGACTCGTCAAGGCGATTGAGCTGCTGCTCGGACAGATTGGGAATGTCGCGCGTGATTTCTTCGGAGCCCAGCTTGGTGTCACGGGCCATCACGACAAGTTCTTCGATGTGAATCGAGGTGTAGCGGTCTTCAGCCACCACGCGCTCGGAGATCAGGATCGAATCTTCGAAGTTGTAACCGTTCCAGGGCATGAAAGCCACCAGCATGTTCTGGCCCAGAGCCAGTTCGCCGATGTCGGTCGATGCGCCGTCGGCAATCACGTCACCCTTGGCCAGCTTGTCGCCCATCTTGACGATGGGGCGCTGATGGATATTGGTGTTCTGATTGGAACGCTGGTACTTGATCAGGTTGTAGATGTCCACGCCGACTTCGCCGGCCAGGGCTTCCGCATCATTGACCCGCACCACGATGCGGGTGGCATCGACATAGTCGACCACGCCGCCGCGATTGGCCGTCACCACGGTGCCGGAGTCGACTGCGGAAACGCGCTCGATGCCGGTGCCGACGAAGGCTTTCTCAGGGCGCAGCACAGGCACGGCCTGACGCTGCATGTTGGCACCCATCAATGCGCGGTTGGCGTCATCGTGCTCCAGGAAGGGCACGAGGGAGGCAGCCACCGAGACGATCTGCGCGGGCGACACGTCCATGTACTGGATGCGCTCTGCGCCGACCAGCACGGATTCGCCGTTTTCGCGGGCGGACACCAGGTCACCGGTCAGCTTGCCGGAATCGTCCAGCAGGGCATTGGCCTGGGCGATCACGTACTTGCCTTCTTCGATGGCCGACAGGTAGTCGATCTGGTCGGTGATCTTGCTGTCCACCACACGGCGGTACGGGGTTTCGATGAAACCGTACTCGTTCAGGCGGGCGTACAAGGCCAGCGAGTTGATCAGGCCGATGTTCGGGCCTTCAGGCGTTTCAATCGGGCAGACGCGGCCGTAATGGGTCACATGTACGTCACGCACTTCGAAGCCTGCACGTTCGCGGGTCAAACCACCGGGGCCAAGGGCCGAAACACGGCGCTTGTGGGTGATCTCGGACAGCGGATTGGTCTGGTCCATGAACTGCGACAACTGCGATGCGCCGAAGAATTCCTTCAGGGCGGCGGAGATTGGCTTGCTGTTGATCAGGTCGTGCGGCATCAGGGGCTCTTGCTCGGCCTGGCCCAGACGCTCTTTCACGGCTTTCTCAATACGTGCCAGACCGGTGCGGTACTGGTTTTCGGCGAGTTCGCCGACACAACGCACGCGGCGATTGCCGAGGTGGTCGATGTCATCGACTTCGCCGTTGCCATTACGCAGGTCGACCAGGATCTTGACGACGGCGAGGATGTCCTCGTTGGTCATGACCATGGGGCCGGTGGAAGAGTCGCGGCCGACACGGGCGTTGAACTTCATGCGGCCGACGCGCGACAGATCGTAGGTGTCCGGGTTGTAGAACAGGCGCTGGAACAGGGCCTGCACCGCATCTTCCGTCGGCGGCTCGCCGGGACGCATCATGCGGTAGATCGCGACGCGTGCGGCAAACTCGTCAGCCGTTTCATCGGCACGCAGGGTCTGCGAAATGTACGCGCCCTGGTCGAGTTCGTTGGTGTACAGCACCTGCAGGTCTTGGACGCCGGCGACGCGCAGCTTCTTCAGCAACACTTCGGTCAGCTCATCATTGGCCTTGGCGATGATTTCACCGGTTTCGGCGTCGACGATGTTCTTGGCGACCACACGGCCGACCAGGAAGTCTTCCGGCACGCTGATGGTGGTGGTGTTGCTTTGCTCGAGCTCACGCGTGTGGCGAACCGTGATGCGCTTGTCTTTCGCGACGACGACCTTGCCGTTCTTGTCGGTGATGTCAAAGCGGGCCACTTCGCCGCGCATGCGCTCGGCGACGAATTCCATCTGCGCGCCACTGTCCATCAGGCGGAAGTTGTCGAACACGAAGAAGTTCGCGAGGATGGATTCCGGATTCAGGCCGATGGCTTTGAGCAGGATCGTGACCGGCATCTTGCGGCGACGGTCAACACGGAAGTACAGCACATCCTTCGGGTCGAACTCGAAGTCGAGCCAGGAACCACGGTAAGGAATGATGCGAGCCGAGAACAGCAGCTTGCCCGAGCTGTGGGTTTTGCCCTTGTCATGCTCAAAGAACACGCCGGGGGAGCGATGCAACTGGGACACGATCACGCGTTCGGTCCCGTTGATCACGAAAGAGCCCTTGTCGGTCATGAGCGGCACTTCGCCCATATAGACTTCCTGCTCTTTCACTTCCTTGACCACTTTGGACTGCGATGTGGAAGATTCGCGGTCATAAATGATCAGCTGCACCTTGGCACGCACGGCCGAGGCGAATGTGAGTCCACGAGTCTGGCATTCACGCACGTCAAATGCGGGTTTGGCCAGGTTGTACTCGATGAATTTCATCTCGACAAACCCGTTGTGCGAGACGATGGGGAATGCGTTGTCAAACGCTGCCTGCAGGCCTTCGATGGTGCGCTTCTGGGGGGCGCGGTCGGCTTGCAGAAACGCCGTGTACGCGTCTTTCTGCATTTGCAGCAAATAGGGAACAGTCAACACGCTTTCGCGGTTGCCGAAGCTTTTGCGGATGCGTTTACGTTCGGTATAGGAATAGGCCATGAGTTCTCCGCGTTGATGGGCTCTGGCGACTCTCGTGCCCGAATACACCACGTATTCAGGCAGCTTGGTGGTTGGCCACTACCAACCATGGCGGACGGTGATGCATTGCACATCACCCGAACCAAGGCGTCTTCTGCAGTCGGGGTCAGAAAACACTGGAAAGCAGACGGTTTAAGTCTGCTTTCCAGTGTTTCTACAAAACACTGGGCAGGCCGCAGGCCTGTCAGGGTTCGAAGAACACTGAAAAAAGGACAACGAGGCCTGCTTTTCAGTGTGCTCCTTGAAACACGAAAGGCTGGAAGCCCGACTAAGGTCTTCCAGCCTTCTCAAACACCAAGAATTACTTGAGTTCGACTTTCGCGCCGGCTTCTTCGAGCTTCTTCTTCGCAGCTTCTGCATCGGCCTTTGGAGCGCCTTCTTTGACGTTCTTCGGAGCGCCGTCCACCAGGTCCTTGGCTTCTTTCAGGCCCAGACCGGTGATTTCGCGAACGGCTTTAATCACTTGCACCTTGTTGGCGCCAGCTTCGAGCAGCACGACGTTGAAGTCGGTCTTCTCTTCAGCAGCTGCAGCAGCACCGCCACCACCGGCTGCAGCAGGAGCGGCCATAGCGGCAGCGCTCACACCAAATTTCTCTTCGATGGATTTCACCAGTTCGTTGAGTTCGAGGACCGTCATGCTATCCAGCGCGGTCAAAAATGCGTCTTTATCGAATGCCATTTTGATTTCCTAAAAAAGTTGGGTAATTACGCTGCTACAGGTTCAGCTGCTGCAGGGGCTTCGGCTTCGCCGCCGCCCTTTTTCGCCGCCAGGGCGCCCAGCACAACGGCCGTACGCGAGATTGGCGACATCAGCAAGCCACACACCTGGGCCAGCAACACTTCCTTGGAAGGGATGTTGGCCAGTTGCTTCACGCCGTTCACGTCCAGGGTCTTGCCACCGAATGCACCACCGCGAATGACCAGCTTGTCGTTGGTCTTGGCGAAGTCAGATACCACTTTCGCGGCAGCTACTGCATCTGTGGAAAAGCCGTAGATCAGCGGACCGGTCATCTGGTCGGACACGACTTCGAATGCACTGCCGGCCACTGCGCGGCGAGCCAGGGTGTTCTTCAGAACACTCAGGGTCACGCCTTTGTCGCGGGCCTGGCTGCGCAGACGGGTCATGTCAGCGACCGTGATACCACGGTATTCCGCCATCACGAGCGTTTGAGCTTTAGCGGCGAGGCCAGTCACTTCATCAATGACGGCTTGTTTCTCACTGCGGTTGAGACTCAAGGTCTACTCCTTAAAAATGTGTCGTCGGGCGCCAGCCTGCTTTCGCCTGCCATTGCCCTTCAACACGCTCATATTCAGCGACCAACTGTTTCAGATTCTTTTCAAAACCATCTGCAGCGGGACCGCCATCTGCGTTGGCTGTCTTTCGATTAAGCGACAAACTTGAAAGCTTGCCGCGCCAACGGTCTTTGATGACCTGCCGGAGCGAACCCCGGCAGCCCACCACATTGAGCAAGCCTTGCGGGCCTGCTCAAATTTCTGCGATTACGCTGCGATGGTTTGCGTGTCGACGCGAACGCCCACACCCATCGTTGACGAAACCGCAACTTTCTTCAAATACACACCCTTGCTCGAAGCCGGCTTGGCTTTTTGCAATGCGTCGATCAGTGCGGCCAGATTGCCTTGCAGCTTGTCCGTATCAAACGAACGGCGGCCAATGGTGCCGTGCACGATACCGGCCTTGTCAACGCGGAACTGGACCTGGCCAGCTTTTGCGTTACGCACAGCCTGGGCGACGTCAGGCGTGACGGTACCAACCTTGGGGTTGGGCATCAGGCCACGGGGACCGAGCACCTGGCCCAGCGTGCCCACGATGCGCATGGCATCAGGGGAAGCGATCACCACGTCGAAGTCCATCTTGCCCGCTTTGATCTCAGCAGCCAGATCGTCCATGCCGACGATGTCTGCACCGGCGGCTTTGGCTTCTTCAGCCTTGGCGCCTTGGGCAAACACGGCCACGCGTTTGGTTTTACCGGTACCGTTAGGCAACACAACCGCGCCGCGAACGACCTGGTCGGATTTCTTGGCGTCGATGCCGAGCTGCACAGCCACGTCGATGGATTCATCGAACTTGGCGACGGCGAACTCTTTCACAAGGCCCAGAGCGTCGGACAATGCATACAGCTTGTTGCTGTCGATCTTGTCGCCAATGGTTTTTTGGCGCTTGGTCAGCTTGCTCATACAACACCCTCCACCGACACGCCCATGGAGCGAGCCGTTCCAGCAATCGTACGGACAGCGGCGTCGAGGTCGGCAGCCGTCATGTCTTTCATTTTGGTCTTTGCGATTTCTTCAAGCTGCGCGCGGGAGATCTTGCCGACCTTCACCGTGTGCGGCGTGGACGAACCCTTGTCGAGCTTGATGGCCTTTTTGATCAGGACGCCTGCTGGAGGGGTCTTGATGACGAAGGTAAAACTCTTGTCGGCAAATGCCGTGATCACCACGGGCAGAGGCAGACCTGGCTCAACACCTTGGGTCTGCGCATTGAATGCCTTGCAGAACTCCATGATGTTCAGGCCACGCTGACCGAGCGCAGGGCCGATCGGGGGGGACGGGTTGGCCTTACCAGCTGGCACTTGCAGCTTGATGAAGCCGACGATTTTTTTCGCCATACTTTTCTCCTTACGGGTCATAACGCCTGGGCGCTGCCACCGGGACAGGCCCCGGCTCCCCGGGGGTTACACAACTCAAAACAGCCCCTAAGGACCGTTTCGCGCCGAGTTGCAAGGCGCGAAATTGATTGCCGAACCGAAATTACGTCTTTTCGATCTGGCTGAATTCCAGTTCCACGGGTGTGGCACGACCGAAAATCGTGACCGACACACGTACTTTGTTCTTGTCGTAGTTGACTTCTTCCACCGTACCGTTGAAGTCGGTGAATGGGCCGTCCTTGACGCGGACGTACTCGCCCGTTTCGAACTCAACCTTGTGGCGCGGCTTCTCGGTGCCGACCTGCATCTGGCTGACGATCTTCTGCACGTCTTCTTCAGAGATCGGGGCCGGGCGGTTCTTGGCACCACCAACAAAGCCTGTCACTTTATTGGTGTGCTTCACCAAGTGCCAGGTCTCATCGTCCATGACCATCTCAACCAGGACATACCCAGGAAAAAAGCGACGCTCCGTCGTTTTCTTCTGCCCGTTTTTGATCTCAACTACTTCTTCAGTAGGCACCAGAAAACGGCCGAACTTGGCCTGCATGCCGGCGCGATTAATGCGCTCAACAATATTGCGCTCGACCGCTTTTTCCATGCCGGAGTAGGCATGAACGACATACCACTGCATGCCTGGGGTCGGCGTGAGGGACGTTCCCGCCGCCACTTCGCTGACTACCGTGCCGTTCAGATCGCTCATTATCTTTTCCATCCTAGGATCAGGTCGTAAAACACCCATTCGAGCGTTTTGTCTGTCAGCCACAAAAACAACGCCATCACCACCACAAAGACAAACACGTATGCCGTCATCTGGATAGCCTCTTTGCGGGCCGGCCAAACGACTTTTTTCACTTCACGCCAGGAGTCGCGGCCAAAAGCCACGAACTGCTTGCCCGGCTCCGAAGTCAGGAAAACAGCCACTGCAGCCACCAAACCGACGATCAGGGCGCCCCATTGCGCGACCTGGCCCTGCTTGGCGAAAAAGTAAAAGCCCGCTAGCGAGCCGACCAGCAACAGCACAGCCGCACCCAGCTTGGCCTTGTCGGCACTGGTACTGACGGTTTCAACTTGAGAAGAGGCCATGGTTGCCGGATTTCCTGTTCAATCTTCGGGCGTCTTTTCAGACGCTTAAGCCCACCTGGAGTTTTTGACTCCCGGCGGGCTTGCTTTTTAACTTTTCAAACCACCTTCAGCGTCGATACACATCAACCATCGGGTGGCAGGGGCAGTAGGAATCGAACCTACAACCTTCGGTTTTGGAGACCGACGCTCTGCCAATTGAGCTATACCCCTCCATCAAACCTTACAAATTACGCAATGATCTTGGCAACGACACCGGCGCCGACGGTCTTGCCGCCTTCGCGAATGGCGAAGCGCAGACCTTCTTCCATGGCGATCGGGTTGATCAGCTTGACGGTGATCGACACGTTATCGCCTGGCATGACCATTTCCTTGCCTTCTG
>Ga0307513_10009970_pt1 | contig 11983 bp, 8 predicted proteins | sample 15_EM_MG_FD_202174 | JGI IMG/M metagenome (GOLD analysis project Ga0307513, IMG submission 202174) | Populus trichocarpa ectomycorrhiza microbial communities from riparian zone in the Pacific Northwest, United States - 15_EM | ecosystem: Host-associated > Plants > Roots > Unclassified | place... | reverse complement strand
TTTATAAAATAGCTTCCTCTTTTAAATTGTTTAGGTCTAGGTTAGAATGCAATATGTCTTAGGCTCTTTCTTTTATAATGAACAATCTCGTATACTTGTACATACTAAATTCTAAATTTGAATGAAGTTTTTTTCCTCTTATGAAATTCTATTGTATACAAAATTGTTCTTTGATAATACAAGCAACACTATTCATTACTAATTTTTCACTAATTGCATATTCCAACCTAAATCCTTGTTACAATGAAGAATTAAATTGTGTTCTTGAAAAATAGCTTAACTATTAAGCCTAAAGCATAAACCATAGATCTCTAGAGTAGTGTTATGCTTTTAATATCTAGGTCAATCATTTGACTTCTTCATATATACAATCTTCCACTATTTTTTTTTATAGGTAATATATCTTCAAATATTAACCATTAATTGATTAAAAAAAATGTTATAGCCCTCATTGATTTGCTAGATGGTAGGCATCTCTTTTTAAAACTTTAGAAACAATATATGAACACTCTTGGTTCAAGGATTATTTTCTAAATTTTGATATTTATGTCTAATTAATAGTACGACTTTCTAAAACAAATCACTCACTAAATTTTTTTTTGATCGAACATGTTTGTTGTTTGTTATATTGATTTTCTTCTTGTGTGCCAGTAAATGATCTAACACAACAAGTCTTACCTTATCCAAATCTTTTAACTTTTCCAGCATAACATGCTAGTATTCTAAGTTATCCATGTTATACTATGCAACCCTTTTGAGTGATTGTACTGTGAGCTCTTAAAGTAATATAGCATTATGGTCATATGTTAGATGACTGGTAAAGTCCCTAAAGTAGTCTTTTATGAAATCTTATATGTCCATTCATAATGCTTCTGACAAAGCATCATGCTAAACTTTAGGTTTGTTTCTAAACAATTTTTGAATATTAAGAATTAATTTTTTATTGGTCGATTTTATTTGCACATTACCTTAGGCATAATAAGGAGTGGAATGAATTATTTTAAATCAATATTCTTATGTGGATTACTTAACATCTTCTCTAGTGGATATTGATGCTTGGTAATAATGATGGTTTTTGAAAGAACAAATATATGGATGATTTCTTCCTTAATGAATTTAATCATGATTTCTTGATTAATTGATCAATAGGGAATATATTTAACCTATTTAGTGAAGTAATTCATGGTGAAGTAATTTGTGGCTATAAGAATATAATTATGTCTTCTTAATGATGGTGGGTTTATTTTGCCAATAATATCCATTTCTCATCGTCTAAATGGCTATGGTGTGAACACTATATTGATTTTGTTCATTGGTACATGTTAGATTGGACTAAAGTATTGACATGTTTGACACTATTTTGCATAACTAATGCAATCCTTGGTTATTCCTAGCCAATGAAATCTATAGATTGTTGCTACCCAAGTTTTGACCCATCTTTTTGTTAAGTTTTTGAAAAAAATCCAAAAATTGCGAAAAACAACGAAAATCCAAAAAATATGTTTTTAATATATTTGCACCGTTTTTAGCATTTTCAACATCATCTAAAAAAGAATTTAAATTTTCAAAGGTTTTTGGAACGCGTTCGACTTTTCACGCGTCATTTTTAAAATCATTAATTTTCCTCATTGAGTCGATGTTGGTATTGCTCGTTTTCAAAAAATACAAAAAATTAAGAAAAATCAAAATTTACAAAAATAAAATAAAATTGAGGGACCAATTTTGAGGCTCAAGCAACATTTTGCCTATAAATAGTTGCCTTCAACACCCATCAAGAGGGGGGTCAATTTTGCAATTAGGGGGGCAATTTTGAAAGAAAAATACAAAAAAAAAAGGGGAAACCTAACCCTAAAATCCATCTCCACCCGAAGCAACTGCGGAGCCCCACTCCTGATTTTTTTCTTCTTCCTCCCCCCGGCCATCTCTGCTCCCGATCTTCACTGCCGCCACACCCACATCAACCTCTCTCGGCCACAGCTCCCCCACACGCGGCCAAACCAGCCATCGTCATTCCCCCATTTCCACTCATCTTCAAGTCTCAGCCTACAGAACAGACCCCCTCCCTTTGCCCGACCATCTACTCCCCTCACCTCATCTGATTTCCCTCTCCATACCCACAAACCAGAGTCAATCAAAGTCGCAGCATCCCGGCTAACCCAAGAGTCCCATCTCCTCCTCCTAGTTGCGGTGTCTCCGCCTCAACACAGCCAAAACCCTCTTCATCTCCCTCAACCGGCCTCCAGCTGCAACCCACGAACGACAGCGCCCACAGACGTCGTCCCCTTCCTCACCCACCAACTCTCATTTGCACAAAACGGCCTCCTGCCAGCCTCCTCGCTCCAGCAGCGCCCGCAGACCCAACAGCCTCCAGCGGCGGCCCAAACACAGCGGCACCTACAGATCAGCAGCCATCCTTCCTCCTTCTGCCAGCTACCCGAAGTGGAGGGGAAGATGAAAAAAACCCATAAAAGAGCCGATCTGCAGTGAAGCAGATCTAAAGGAAAAGAGAGAGAGGCACACCTGAAAACCATGAAAAAAGATTAAAACAGTTTGCCTGTTGTGTTTTTTTGGTATTTTGCAAGTCACCGCCGACGAGGAGGGGAAGAAGAGAGGAAGCCGTGACTGGCCCTCCTTCTTGCCTGGGTTGTCTTGCGGCGGCGCGTGAAACCACCCTCCGCCACTGGCGGAGGCACGTGGGGAGACTCGCCGCCACTGTTCTTGCGGTTGCAGAAGGCCTTCCCTGCAATTTCTGGAGTTTAGGGACTATTTTGTAATTTTTAAATTATGTAATGTAATTTTTGTTTAGTGTTGATTTTTTTTTATAATTTGTAATGTGGATATAAAAAAAACAAAACAAAAAAAAAGAAAAGAAAAAAAGAAAAGTATAGTGAAAGTGAATGTGTGATTTGTATTTTGTTTATGAATGTTTTTTTTTTGATAAAATTGCAAGAATAAAGAAGAATTTAATATTTTGATTTGCTCACGAATAAAGAATTATGAATTTACACGTAAGTCGTATTTCTAAAATTCGATGAAAGAACAGAATTTTTAAAACTTCTTTAACACATCAAGTCCACGAAGCAGCTTACCTCAGGCAGGGTGAGTTAGGGGTGCTAATACCTTCCCTAACCACAACCAGTTCCTTACTCGTGAATCTCTGATGAGACCAGTACACCCGAGTTTCCAAGTAGCCCTCGATTAAATACTAGGTGGCGACTCCCAATGAACAAATCAAAGCAAACGAGTAAATGATAAATTGCCAGCTCGATACCGCATGGATTTTGACGTGCGACAGAATGACGACTCCACTGGGGAAGGTACTATTTCTGATAATATTGGACTAAGCTTTGTGTATTTAATGTGTTTAAGTATTTGCATTTTTATCTTGTTTTATTTTTGTTTTATCCATGCATTTTTAGAATTGTTTCATGCATCACCTGTATTTATTTTTGAAAGAACACACAAGCTTCTAGGTTAGGTGGGGGACTACCAACTTACCTTATGACTTTTAGTCAAGGTTTAAGTTTATGTAAACCCCAACTCTTCGTTGAGTACTTAGACTGGTAACAGTTGGTACACGTGCCATCTCATTGCTTATTGGGCCCCTATATTGCGTTCAAGAGGGTGATCACTAGGACAACGAGAGACCCTTTTTAGAGACCAAGTAGGAAACCTACCCTTTGTCTCACGTAAAAAGATTAGAACCTGTCTATTAGGATGTATGCTCCGTATACATTGTTTTGCATTCGAGCAAGCCCTTCTTGAAACATCTTGAACTCAAGACTTGTGGGTGACACAATGACCGTCGCTCAGAAAATTTTCATTGTAGAGTTTGTGCAAGAATCAAGATTCTTGTTTCATCATGCAAGAGTTGCGATCATATGTCACCCCTCGAAGGGCGAGTTCCTCATATAGATTACATGTTCATACATTTATCATGCATGTACCGGGAGGAAAAATAGGTTCCCCCATCCGAGGTTTACTACACTGGATGGAAAAAGATGGATAATAAAGAAAGGGGTCAGAGAGAGGCACATTGTCAAAATGAAGTTGAGAGCAGCAAAGGTGAAGTAGCTAGACTCAGATCTGCTTGAACAAGTGTTGAGCATTAAATGGAAAGGGAATGTCTGCACAGTCTTTTGTGAGAACACTGCTTGTCCACATCCAATTGAAGTTGCACCTCTCCTTTTCAGCCATGGACAACAGCAGCAATGCCTTCAGTCATCAACTAAGGACAACCCTTGTTCTTGTTCATATGCACTGTTAATTGTTCATCGCCTCTACATTTTCCAATGGCACCCAATAGCTATTAGCCTTCGGTGCATGTTGCATTAGTCTTCTTTGAAGTTACCCCAACTATGAGCTCAATTCCAGTTCAGCAACACAAGATGTTGGTCTAAAAAAAAACATGATTAGACACTGAACTTTAACGTGACAGAGCTCTCTCTACAAAAATTTATTCGTGGATCTGCCAGTAGGGAATGCAAGAGGAGATTTATTAGTTGCATATGCTACAAAAATGTCTCTCATCAGTTTCAGCACGAAGACACGGTAGTAGGTTGAAGAGCCAGACCTGGGCTGAAAAACATGAGCAGACATCAAACTTCTATGTGGCAGAGCTCTCTCTGTAGAAATTTGTTTGTGGATTTGCAAGTGGGAAATCCAAGAAGGGATGTAGTAGTTTCATATTGTCTACAATTTTCTCCTACTAGTATCGGCATTAAAACGCAAAAGTAGGGAGAAAAGACAAACATGGACTAAACAACATGAAGAGGACTGAAACTTCAACAAAACAGAACTCCCTCAACAGGTGGCTGTTTGTTGCACCGTCAATGAGGAATCAAAGAGGAAATAGAAGAGTTTTAGATTCATCAAGTTCTCTTCCAGTTTTGACAATGTGTGATTCCCCATATTTTTATTTTTGTACGCTGCCAGGATTACCTAGCTAATGAGAGGTTTCTAACAATCCTAAAACAACAACAACAACAATAACATTGGAAGATTGACATGAAGTTGTGTGGATTACCAAAAAAAAATTGAACAAGCTATCAAGATGGGAAAGATTGAAGGTTCTGCCAAGGATTCCAAAACAATGATGAGAGATGCTTCAAAAGACGACTCTGATGGTGGGAAACCTTAATTATGAGGTCTAGCCAAGTCTCGTTGTATCATCGACTACTCCAATGTCTTTGCCAAAGATAGACATTCTTTTACCATGTGAGTTTATTTACCAGCATCTGCCAGATTCTAGACTTTTACCTGACTCCGACAAATCCCATGTAACTACTGTTTTCTACGTGGTATAATCCAGACAAGATATGTGATGTCATGGTAGGGTCCTCGGCCATTTCAATTGAACAGATGCAAGAATTTCAAGAAGCGAGTCTGGAAGTTGGTGAGCAAGAGACGAGTGGAGTCTGTGAAGAAGGGTGTCATTAGCTATATTGTCCCCCAAACATCTTCAGAATGACATGTGATCGAAAATGCTTGGCAAAACACAAATATTGCTAGAAAAACTGATTCAAGAATGGCGATGAATTGTCGATCATATTGTTATGGAATTTTGCATTTTTGTTTTGGGATCACATCTAATCCTTCAACGAAACATGTCTTGTTTTTGTCTCTTTATTGTTTTGAAATCAACAGATGTTTAGCATTTTATTCTGACAAAATATTTTGATCAAACTCCACCATGTGATAAAAATTAATCAATCCTGAAGATTTAAAAGTGTTTTGATTACAGAAATGACTCGATGCTTGTTTAAATGACATGAGGTGACCAAACAAATCTTGAGTCTTTACATGAAACCAAACTACACATCATATAGAGTTTTTACAGTATGCATAATGACACGTAATGGATTTGGTGGTTATGGACTCGTGAATCATGATTCTTACAAGTCCAAATCATTACACTGGATGAGGTCAAAATTTATCGGTTCTAACCGACCTTGCTTGAAATGAGAAAAGGTCATCTTTGATATCCCTTCACTTTCTAAAGATTATATCCCTTGTAGTCCCATTTTGAGCTGGATAAAATATTATTTTCATAAAAACCCTAACTAGGATCATACCCCACACTGGGGGCAGATGAGAGATATTTTGAAGACATTGATATAATTAATGGATAAAGGGAAGGCTTAGAAATAAAAGTCCAATGATTGAAAGAAGGCTACAAGAAAACACATAGGCTAGGGGCATATAAGAATTTTGAGGAAGGCTATGAGAAAGCAAAAAAAAAAAAGAATTGAAAAAAAGAAGTTGAAATTGCCTTCACTTAAAGGCAAGTCAAAGATAAAGGAAAGAGAACACCTATCAAATCTAGGAAGAGCAAAAGAAATTTCAATCAAGGAAAGGCACAACAAAAGTTAATACCAAAAAAGACTAAGCTATAAACGTGACTTTTGGTATCCATTATAAAGCCTCTGGTGTTATCAGATGATTGAGTTTGGTTATCCATCAAGGAAAGGTGGATTTGCATTATGACTTGTGTTAAGAGAAGTCTGATCTTTCAAGTTAACAAGGTTATATGTCGTTTCCTCTACAGAGACAACAATAGAAAAGGAGTTGATGAATAGTTGATGTTGATCCTAGGTCTTTGAAACCCTCAAACACCTATTGAGCCTGTGAAATTCCTTTCTTTCATAGCCATGAACCATAGCCTGCATTACGTGCTTTTAAAAGCCCTTTTTAATCAAACAAACAATTTGAACCCATAAATGACACTCTCAAAACTTGAAGAGCTTTTCCATAAGGGTCATGACATCATGAATTAAGCTATTGATTATTATGCATGCTGATAAAATAAGTGCTAAGAAGAGAAATAACCTTTCTTGATAAAGCCTGAGTTTTGACTTGAGCATCTTGTTTTTTTGAAATTCACAAAAAAGGTCACCTCATCACAGACCATTAAAAGATATACCCAAAATCAGAGTCTAAAATGGATACAAAGATCCATGAAAAAAAAGAGAAAAAAGCCATTTTAGTCTTACAACTGGTCAATTTCTGTTTTCAAAATACATGACAATCAAAGGACTGTATATTTCGAATAACGTGTGTTGGGTCTTTGATAAAAAAAAGCTTGATTTTCAAAAGGTCTTTTCAAAAAAGGACATCTCTGATTTCATTTCAACAAACTAGACTTCGAATAGACATGATCTTTGAAATATGAGAGTTGATTCCAAAACAATGAAGATTATTGGATATAGAAGAACATCGATTGAGTCTGCGAAATTCTTTATAGAAATGACATTGAAGTCCTCGACACTTCTTGAAAAGTTGAGCAGATGGGGGCAATACAGTGGACCCGGAGAAGGAAAAACAAGCAGTATTCAGATCAGCTATGAGGCAATGAAAGATGATTAAATGATGAATCAGTGAACTGAAGACAATGATGTTCAAAGAAAGATAATCAATGAACGAGCACATTCAGATCATATTGGGGGCAATGTCACTCCAAAATAGTCCATGCTCTAATGAACCCTGTCAGCAATGGAGAAACAAAGATGTACCTGAAGGACACTTTCATATCATCATCTTTTAAAGCATGGCTAGCGATCGATGAGGATACACGAATGAATGGTGAAAAGATGCATACCACCAATACCGACTGTGGAACAATGCTGCACTTGAAGGACAATCTCATATTGTCATCCTTTGAAACATGGTTATCGACAGATGTTATCACACAACTGCATTGAATGAATATTGGAAAGGGCACCCACCACGAAGACTGACTATGAGACAATTTGTTTTGAAGCCAAATATGCACTTCACCGTATGAGTATAGGTGATAAAAGCAACATCATTGATGAAGCTGAGACATTTCTTTTCACAATCTGATTAGAAGAGCTGAGAGGAATCTATTGAGAAGAACACTAAGCATACAACCATGAGCTTTTGTACTGCAAGATATGAGATGCATGTATGGATGATTGGATAGTTTCCAAGAAGACTGATGATAACATATACTTGAAGAGTATTGTTTCAATTGGGGGCAAGTCCATGACTGATTGGCAATCTAAAATGAGGTTAAACACTAGAAAACCTTTTGACGGGCGGTGGTAAAACACGCACAACCAATCAAAGGACAATTCTTGAGAGAATCTAGGAGATGGATGATTTGTTCAACTTCTTTATGATGAATCGAGCAACACCACACTTGGATGCATGGTCAAGCTTGAGAACAACCGAGAGCAGTAATCATCGTGGACAGCCCAAGATGGGCACTGCACTTATATTTGAGTGGAAGGCTAGCACACGAATGAGCCAGTACATTGAAAGAATAAAGAAAGCTTTGAAAAGCAAACAAAGGCACCCTGTGATGATGGAACATCGAAGAGGGGGGGGACCTATATTTCAAATCAGGTAAGGATGCATGCATGTCATCTAACGTCAAAACATTGCATATATTTTTTATTTTGTTGCAGGAAAAATCCTCAATGTAGTCCAGCAAGATTGGGGACAAAAAAAAGAATCATTGAGTTGATGAACAACAAAGAATCATGGTTTTGACCCTGGAAACGAGAGGAAGATGATATAAACCCTAACATTAGGGAAATCTCAAAGAAATAAGAAGATCAATGAAGAAGAGTCTTCAATTCGAACCCTATCATCTTGAAGAAGGAACATATTTTTTTTGTTAAAGGAGATTGCCAGAAGGAATCTCAGGTTAATCACAACATGAAGATTTTATATTTGGTTGAAGGGAGTCGCCAGATGGGATTCCATGTTGACCGAGCTACACACATGATTTTGGTGCTGGTTAAAGGGGATCGGCGAAGGGGTCTCAGTTTATCGTAACCACACAGGATTATGGTTCTGGTTAAAGGGGATCGGCGAAGGGATCTCAATTTATCCTAACCACACAAGATTATGGTTCTGGTTAAAGGGGATCGGCGAAGGGATCTCAGTTTATCCTAACCACACAGGATTTTTGGTTCTGGTGAAAGGGGATTAGCGAAAGGAATCTCAGTTTATCCTAACCACACAGGATTATGGTTCTGGTTAAAGGGGATCGGCAAAGAAATCTCAGTTTATCCTAACCATACAGGATTATGGTTCTGGTTAAAGGGGATCGACGAAGGGATCTCAGTTTATCCTAACCACACATGATTTTTGGTTCTGATGAAAGGGGATTGGCGAAAGGAATCTCAGTTTATCCTAACCACACAGGATTATGGTTCTGGTTAAAGGGGATCGGCGAAGGAATCTCAGTTTATCCTAACCACACAGATTTTGGTTCTGATTAAAGGGGATTGGCGAAAGGAATCTCAGTTTAGCCTAACCACACAGGATTATGGTTCTGGTTAAAGGGGATTGGCGAAGGGATCTTAGTTTATCCTAACCACACAGGATTTTTGGTTCTGGTTAAAGGAGATTGAAGAAAGGAATCTCAGTTTAGCCTAACCACACAGGATTTTGGTTCTGGTTAAAGGGGATTGGCGAAAGGAATCTCAGTTTAGCCTAACCACACAGGATTATGGTTCTGGTTAAAGGGGATCGGCAAAGGGATCTCAGTTTATCCTAACCACATAGGATTATTGGTTCTGGTTAAAAGGGATCGGCGAAGGGATCTCAATTTATCCTAACCACACAGGATTATTGGTTCTGGTTAAAGGGGATTGGCGAAAGAAATCTCAGTTTAGCCTAACTACAAAGGATTTTGGTTCTGGTTAAAGGGGATTGGCAAAGGGATCTTAGTTTATCCTAACCATACACAGAACTTTAGGTTCTGGTTAAAGGGGATCAGCGAAGGGATCTTAGTTTATCCTAACTACAAAGGATTTTGGTTCTGGTCAAAGGGGATCGGCGAAGGGGTCTTAGTTTAGCCTAACCACATAAGATTGTGGTTTTGGTTAAAGGGGATCGGCGAAGGGATCTTAGTTTTTCCTAACCACACAGACTTTGGTTCTGGTTAAAGGGGAACGGCGAAGGGATCTCAGTTTATCCTAACCATACAGACTTTGGTTCTGGTTAAAGGGGATCGGCGAAGGGATCTCAGTTTAACCTAACTACAAAAGATTTTGGTTCTGGTTAAAGGGGATCGGCGAAGGGATCTCAGTTTAGCCTAACCACGCAGAATTTAGCTTTGGTTAAAGGGAATCGCTAGATGGGATTTCATGTTGACCGAGCTACACACCGATTTTGGTTCTTGTTAGATCGCCAGATGGGATCTCAGGTAAACCTAATCAAAAGGGCAGGTCGCCCTTGAAAATAGACCACTTTGAGTATGTATGGGCAGGTCGCTCGTGAAAATAGACCAGTGTGAGTGTGTGGGCTAGTCGCCCCTGAAAATAGACCACTTTGAGTATGTGTGGGCTGGTCACCCTTGAAAATAGATCACTGTGAGCGTGTGTGGGCAGGTCGCCCGTGAAAATAGACCACTTTGAGCATGTGTGGGCAGGTCGCCCATGAAAATAGACCAGTGTGTATGTGTGGGCTGGTCGCCCCTGAAAATAGACCACTTTGAGTATGTGTGGGTTGGTTGCCCTTGAAAATAGACCACTATGAGCGTGTGTGGGCAGGTCGCCCTTGAAAATAGACCACTATGAGCGTGTGTGGGCAGGTCGCCCGTGAAAATAGACTAGTTTGAGTGTGTGGGCTAGTCACCCCTAAAAATAGATCATTTTTCTTCTAAAGAGGTAGGTCGCCCAAGATAATGAGATCATTTTTCTTTTTCTTGTCTTTACAAAGCTTACTATGCAAAACATTGAGGAGTTTTGCTGCGTAAGCATTGTAAAAAAGGGGCATCTGTTGCTACCCAAATTTTGACCCATCTTTTTGTTAAGTTTTTGAAAAAAATCCAAAAATAGCGAAAAACAACGAAAATCCAAAAAATATGTTTTTAATATATTTGCACCGTTTTTAGCATTTTCAACGTCGTCTAAAAAATAATTTAAATTTTCAAAGGTTTTTGGAACGCGTTCAACTTTTCACGCGTCATTTTTAAAATCATTGATTTTCCTCATTGAGTCGACGTTAGTATTGCTCGTTTTAAAAAAATACAAAAAATTAAGAAAAATCAAAATTTACAAAAATAAAATAAAATTGAGGGACCAATTTTGAGGCTCAAGCAATATTTTGCCTATAAATAGTTGCCTTCAACACCCATCAAGAGGGGGGCAATTTTGAAAGAAAAATACAAAAAAAACGGGGGAAACCTAACCCTAAAATCCATCTCCACCCGAAGCAGTCGCGGCCCCCCACTCCTGATTTTTTTTCTTCCTCCCCCCGGCCATCTCTGCTCCCGATCTTCACTGCCGCCACACCCACATCAACCTCTCTCGACCACAGCTCCCCAACACGCAGCCAAACCAGCCATCGCCATTCCCCCATTTCCACTCATCTTCAAGTCCCAGCCTACAGAACAGACCCCCTCCCTTTGCCCGACCATCTACTCCCCTCACCTCATCTGATTTCCCTCTCCATACCCACAAACCAGAATCCATAGTTTTGAAACTCGACCCGGTCATTGACCCGGTCCAGTGATCGGGTCACGGGTCAGATGGGTTGACCCGGGTCAACCCAAAAAAAAAACATGCAACAAAATTAACACCACAGTGGCACGGTCACTTTTATTAAATCAACACATTAATTTCTTCTTCTGCTCACATCACCACTAACTATTTTAAAAAACCCCAAATCTCTGCTTCCAAAACTATGGTTTCTCCGTTCGTGGCGGCGGCGACTATGCTACCCAATGAGGTGGCTCCGCAACCGGAACTGGTAGGGGTGAATTCGGTGGTTGTTGAGGAGTATGATCCGGCCAGGCCGAATGATTATGAAGATTATAGGAGGGAGAAAAAAAGGAAGGCGATGGAAGCGGAGAGGTTGAGGGAGATTGAGAGGAGGAGGCAAGAGGAGGAGGAGGAGAGGGAGAGGGAGAGGGAGAAGGATAGGGATAGGGATAGGGATGTGAATATTTCTGGGGAGGAAGCGTGGAGAAGGCGTGCTGCCATGAGTGGAGGTGTTCCGAGGAGTT
>Ga0307513_10009969_pt1 | contig 11984 bp, 5 predicted proteins | sample 15_EM_MG_FD_202174 | JGI IMG/M metagenome (GOLD analysis project Ga0307513, IMG submission 202174) | Populus trichocarpa ectomycorrhiza microbial communities from riparian zone in the Pacific Northwest, United States - 15_EM | ecosystem: Host-associated > Plants > Roots > Unclassified | place... | reverse complement strand
CGCTGCCGGGCCGCGTCGAGGTACGGCAGGTCGGACACCGTCCAGGCGTGGGCGTCCGCGCGCTGGAGTGTCCGTACGTCCTCGGGGCTGAGCCAGGGCGCGCACATCCGCAGATAAGCCGGGACGGACCACAGGTCTCCGACCACGTCGGTCGCTTCGAGGAGCGGCCAGGCGCGATTGAAAGCGGCGAGCAACTCACCATCCCCCGCAAGGGACTTGCGCAGCTGGACGGGCGAGACACCGAGGTCGTTGTCGGGGTCGGCCTCCTCGTGTTTCTCGGTGAGGATGGTGAGCAGTTCCTCCCAGACCTGGTCGCGGGCCTCGTTGTGGGGCACGCCGGGGGCGGAGTCGAAGGCGACGGCCCAGTCGCCGGCGGTCAGCCGGATGTCGGACCAGGGGGTCGAGACCGTGATCCCCCGGGTGGGCGGCTCCTCGTAGAAGCGGACGGCCTGCTCGATCGCCTTCACCAGGTCGACGGACGACTTGAGTCGGGCCACGTCCGGGTCGGCCTCGGCCGCCGCCGACGCACCCTCGTCGACGAGGTCCCGCAGGGTGCAGGTCTGCACGCCCTCCTCGCCGAGGCTGGGCAGGACATCGGCGACGTACGCCAGGTACGGCCGATGCGGACCGACGAACAGCACGCCGCCGCCACGGCGATGATGACCGAGACGCGGGTCGGCGTAGAGGAGGTAGGCGGAACGGTGCAGCGCGACGACCGTCTTGCCGGTGCCCGGCCCGCCGTCGACGACGAGCGCACCGCGCGAACCCGCGCGGATGATGGCGTCCTGGTCGGCCTGGATGGTGCCGAGCACGTCACGCATGCGCGGCGAACGGTCGCCGCCCAGGCTGGCGATGAAGGCGGACTGATCGTCGAGGGCGGCAGCATGCCCCTCGAACCCGTCCGCCGCGAACACCTCGTCCCAGTAGTCGCTGATCCGGCCGTCGGTCCAGCGGTACCGGCGGCGGCTGGCCAGCCCCATCGGGTTGCCGTGGGTGGCGCCGAAGAACGGCTCGGCGGCGGGCGAACGCCAGTCGAGCAGCAGCCGATGCCCGGTGCTGTCGGTGAGGCCGAGCCGTCCGACGTACACGGGCTGCTCGGGATCATCGGCGTCGACCATGTTCCCGAGGCAGAGGTCGAGCCCGAAGCGACGCAAGGCGCGCAGTCGGCCGGTGAGTTGGTGGATCTCGGTGTCCCGGTCCATGGCCTCGCGGCCGGTGCCGCCGGGGGCCCGACGTACGGTGTCGAGCCGGTCGGACAGCTCGGCGATCGTCTGTTCCAGACACTCCGCGACGGCGGCGAAGTGCTGCTCGTCGCGGCCGATCAGCTTCGGATCGGCTTTGGCGGAGAGCCGCTCGGGAAGGCCGAAGGCGCTGATGGTGCTCCTGGGTGTGGTGGTCGGGAATGTCACTGGACGATCAGCTCCGATCCGGGGTGAGCAGCAGCTTCGCGGCGACGGTCGCGCCGTCGGTACGGACGGTGGGGGCCAGGGCGGTGGCCCGTTCGCGGGTCTCGGGGGCGAGGGCGACGGTGAGCGCGGCGGACAGGGACTCGAAGGTCGGCGTCGGACCGTCATGAGCCGCCCCGACGCCCAACTCGGCGACCCGGGCGCCCCAGTAGGGCTGGTCGACGATCTGCGGCACGATCACCTGGGGCGCACCGGCCCGCGCGGCCGTGGTCGTCGTACCGGCGCCACCGTGGTGCACGACGGCGGCCGTACGGGGGAACAGGGCCTGGTGATTGACGTCGCCGACGACGAAACAGTCGCCCTGTTCGTCGATGAGCCCGAGGTCGGCCCACCCGCGCCCGACGAGCACACGCCTCCCCTGCGCCCGCACCGCCTCGACGGCGACGCGGCCGACATCGCTCGCGCCCCGCATGGGCATGCTGCCGAACCCGACGTAGACGGGCGGTTCACCGCCGGCGAGGAACGCCAACAGGTCGGCGGGCAGGGGCCGTTCGTCGGGCAGCAGCCAGGCACCGGTCTGCACGACGTCGAGGTCGAGGGCGACATCGAGGTCGGAGGCTCCCGTTTCCTGCTGTGGCCAAGGGGCGAGAACAGGATCGGCGGCGAGCAACGGCCGCCCGGTGAAGACATGCCGGACGATGTCGTTCACGACGGCCTGCCCGACCGCCACCCGGTGAGCGTTGATCCCGGGCCCGTACAGAAGGCCGAAGTTCTTGGAGTTGATCTCCCACAGCACCCGGTTGTCGGTCTCGTCGGGCGGGAACGGCCGCCCGGGCAGCGCGTGCGGCCTGTGGTGGAGGGACGGCAGCATGGTCGGGAAGTAGGCCACGTAGGAGAAGGGAACGCCGAGCTTCTCGGCCACGGACCGGGCGGCGGCCACGGCGGGAACGAGCCCGGTGGCAACGACGGCATCACACCCCTCGGCCCCCGCCAGGACCGCCTCGTACTGTGCGACGGTCAAGGCGGCGGCCCGCTGGGGCAGGCCCTCCGGGGTCATCGGAGCCGACCCGGTCACCACGGCCCGCACCGGCTCGGCGGCCGGCACGAACTCCACCCCGACCCCGGCCAGCAACTTCGCGAACTCCTCGTCCGGCGGCGCACACACCCGCACCTCGGCACCGAGTTCCCGCAGGGCCACGGCGAGCGCGGCCATCGGCTGCACATCCCCGCGCGACCCATAGGTGGACAGCAATACACGCACTTCGAAACTCCCCGTTTCCGCAGTTCCACGGCCTGGACCGGAGATTCTGCGGCAGAACGGGGGCCTTGCCGCAAGCCCCCCTGTGCGCTATACCTTGAGTATGGCAAGGGGTTCAGAACTCCTTGCCTTTGCTTTTTTTCCTGCCCGGGCCCGCCTGCTCTCGCCCGCGATGAACCTGTGATGGAAAAGAACTTCCGTTGACCGGCCGGTTACGTCTGCGGCATTTGGGAGAAACATCCTGCCCGTTCTCTTTACGCCATCCGGCGCCATCGTGGCGACCCGCGCAGGAAGAGAACGCGATGACGGACACGGACAGAGACACGGAGGGCACGGACACCAAGTCCGTGCCGACCTCGACGCCAATCCCCGAGGGCTACTCCCCCCGCCTCTACAACGAGGACCTCGCCCCGGCCACCGAGCGCAAGTGGGGCGCGTTCAGCATCTTCAACGTGTGGACCTCGGACGTACACAGTCTGTACGGCTACTTCCTCGCCGCGAGCCTGTTCCTGGTCGCCGGTAACACCTTCAAGTTCCTGATCGGCATCGGCGTCGGATCGCTGGTCATCTACTACCTGATGACGCTGATCGGAAAGGCGGGCGTGAGGACGGGCGTCCCGTACCCCGTCCTGGCCCGCGCCTCCTTCGGCACCTTCGGCGCCAACGTGCCCGCCCTGGTCCGGGCCGTGGTCGCCACCTTCTGGTACGGCGCCCAGACCAGCGCGGCGGCAGGCGCGATCGTGGCCTTCCTGATCCGCTACGACGGCCCGAAGGACCTGCACGAGACGACCCGCCTGTTCGACCACAGCGGCCTGGAAGTGATCTGCTACCTGGCCGTCTGGGCAGCCCAACTCCTCATCATCAGCAAGGGCATGGAGACGGTCCGCCGGTTCCAGGACTTCGCGGGCCCGGCGGTCTGGCTGATGATGCTGGTACTGGCCGTTGCCCTGTCCGTCAAAGCCGGAACCCTCTCCTTCTCGGTGGACATGCCGGCCAAGGACCTGGCCGCGCTGGCGAAGAACGCGACGGGCCTGGACGTGACGCCGGGTTCGTTCGCCGCGATAGCGGCCATCGCGGCGACCTGGGTGACGTACTTCGCCGCGCTGTTCCTGAACTTCGGTGACTTCGCCCGCTTCACACCGGACGAGAAGACCCTGAAGAAGGGCAACGTCTGGGGCCTGCCGGTCAACCTGATCCTGTTCTCCCTGGTGGCAGCGCTGACAACAGCCTCTGCCAGCAAGGTATATGGCGAGGTCATCCTCGAACCGGCCGCGATCTCCGCCAAGTTCGACAGCGCGTTCCTGGTCCTCCTGGCCGCCCTGACCTTCGCGGTGGCAACGCTCGGCATCAACGTCGTCGCCAACTTCGTCAGCCCGGCCTTCGACTTCGCCAACGTGGCGCCCAAGCACATCTCGTTCAAGCGCGGCGGCCTGATCGCGGCGGTCATCGCCCTCCTCCTCTACCCCCTCCACCCCTGGGACAACGCCCCGAGCTTCGTCAACGCCATCGGCTCGACGATGGGCCCGATCTTCGGCGTGGTCGTCGTCGACTACTACCTCCTCCGCAAGGCCCAGCTGAACGTCCCCGACCTCTACCGCGAGGACGGCGAGTTCCGCTTCCAGGGCGGCTGGAACATACGCGCCTTCGCGGCGGCGGCAATAGGCGCGATCTTCTCCAGCATCCTCCCGACGTACGGCCCGTCCGGATACGGGGCGGCACTCGGGCCGTACTCCTGGTTCATCGGGGTGCTGGTCGCGGGGGCGATCTACTTCGGGGTGAGCGGGGGGAAGAGCCGGCTGGTGCCGTCCGCTGCCGCCTGACCGTCACGGCGGCTCAGGAAGGTCCAGCAGGCTCAGTTCGTGGCGGCAGCGGGTCAGGGCCGCCCAGGACGACTCCGGCTCGGTGGCGAGTTTGGCGCGGGCGGTGGTGAGCAGGTCCACCGGGCCGGGGCCTGAGGCACGTAGGCGTTCGAGGCTGTTCGTGAGGACGGACCCTGCGGTCTCGGTGAAGATCCGCATGAGGGTGGCGCCCAGGGCCAGATAGGAGCGGACCTGGGCCACCGCGCGGGCGGTCTCGTACTCGTCGGGCGGCACGGCGGGCACGCTGGCGAGGGCGTTCTCCCACGCCTCGGGGCCGACCTCGGCCTGGGACGCGTCCGCGATCCAGCGGGCGGCGGACGGGGCGTGGTCGCCGGTGAGGGTGGCGGCGTAACGGGTCTGGGCGGAGAGGACGGAACGGGCGTCGTCCTCGATCAGCTTCGTCATCAGCCGTCGCATGTCCGTGGTGTTGCGCAGGGCGCGGTCGGTCGCGAGGCTCGTCACGGCACGGAGCAGGTCGCGCGGGAGTCCGCCGGACAGGATCTGGCACAGCCACAGGTACGGCTCGGGCAGCCACACGCCCCGCAGTTCGAGAAGCGTCCGCGCCTGGTCGAGGCCGAGGGGACGTACGGCCACCACCCGGTCGAAGGCGCTGTCGAAGACGGTCCGGACATCGAGGACATGGCGGCCGAAGGCGGTCAGCGCGTCCTCGGAGACGGCGACGAGGAAGTGGCAGCCCCGGATGCCGAAGACCACCTTGAGGTCGTTGAGGAAGCGCTCGGTCTCCTGCGCGCTGCCCAGCTTGTCCAGCTCGTCGATCCCGATGACGACCCGCCCGCCGACCTTCCGCCGCTCCACCGCGACCTGCTCCAGCAACGTCCGGAAGCGGGCGACCAGTTCGGGGTAGGCAAGGACATGCTGGGTGTGCTGGGTCTGCCCCCCGTCCGCGACCTGGAGGCCGCCCGGCAGGGCCAGTTGGGCGGTCCGGGTACGCATGACCGTCAACTGGTAGTGCAGGGTGCGGAGATGGGCCGCCGCCGCGGCTTCGGCGGTGTGCGTGCGGCGGGTTCCGGGGTATAGAAGCGCTCGTAGGGACGGACGCAGCGTCCAGCCGATCCCGGCCATGGTCAGGGCCGCGCCGACGGATATCAGAATGACCTTCGTGTGGTCGGTGATCCCCCGCGCCACCGTCGGGAGATGCGGCCACAGCAGGGTCGCGGTGATGAGCAGGACGCCCACGGCCGTCGTCAGGGCGGCGCCCAGGCCGTGCAGGCGAGTGCGGTGACGCGTTGGGTCGAAACGGGGGTTTCCGTCCTCCGCCGGGCCGTCGCCGGTGACCTTGCGGCACACTTCCGCGAACAGGTGGATCAGGAACTCGCGCGGGTCGTACGAGGTCGGGGCCGGGACCAGGACCAGCAGGTCGTCGGCGGCGGACGTGGTCCCGGGCGTACAGAACCGCTGCATCAGGCTGGACTTGCCCGCCCCGCGCGGCCCGCTGACCCCGATGCTCGCGCTGTCCAGCTCACGCAGGTGGAAGGCGATCTCGTCGGCCGGCGCGGTGTCCACGAACTGGTCCGAGCGGCGGGTTCCCGTGAGCCGGGCCGGGGCGACGGCGGGCAGGGCGGGTGTCGTCCCCGTGTCCTCGGGTGCGCGCAGGCGGCCCCGGATCAGTGGCATGACGCCCTCGCGGGCCAGGGCGGCCAGCCAGGATTCCCGGGCATGGAGGGCGGCGTCACGGTAGCGGGAGAGGGCAGAGGGGAGGTCGGGCCAGTTGTCCGGGTCGTCGTCCAGGACGGCTTGGGCGCGGGCAGGGTGGGGGTGGGCGTAGAGCCAGGCGAGGGCGAAGGGGGCGGCGAGGGCTGTCGCGGTCCAGAGCAGGGGTTCCCGCACGCGGTCGGTCATCAAGGGCGTCAGCAGGCCGCCCGCCGCGAGGCACCAGCAGGCAACCATGGCGGACCGCGTGAAGAGAAGCATGAGACGGTCTTCCGGATCGTCGCTGCTCTCCGCCTTCACGAACACCGTCATCATCAGCAGGCCGAGTCCGACCAACAGCCCTAAGGCAGTGTTCTCTGTGGGAGAGTTCGGATCATTCGCCACGATCCTGGTCCCGACGGCGACACCCCCGAGGACCAGAGCCAGGATTCCGTAGCAGAAGGACGGCACCGGCAGCGCCCAGAGCGGGATGCGCATCGCGCTGCGGATCCGTTCCCGGGCGCTCCGGTAACGTTCGTACGCCTCGAAGCCCCGGTCCGCCACGGACCGCAGGTCCTCGGTGAGGACCTCGTCGGTCAGCTCGGCCACGCGCTCCGCCTCGCGGGTGTTCGTCTCCGGAGCGCCGTCCGACGCGCGGGCCAGATGGGCGACGGACTCCGGCAGGGTCAGGACATCGGCGAGGATGTCCGCCCGGAACCGTTCCGTGGCGCGGAGGTGGGCCCGGCGGTCGGCCCCGTGGCCGGTGAGGGCCTCACGGATCAGGTCGTGGCGGAAGGCGTGGCATCCGGCGCCGTAACCGTCGGCGGGGACGAGCAGCCCTCGCTCCGTGGCGTCGGCGAGGAAACGGCCCAGGCGCAGGGGCAGTTGACCCTCCAGGGCGAGCCGGAGGTGGGTGAGGCGGAAGCGCCCCCATGCGCTGCCGGCCAGCAGGACCGTGGCGAAGATTCCCACGGGTGGCGCCACACAGGCCAGGACGACGGTCAGGTCATCCCTGTTCGCGGTGAGCCGGCTCCAGATCGCGTGGCCCAGCGGCAGACAGGTGAGGACGGTGACCGCGGTCGCCGCGAGGAGGGAGGCCCACAGGTCGGCGCGCAGATCACCGGCCCGGCGGCCCCGGCCGGGTGTGGCGTCCGGGCCCGTGAACATGAACACCAGCCCCGAGACGACGCAGGCCGCGAGCACGAGGGGTTCGGCGGCGGCGCCCGCCTCGGACGGGGACTCGTACAGGAAGGGCGCGGACATCACGGGGTAGAGGACGCCGAGTACCAGGCCTGCCACGAGCCCGGGGACCCAGCCGGGGAGCCGACCGCCCAACAGGGGCGGGGACCACCGGTACCGGCCGGTCCGCGAGGGCTTCTGCTCCGTGATCTGGAACGCCGTGAAGGCCGCGGTGGACAGGACCGAGCCGACCGCGAGGACTCTGGCGGCCGTGGGTATGTCCGCCGCCTGGAAGAGCAGGAGGGGTATGCCCAGCAGTGCGACACACAGATACGCCAGGGTCCGCCACGTGCTGTACTTCTCCGCCATCCGCCACCACAGCAGCAGCCCGTCGCTCTCGCGGCCCATCGCGTCGGTGAGCAGCTCCAGGCGGCTTCTCCCGGCCTTGCCGTACCGGCCCAGGATGCTCGCCGTCGGGTCGGCGGTGTCCACGATCCGCTGCCGTACCGCCACCGCGTCGGGCAGTGCCGTACGGTCGATGAGTTCCGTCGGGTCGCGGTGCCCGTCGTAGCCGCTGACCGCGAGCGACAGTAACCAGGGCGAGGAGAGGGCCTCGGCCAGCGGCCCTCCGGGGTCGTTCACGACGGCCGTCGCGACCGCCCGCCAGCGCTGATCGCCGGCGCTGGTCAGATGACCGGCGATGGCGTGCTCCCCCAGGGGCCGCAGGGTCACCGTCATGCCGGCGGTCAGCCGCAGCAGTCCGGCAAGTTCCTCGTGGGCCGAGGTGCGACAGGTCAGTACGCATCCTTCGAACCCGGCCAGCCAGCGCGCCAACAGGGGGACAGCGATGGTGCGTTGGGAGGCGGGGAGTTCATCGAGACCGTCGAGTACGGGAATCAGCCGACGCTCCGCCACCAGGAGACGGACGGCCTTCCGGCGGAGCCCGTAGCGGTCGGCGATCCGGTCGGTGAACCAGTCCTCCACGCCCTCGGACGCCGGATTCCACGAGACGAGGCCGACCAGGACGGGCACGGGCGCGTCCGACGAGGACGACCGAGCGGCCAGCCGCGCCACGAACTCGCGGGCGGCGGTCGTCTTGCCGGATCCCGGGCCGCCGACGAGGAGCACCCGCTTGAGGTGGAGGCGGGCGTACAGATCCACGAGGTTCAGATAGTGCGGCCCCGGCACCTCTTCCCCTGGCGACAGACCGAACTGAGGGCTCGGCATCTCCCCGGTGAGCCGCAGTTGTTCGTACTCCGTTTCCAACACCCGCCGTCGCAGCTGTTCGGCGGCGTGCGGAGCCGACGTCACAGGAGCGGCACGACGCCGCGCCGTCAGGGATGCCACGGTGCCCGTGAGTACGACCACCACGACGGCCGGCCCCATCCACGGCACCAACACCGAGGCCACCAGCAGGCCCACGATGATCACGGCCATCAGCAGAATGACAGCCGCCACAACCCATCGCAAAAGTCTCCAGTTGACCACCGCCGCATCATCCTGGACGGCAGCGGCCCATGGGGTGCCTTTGCCCGTGAATCCGACGGATCTTCCGAAGAGGCGCCGTCAGCGGCCCTGACCCTGCACCTGAACCTGGACCTGACTCTGAACCTGGCCCGGCACCCGCGGCTCCGCCGCCCGCGCGGGCCCCGCGTTCGCTGCGATGATGAGTGTGGCGGCGGCGACGATCGCCGCGCAGATCGCTCTGGTGTGTGAGAGCACGGCAACCTCGCAACAACAGCGATGACAGCGTCAACAGCGATAACAGCGATAACAGCGATGTATTAAGCGCGTTTAACTCGTGGCTTAACGTAGAGCTTGACGGACCTCAACGGCAAGTAGGCGCAGGGGAGTTGGGCGATGGCGGAGCGCGACGACCCGGAAGTCATCGGGCGGAGGGTGCAGCGGCTGCGTATCGAGCAGGGGCTGACGCAGAGGCAGTTGGCGGAGCCCGCCTACACCCCCGCGTACATCTCCACGGTGGAGGCGGGACGCGTGCGCGCCTCCGACGAGGCGTTGCGGCACATCGCCGAGCGGCTCGGGGTGGCGTACGAGGAGCTGGTGACCGGGCGTCCGGCCCATCTGGCCACGGATGTTCGGCTCCGGCTCACCGACGCCCAGCGCACCCTCGCCACCGGCGAGACCGAGGCGGCGGCCAAGCAGTACGGGGAGTTGAGGGAGGAGTCCGCGCGGCTCGGGCTGCTTCCCGAAGAAGCCGCCGCGCTGCTCGGGCTCGGCGAGTGCGGGGTGGAGACCGGGGATCTCGTGGCCGCCCAGGAGTACTTCGAGCTGGCCGAGCGGTGTCTGGCCGATGGGCCCCTCACGGGGAGGGCGCCTGCTCTGCGGGGGCGAGCCGTCGCGCACTATCTCGCCGGTGAACTCCGTTATTCCGTATACCTTCTTGAGTCCACCATCGATGAGTTGAATCGAAGTGGGCTGCACGATCCCGATGCTCTGCTGCCGCTGTACGCCAGCTCCATCGCCCCCTACATGGACATGGGCGCCCATGCCCGGGCCGCCCAGGCCGCCGAACTCGCCCTCGCGCTCGCCCCGCAGGTGAGTGACCCGGCCCTGATCGCCCGGATGCACCGGCAGGTCGCCCGGACGATGCTCGCCGAGGGACGGTACGCGGAGGCCGACGCCTCGCTGGCCAAGGCCTCCGAGCTGTACCGGCAGCTCCAGATCCGTACCGAGCTGGCCAACTGCCACTGGATGCGCGGGTACTTGTACGCCCAGCAGGGCGAACTCGCCCGCGCGGAGGGGGAGTTGCGGGAGGCGCAGGCCATGCTCTCCGCCAAGCGTGCCGCCCTCTACAGCAGCCAGGTCGCGGTCGAGCTGGCCGACGTACTGCACCGGCGCGGCAAGTCCGAGGAGGCGGCGGCGCTGCTGCACGACGTACTCGGGGACTTCTCGTCGGAGCGCGGAGCCATGCACTCGGCCGCCGCCCACCGGCTGCTCGGCATCATCGCCGAGGACGCCCGGGACACGGAGAAGGCGGAGGAGCACTATGTACGCGCCCTGAGCGTCCTGGAGCGGGCCGGCGCCGCCGGTGACCTCGCCGACCTGTGCCGGCTGCTCGGCGATCTGCTGCGCCGGACGGGGCGCGTCGAGGCCGCGCTCGACGCCTACCGGACGGGACTGGGCCACCGTACGGCCCCCGGAACGACCACCCTCGGGCCCGCGCCCGCACAGCCTCCTCTCTGACGAAGACTGGGTGGCGCACAGTCCCGGGGGTTAGCCTGCGGCCGGACCTCTGCACATTTCACCGGGACGGTACGAGCGCGTGGACAGCGAGCACGGCGGCGGGTACGGCCAGTACGGCGGCGGGGCCCGTGTGGTCGACGGGCTGCGGTTCGCCGTCCGCGCGCTCGCGTACGCCGTCGTCGCCGGCCTCGCGCTGATCGTCATCGCGACCGTCGCCTCCGTCCTCGGCCCGACCCTCGCCCTCGACCTGTACACGCCCGCCGTGGCCGCCTGGTGGACGGTGTTTACAGCGGTCGTCCAGGCGGTGCCCTTCCTGCTCCTCGGCACGGTGGTGTCGGCGGCGATCGCGGCCTTCGTACCGGAGAAGGTGTTCACCCGGCTGCTGCCGCGCAACCAGGCGCTCGCCGTGCCCATCGCGGGCGCCGCGGGGGTCGTACTCCCGGGGTGCGAGTGCGCGTCCGTGCCGGTGGCGGGGAGTCTGATGCGGCGGGGCGTCGCTCCGGCCGCGGCACTCGCTTTCCTCCTCTCCGCCCCCGCGATCAATCCCGTGGTGCTGGTGGCGACCTCCATCGCCTTCCCCGGCCAGCCGGACATGGTGCTCGGGCGGCTGGTCGCCTCCCTCGCCACGTCGGTGATCATGGGCTGGCTCTGGGCGCGGTTCGGGCGCGACGAATGGCTTCGGAAGCCGACATCGGCCGGTGGGTCGGCGGACTCCGGCTGGCGTGGGTTCCTGCCCGGGCTCCAGCACGACTTCCTGCACGCGGGCGGCTTCCTGGTGCTGGGCGCGGGCGCGGCGGCGACCTTCAACATCGTCGTACCGAGATCCGTGCTCGACGTGTTCACCGGTTCGCCCTGGCTGTCCGTGCTGCTGCTCGCCGTACTGGCGGTGGTGCTGTGCGTGTGCAGCGAGGCGGACGCCTTCGTCGCCGCCTCGCTCAGCGGCTTCTCGCCCACGGCCCGGCTCGCCTTCATGGTGGTCGGCCCGATGGTCGACCTCAAGCTGTTCGCCCTCCAGGCGGGCACCTTCGGCCGGTCCTTCGCCGTCCGGTTCTCCTCGGTGACGTGGGTGGTCGCGGTCGCCAGCAGTGTCGTCGTCGGGTGGTGGTTGTTGTGAGGCGGTACGGGGCTGCCGTGCTGTTGCTGCTCACCGGCGGGGCGGTGCTGCGGATCTCGCTGTTCAGCGAGCTGTATCTGCGCTATGTGCAGGCGGGGCTGCGGCCTTACCTGGTGGTGTCCGGAGTGGTGCTGGTGGTGCTTGGGGTGGTGGCTGCGGCTGCCGTGGCTCGGGGGAGCGACGAGGACGATCACGAGCACGACCACGAGGAGGAGCAGGGTCACGACCAGGCTCAGGATCACGACGACCATGGGCACAGTCATGGGCACGGTCACGGGCCCCGGATCGCCTGGCTGCTCACCCTTCCCGCCCTC
>Ga0307513_10009968_pt1 | contig 11984 bp, 16 predicted proteins | sample 15_EM_MG_FD_202174 | JGI IMG/M metagenome (GOLD analysis project Ga0307513, IMG submission 202174) | Populus trichocarpa ectomycorrhiza microbial communities from riparian zone in the Pacific Northwest, United States - 15_EM | ecosystem: Host-associated > Plants > Roots > Unclassified | place... | reverse complement strand
CGATATCATAGTATTTAGTTTACCTTCATCTTGTTGTTTTTTTCCTTCGGACTTAGCGTTAGTAGCTAATAGCTGTGTTTGTCCCGCCGTCGTGCGCACATATATACCGGATACTGTTTTGGAATGTGGGGCTCGCTGGACCGCTGAGATCTCCAAGGCGATCGAAAGTGGAGTCGGTGTTAACGCCGATCGTGTTAATCAATGGTGCTACCACAACCATCGCGTCCCTCCTCCGTGACTTGACGTGATGAGCTAGACTTTAATCCGCGGAACTTTCGTGCTTTTCGTCCGTTTGGTGGCACGAGGTAAACGGCAGAATGGTTTCCGCCTCGCTCGCTCACGTCACCCCACGGACGGAATTCATACGGTCCGACCTGCTGTGACATCGAGTCCTCGTAAGCGGAGGATTCTTCCGACTGGTCATTGAAGCATTCACTTACGAACCTCCATGCAGGTCAAGAATAAGTGCTAAGTTACCGAAGGGATGGCGTGAAGGTTCCCCACCCCAAATCCGATCCCCAAAGCACCCAAACCGGGACTTGCGATTATGCTTCGACGTATAGGTCCTTGCCTCACTCTCCAGGTAAAATGGATTCACCGTCCCCTGTCCGGTCAAATGCCGCGATGCGGTGGTTCAGCGTCAACAATTTGCTTGCGGGGTGGGTGGGTCGGATAAAAGATTTTGAATGGAGAACTCAACGTTTCGACTCGAAACTGACTCAAAACTAGGCCGATTGCCTTCTCGCCGAGAGGGGGTGGGATTACCGGTGCGCAAATAGTACGGCCGGACCCAACTCACCTCCATATAAAATGATATTTATGAGGGTATCCCTCATGGCAATGTCAAGCTTGCCTATTCCGAAATCTTTTTTATGTTAAATCTGATTTACTCAGAATTTTTGTGTGGTCAGTGTTCCAAGTGCGACCGTGGTGTGCCTGCGTGCGAGCAGACACGGAAATCAGATAAGCAACGCGCATTACGAAAAAGGAACTATATTTGCTGACTAATCTACGACTTTGGGACCCCTCTTCCCCATATAGTCTCCTTACAAGACACACGATCGGAGACCCCCCAAGATGGACTTCCAGCAAGCATCCCTAGCGATCTGTGCACCTGCGATTGTCTACATCTCGTACCGATGGTATCGCAATCTTAAAATCAGGGACATCCCAGGTCCAAAGAGCCCATCATGGATACACGGTATCTCTGGATCGTCTGCGTGTTAAATGACGCTATCTCACCAGTTCTGGAACAGGACACCAATGGTACTGGCAATACGAAGGGGTGGGTGTCCTTGAGAAGAGTATTCTGAAGGAATATGGAAACGTAGCTCGTTGGAATGGGCCGCTTGGGGTATGTTTCTTTTCGTGGGGTTGGGAGAAACTGAATGCGTATGCTGATATCGTCGTGCAGGAAGATCGCTTGTGGATCGCAGATCCCAAGGCAGTTCACCATATTATTCAGGGGTCCAGCCATATGTACAAGAGACCGAACAGCGAAAGGGGACGGTTCGCGCTGGTCATGGATAGAGGTCTCCCCTGGGCTGAGGGTGAGCCGCCCCTCACACCTACTTATCTCATCCCTAATCCGGGAACCAGGCGATGTACACAAGCGACAGAGAAGAGCCATGGCTCCCGCGTTCGGACTCGTTGAAACCAAAGGGTTGTTCCCCTACTTTGTCCAATGTTCCAATTCAGTGGGTCATCGTTCCACCCAGGCTTGAGGTTGAAATTGAACGTCTGATTGCTGGACAGCTCGCGGACAAATGGCACGAGGCTATCTCGAACGGAGAGCCGGGACAAGCTGTAGTCATGAATGTGTATTCGTGGCTCAGCAAAGCAACGCTAGACGCGTATGTGGGGGAATTAAGAACGAGGCTTATCATTATCACTGATCCGAATCCAGCATCGGGGCGGGGGCTTTTGAGTATGACTTCGGCGCTTTGGAAAACACCGATAATAAATTCACAAAGTCGTATACGAACCTGCTGTGCGGTTCCCTTCCCTCCCGGCCGCCGGAATATTCTTGACAAAGGTCTTTCATAGTTTTGGAGCATTTGGAATGCCTTCCAAGAAACGCGTATTCGTGACGAATATCCTCGGGTGGGCCTCGGAGGGCTTTGTTGCCTGGATGCTCGAGAGGGACCAGCGTCCTGGGATGGTCAACCTCCGGAAGAATAGAGAATACGCGCACGAAGTCGCGGTGAAGCTGATCGAGGAGAAGAGACAAGAGCTGGAGGATGGTACCTCTCGAAAGGATCTCCTCAGCTTGCTCGGTTCGTCCTACGTTGCCCTCACGAAACTTGACATATGGTGTAATGTTCAGTTGTTTAGTCAAGGCGAGTTCTGCTTTACAGCCAGAATGGCGACTGAGTGATGAAGAGATGATCGCGCAAGTGCAGTAAGACAATATCTATTGCCTTCCGTCCAAATAGCCCCTGATCATCCATGGTGCAGGACAATTATGTTCGGAGGCCACGAAACTACGGGAAAGACGGTCAGCTTTCTCAGAAATTAGGTTGGAGTCCATCGTAACCGATTCCGTAGTTGGCATTCTGCCTCTGGGAGTTGGCCAAGAAGCGCGACGTCCAAGAAAGACTTCGGGTAGAGATCACGGAAACCTTGGAGAAGATCAGGGCCAGGGGCGACAGTGATTTTGACGTGAATGACTTCGACTCCATGCCATACTTGGTTGCGGTGGGAAAGGTTTGTCTGTAATCAGCCTGCATGGTGAGGAGCTGAACGAAGGATTGATCCCCCGATCCGTACAGGAGGTCTTAAGACTCCACCCGGCTGGAATCGATATCAAACGTGTGGCCGCCGAAGACGATGTGCTTCCTCTGACGACGCCCGTCGTGGGTGTTTCCGGAAAGGTATACAACGAGTTACCCGTTCCCGCGGGGACATATGTGTCCGTGTCCGTAGTCGGATATAACTTGTACGCCCGTCCTCTCGCTCCACATCCCTGGGGTTGAAACAGGTGTTACTGCTTTACAGGAGTAAAGAATTGTGGGGACCAGATGCCGACGAGTTCCGACCAGAGCGATGGCTAGACATGAGCGAAAAGCCTGAGACGCCTTTGGGAGTTTACGGCAACCTGTACGTGATATGCTTGGACACCCGTTGCCTGTGCGATGGATTGAAGTTTGATACAGGGCTACCTTCTCCGGAAGTCCTAGGGGTTGCATTGGATGGCGGTTTGTGTGAGTCCCTAGATCTGGCTTTACGGTAAACCCGAAACGAACGAGGGCTGATCTCCTCTTTTCTTCCACTAATAGTGTCGTAGAGATGCACACATTCTTGGTCACACTCATCAGGCAGTATGATTTCTCCCTTCCGGATAACGAACCGGAAATCAAGATGTTGAAGCCATCGGCGGCTTTGCCAGTAGTCGTTGGAGAGGAACATAAAGGACCGCAGTTGCCGCTCAAGATTACTGCTCTCATATGAACGAATAGGGTGTGGTTACGATTTGGGACTCCCCTTCGGGGCGGGGCCTCGCGAACTAGACAGATCCTTCCCTGCCTCCGGGGTGCAGTGCTACAGAGACCCGTAGGTCGGTGTGTCCAAATTTAGGGTAGCGGAACGCAAATCGTCGCCATACACATAGTGAGGACGTGTAAGATAGATAATATATTGAAGAATGGGAGATGGGTGTGATCCCGTCCATTTAGGCAAACGACTACTGGTACTAGACTGGAACTAGATACATCGACTTCATTCGGTACATTCCCGACGGATGAAATAACCTGCGATTCAATCTTTGGCGCAGAACTTGATTCCTGGCGAGTGAGTTATGGCGATGTGAGCGTAGTGCACACGTCCACAACTTCCAGATGCAGGAATACATCTCGGTCGGTGGAGGCGATGTCACCAGGGCGATATTGGTACGAGATATCGAATCACCCGAACCCCGTGGTCTGTGGGGAGATTATTTAGATTTGACTAAAGGCAGGAGTTTTGGGGAATTGCTGAGCACGGTCCACCAGGCCACCGGTTCTGAATCGTGGTACATCAACCAGATGGTCAACGGTCTCGGAAGTCATGGAACTGAGGAGGTGCAATCTTTGATTGGCAGAAGGGGGAAAACTTCACCACGAACTAGCAAACAACCGGGCTTCAGTGGTCCGGGGGTGTGTGGAGTTCGCGTGGGTTGGACGTTTGAACACCCGATGTGGTATTAGTTGCGCCTCGGAGATCCCCGAGTCAGGAAGTGTTGGTCCTACTGACGCTGATCACCGCAGTCACCAACAGTGCTACCACAACCATCGCGTCCCTCCTCCGTGACTTGACGCGATGAGCTAGACTTGACATAATTCGTGGAACTTTCGTGCTTTCGCTTGTTTAGTGACACGAGGTAAACGGCGGAATGGTTTACGCCTCGCTCGCTCGCGTCACCCCAGGGACGGAATTCATACAGTCCGACTCCCTGCTGTGACATCGAGACCTCGTAAGCGGAGGATTCTTCCGACTGGTCATCAAAGCACTCACTTCTAACACAAAGCTCTGTACAGGGTCAAGAATAGATGCTGGGTCCTCCCCACTCCATAATATGATCCCCAAAGCACCCAAATCGGGACTTGCGATTATGCTTCGACGTATAGGTCCCTGCCTCGCTCTCCAGGTAAAATAGATTCACCGTCCCTTGCTCGGTCAAATGCCGCGATGCGGTGGTTCCGCACCAGTAATGTGCTTGCTAAGCGAGTCGGGTAAAAGGTTCTGAATGGAGAACTCAACGCTTCAGCTCGAAACCGACTCAAAACCCGCTTCGAGGCCGAGCCGATCGCCTTCTCGCTGAGTAACAGAGGGGGTGGGATTCCTGGTGCGCGAAGCGTACGGCCGGGCCCAATTCACCTCCATATAAAGCGTGAACCTTACAAGACCTTACACCACACGCGGATTGGAGACCCCGCAAGATGGACTTCCAACAAACATCCCTAGCAATCTGTGCAGCTGCGATCGTCTACATCTCGTACCGACGGTATCGCAATCCCACAATCAGGGACGTCCCAGGTCCGAAGAGCCCATCATGGATATACGGTATCTCTGGATCGTTCGCGTGTTAAATGACGCTATCTCACCGATTCTGGGACAGGACACCAATGGTACTGGCAATACGAAGGGGTGGGTGTCCTCGAGAAGCGCATTCTGGAGGAATATGGAAACGTAGCTCGTTGGAATGGGCCGCTTGGGGTATGTTTCTTTTCGGGGGGTTGGGAGAAGCTGAATGCTTATGCTGATATCGTCGTGCAGGAAGATCGCCTATGGATCGCAGATCCCAAGGCCGTTCACCATGTTATTCAGGGATCCAGCCATATGTACAAGAAACCGAGCAGCGAAAGGGGACGGTTCGCGTTAGTGATGGATAGAGGTCTCGTCTGGGCTGAGGGTGAGCCGCCCCTCACACCTGCTTATCTCACCCCTAATCTTGGAATCAGGCGATGTACACAAGCGACAGAGAAGAGCCATGGCTCCCGCGTTCGGACTCGTCGAAGCCAAAGGGTTGTTCCCCTACTTTGTCCAATGTTCCAATTCAGTGAGTCATCGTTTTACCCAGGCTTGATGTTGAGATTGAACGTCTGATTGCTGGACAGCTCGTGGACAAATGGCACGAGGTTATCTCGAACGGAGAGCCGGGACAAGCTGTGGTCATGAATGTATGTTCGTGGCTCAGCAAAGCAACGCTAGACGCGTATGTGGGGGGAATCAAGAACGAGGCTTATCATTCTCACTGATCCGAATCCAGCATCGGGGCGGGGGCTTTCGAATATGACTTCGGCGCTTTGGAAAACACCGATAACAATTTCACAAAATCGTATTCGAATATGATGTACGGTTCCCTTCCCTCCCGACCACCTGAATCTCCCTGACAAAGGTCTTTCATAGTTTTGGAGCATTTGGAATGCCTTCCAAGGAACGCGTACTCATGACGAATGTCCTCGGATGGGCCTCAGAGAGCTTTATTAGCTGGATGTTCGAGAGGGATCAGCGTCCTGGGATGGTCAACCTCCGGAAGAATAGAGAATACGCGCACGAAGTCGCGGCGAAGCTGATCGAGGAGAAGAGACAAGAGCTGAAGGATGGTACCTCTCGAAAGGATCTCCTCAGCTTGCTTGGTTCGTCCTGCGTTACCCCTACGAAGCTTGACATATGGTGTAATGTTCAGTTGTTTAGTCAAGGCGAGTTCTGCCCTGCGGCCAGAATGGCGACTGAACGAAGAGATGATCGCTCAAGTGCGGTAAGACACTATCTATTGCCTTCCGTCCAAATAGCCCCTGATCATCCATGGTGCAGGACGATTATGTTCGCAGGCCACGAAACTACGGGAAAGACGGTCAGCTTTTTCAGATATTAGGTTGGAGTCCATCGTAACCGATTCCGTAGTTGGCATTCTGCCTCTGGGAGTTGGCCAAGAAGCGCGACGTCCAAGAAAGACTTCGGGCGGAAATTACGGAAACCTTGGAGAAGATCAGGGCCAGGGGCGACAGTGGTTTTGACGTGAATGACTTCGACTCCATGCCATACTTGGTTGCGGTGGGAAAGGTTTGTCTGTAATCAGCCTGCATGGTGAGGAGCTGAACGAAGGATTGATCCCCCGATCCGCACAGGAGGCCTTGAGACTCCACCCGGCTGCAACCGATATTAAACGTGTGGCCGCCGAAGACGATGTGCTTCCTCTGACGACGCCCGTCGTGGGTGTTTCCGGAAAGGTATACAACGAGTTACCCGTTCCCGCAGGGACATATGTGTCTGTCTCCTCAGTCGGATATAACTTGTACGCCCGTCCTCTCGCTCCACATCCCTGGGGTTGAAACAGGTGTTACTGGTTTACAGGAGTAAAGAATTGTGGGGACCAGACGCCGACGAGTTCCGACCAGAGCGATGGCTAGACATGAGCGAAAAGCCTGAAACGCCTTTGGGAGTTTACGGCAACCTGTACGTGATATGCTTGGACATCCGTTGCCCGCACGATGGATTGAAGTTGTTTGATACAGTATTACCTTCTCCGGAGGCCCCAGGAGTTGCATTGGATGGCGGTTTGCGTGAGTCCCCAGACCAGGCCTTACGGTAAACCCGAAACGAACGAGGGCTGATCTCCTCTTTGCTTCCCCTAATAGTGTCGTGGAGATGCACACATTCTTAGTCGCACTCATCAAGCAGTATGATTTCTCCCTTCCGGACAATGAACCGGAAATCAAGATGTTGAGGCCATCGTCGGCTCTGCCGGTGGTCGTTGGAGAGGAACATAAAGGATCGCAGTTGCCGCTCAAGGTTACTGCTCTCACGTGAACGAATAGGGTGTGGTTATGATTTGGACTCCCCTTCGGGGCGGGGCCTCGCGAACTTGACGAATCCTTCCCTGCCTCCGGGGTGCGGTGTTACAGCGACCTGTAGGTCGGTGTGTCCAAATTTAGGGTAGCGGAACGCGAATCGTTGTCATGCATTTAGTGAGGACGTGTAAAATATATAATGTATCGAGGAATGGAGGATGCGTGTGATCCCGTCCATTTAGGCAATTGGCTACTAGCACTAGAATGGAATTAGGAAGATACATCGACTTCATTCGGTACACTCCCGACGGATGAAATAACCTGCGATTCAATCTTAGGCGCAGAACTTGATTTCTGGCGAGTGAGTTGTGGCGATGTAAACGTAGCGTACACATCCGCAACTTCCAAATACAGGTACACATCTCAGTCGGTGGAGGCGGTGTCATCAGGGCGATATTGGTACGAGGTATTGAATTCCGTGCACTGGTCTGTGGGAGATTGTCTAGATTTGACCGAAAGCGGGGATTTTAGGGAATCGTGGTACATCGGCTCGATGGTCGACGGCCCCGGAGGCCACGGGACTGGGGGGTTGCGATTTCTGGTTGGCGGAAGGGAAGGAGAACTTCGTCATGAACCCGCGAGCAACCGGGCTTCAGTGACGACAAGGTAGGCTACGCTTCTTCCGCACCCTGGTGTGTGTATGAAGTTCGCGTGGGTGGAACACCCGATGTGGTAGCCGGGAATGCGGGGCCATCGCGCCATGGAGATCCCCAGGTCGGAAAGAAGTTTGTTGGCGCTACTGACGCTGATCATCGTAGTCGCCAACAGTGCTACCACAACAATCACGTCCCTCCCCCGTGATTCGACGTGATGAGTTAGACTTTGATTTGCGAGACTTTCGTGCTTCGTAACACGAGGTATGCTTTTTTCGCTTGTGTCACCCCCACCACAGGGACGGAATACGGTCCCTGCTGTGATATCGAGACCTCGTAAGCGGAGGATTCTTTCGACGGTTCATCAAGGCATTCACTTCTAACACAAACCTCCATGCAGGGCCTAGAATAGACACCGAGTTCTTGAAGCGATAGCATGAAAGTTCTTCACCCCTAACACGGCACCCAAAGCACTCGAATCGTGGGCTTGCAATTAAGCTTCAGCTTCAGCATTGACCCCCTGCCTTGCTCTTTAGGTAAAATAGACTTATCGTCTTCCGTTCGGGATGCCGCGATGCGGTGGTTCCACGGAGCGTGCGGCCGGGTTCAATTCATCTCCATATAAAACGCAACCCTCGCGTTGCATACGAACTAGGGATCTCCCGGCATGGACTTCCAGCAGGCGGCCCTAGTAATCTGCGGAGCCACAATCGTCTACGCCCTGTACCGACACTATCGCAACCTTACAATCGGGGACGTCCCGGGACCGAAGAACCCGTCTTGGATACACGGTATATCTGGATCTTCCGCACGCGAAGTACTATCTCACCAATTCTGGGACAGGACATCAATGGTACTGGCAATGCGAAGGGGTGGGTGTTCTTGAGAAGCACATTCTGGAGGAGTATGGAAACATAGCTCGCTGGAACGGGCCGCTTGGGGTACGCTTCTTTTCTGGGGGTTGGGCGTAGTTGGGATCTTGTGCTGATATTGTCATACAGGAAGTACGCTTGTGGATCACGGATCCCAAGGCCGTCCATCATATTCTCCAAGGTTCCAGTCATCTGTACGGAAGACTAAACAGTATTAGGGAAATGTTCGCGTCAACCATGGATAGAGGTCTCATCTGGGCTGAGGGTGAGCTGCCCCTCATATCTCCTATGGTCTAACCCCTGATCCTGGAATTAGGCGATGCACACAAACGACAGAGGAGGGCCATGGCTCCCGCTTTCGGACCCGCAGAAGTCAAAAGCTTGTTCCCCTACTTCGTCCGGTGTTCCAACTCGGTGAGTCATCGTTCCATCCACGCCTGAGATTGAAATTTAACGTCTGGTTGTCGGGTAGCTTGCAGACAAATGGCACGAGGTCATTTCGAATGGGGAGCTGGGACAAGCTGCGATCATCAATGTATATTCGTGGTTCAGCAAAGCAGCTTTAGATGCGTACGTGGGGAGTCAAGGACAGAGCTTATAACACTCACGGATTCGAACCCAGCATCGGCGCAGGGGTTTTTGAATATGAATTTGGGGCTCTGGATGGCATCGACAACAAATTCGCGAAGTCATACATGAATCTGGCGTATAGTTCCCTTCGTTTCTGGCCGTCGTAACCCCCTTGACAATGAAATTTCGTAGCTTCGAAGCGTTTGGCGTACCTTCCAAGGAACGTGTACTCGTAATGAATGCCTTCAGGTGGGCCCCAGAGGGTTCCACCACATGGATGTTTGAAAGAGACCAAAGTCCGGGGATGGTCAACCTCCGGAAGAATAGGGAATTTGCGCACGAGGTCGCGGCGAAGCTGGTCGAGGAGAAGAGGCAAGAGCTGAAGGATGGTACCTCTCGAAGGGACCTCCTCAGTTTGCTCAGTCCGTCCTGCATCCCATTCATGGAACTCGGTGCGCGGTGTAACGCTCAGTTGCTTAGTCGAGGCAGGTTCTGCCCTACGGCCAGAATGGCGACTGGACGATGAAGAGATTATCCCACAAGTTCGGTAAGACAACATTCGTCGCCCCCCGTCCAAATAATTCCTATTCACTCGTGGCTCAGGACAATTATGTTCGCGGGCCATGAAACTGTGACAAAGGCGGTCAGCTTTTTCACAGATGTCATGTTGCAGTCCATCGTAACTGATCTCGCAGCTGACGTTCGGGCTCTGGGAGCTCGCCAAGGAGCCCCGCGTCCAAGGAAGACTCCGAGCGGAAATCATGGAAACCCTGGAGAAGATTAGGGCCAGGGGCGACAACGATTTCAGCGGGAATGACTTTGACTCCATGCCATACTTGGTTGCGGTGGGAAAGGTTTGTCTGCGGCCGGTCTGCATGTTGACGAACTGAACGGAGGACTAACCCCCCGATCCGCGCAGGAAATCTTGAGAATCCACCCGGCTGCAATCGATATTCAACGTGTGGCTGCGAAAGACGACGTCCTACCCCTTGCGAAGCCTATCGTGGGTGTTTCTGGAAAGGTCTACAAAGTGCTGCCCGTTCACGCAGGGACACTCATATTCATCTCCACATTCGGATACAACTTGTACGCTCGTCCTCTCGCTTCGTATCCCCGTGGAAATTCTAGGGCTGAGATAGGTTTTGCGGTTCGACAGGAACAAGGACTTGTGGGGATCAGACGCCTATGAGTTCCGACCGGAGCGATGGTTGGACGCGAACGAAAAGCCTGAAACTCCTTTCGGGGTTTACGGTAACCTGTGCGTGACATATCTTCACATCCACTGCGCGTACGATGAATTAAAGTCCTTTGATATAGCGCTACCTTCTCCGGGGGTCATAGGGCTTGTATCGGATGGCGTCTTGCGTGAGTCCCTAGACTTGACTCTACGGTCAGGCGGAGGCGGTTGCGAATTAATCGACTACTTTCTGCTAATAGGGTCGCCGAAATGCACGCATTCTTGGTCACACTCATCCAGCAATTTGAATTCTCCCTTCCAGACACCGGACAGGAAATCAAGACGTTGAAGTCGGGGTTTATTTTGCCGGTGGTCGCTGGAGAGGAACATAAAGGACCGCAGTTGCCGCTCAAGGTTACTGCTCTCATGAACGAGTAGGGTGTGGTTAAGATTTGGGACCCCCCTTCAAGGGAGCAAATTCGCAAACTTGACAGATCCTTCTCCGTCTTCGGGGCGCAGTCCTGCAGAGTCATGTGAGTCGGTGTGTAGATTCTTTGTGACCAGAGGAAGGATCGATCAGCACGCGGCTCTCACCGTTATCTCCACAATCCTTCCGCCTTGCATCCTCCCGTCTAAGATCACCCACCCACCATTCCCAAATGCAGTTTACACACGAGAGTCACGACACCAATCACAACGTAGCCCACAAGACCACAATGAAACGATCGACCAACGATGAATGAGAGAATAAAATATAACACATCCTCCCATACGCAAACAGCAGCCGGGATTACGCGCAACATATGAATCAGGCAGTCGCACAGCAGGAGAAGAAGCGATGCGTGTGATGAAGCTGAAGACCCACCCACCCATCGCTGCCGATCTTCTCCCAGCGCCGCTCTTCGTGTCAGAAAACTCCTCGGGTTTTCACCCAAACACTTTTCACTACATGACGCGAAACACCTAGCCTGTACACTCGAATAATATCCTTTTTACTGGACGAGGCTGAAGTCGGAAACAAAGACTAGAATTGAGGAGATATGTCAGCTTCATTCAGTACCTCCCAAAACAGGACTACCACAACTACTACATCGCGTCCGTGACTTGACGTGATGGGTTGGCTTCGATTCGCGGAAACTTCGCGCTTTCGCTTGTTTAGTGACACGAGGTAGACGGCAGAATGGTTTCTGCCTCGTTCGCCTGCGGTTTCGCGGCGTTCACCTTCGTTGCCCACACCGCGGGGATGGAGTACTGTCCCTGGTGTGACACCGGGACCTCGTGAGTGGAGATTCATCCGACCGGTCATTAAAGCATTCGCTTCTAACATGGACTTCCATGCAGGGTCCCGAATAGACACCGAGCCCTCGAGTGGCTGGCGTGAACATTCTTCACCCCAATACGATACCCACATCGTGGGCTTGCAATTACGCTTCGACAAATA
>Ga0307513_10009967_pt1 | contig 11985 bp, 14 predicted proteins | sample 15_EM_MG_FD_202174 | JGI IMG/M metagenome (GOLD analysis project Ga0307513, IMG submission 202174) | Populus trichocarpa ectomycorrhiza microbial communities from riparian zone in the Pacific Northwest, United States - 15_EM | ecosystem: Host-associated > Plants > Roots > Unclassified | place... | reverse complement strand
GATATTCTTTAAGCTCAAAGCTTCAGGAGTTTGTCCAGAATATATCAGAATAAGAACTCTGCTAGTTATCGTATAAGATGAACAAGATCTCTTGTGTCAAGAGTAGAATGATAATGTGAATATATACTGGATCAGAGTATGTATTCTATTACTTAAAGTGGTCAACTACTAAGTAAAGTAGAAGCTTCATGTTAAGAAGGTATCTTAGGATGTGAGGCAGGTGTTAGATGTAAAGCAGCTTGTTTCAAACAGCCAGAGGGGCTCCTTATATAGACAGAGAGTCCTCCTCCGCAGTAACAAGTCATTCAAAAGCTCTTATTCATTCTGACTGGGGGTGCAGTCCACAGTCCATAGTCCATAGTCTGCATTCCGTAGTCTGTAGTTCGCAGTCTGCAGTCCACAGTCTGCAGTCCACAGTCCATAGTCCGCAGTCCATAGTCCACAGTCCACAGTCTTATGAATAGAAGCCTCGAATGCTTGTATCTATGTACATTGATTGTGAATAACTCATAGAGTCAAAAGTTCCTTTATCCTCAAGCAGGTGGGTAATAAAGCAACCACTTGAGATCGGGATCTTAATGACTCTTCCCTGCATGCTTATTGGTCCCTCAGCAATATACACATAAATAATACATTGCTGATAAATAATATCAAGGACATGAGCATATGTCAAGGCATACATTAAATATTGGATGAATCCAGAACATGTCAGAAAGCCTGTTCCATAACACTTCCAGAGCTGCCAGACCCAGTTCTGCTTACCAGGAGTGGCATGGCCATCTGGCTGCTCCATATAGATTTGCTCCTTGAGGGTACCATGTAGGTATGCTGACATGATGTTGAATTGCATGATATTGAAGTTGTGAATTGGCAGCTAAGGTGAGTAGTGTGCGATGTGGCTCAAGATGCATGACTGGCAAGAAAGACTCATTGTAGTCAATCCCAGGGCACTGGTGATTTCCCTGAGTGATGAGTCAAGCCTTGTCTTTCTCAGAAACACTGTTCTTGAACTTGGGATGTAGGACCCAGCTGAGGCAGAGGGTGCACACACTGGGCACACATGGCACAAGCTTGTAGACTTGATGAGACTTGGAGGTTGTCCATCTCATTGTCCATTGCCTTCCTCCATCCATCAGCATTGGGTGCAGACAATGCCTTGTGCACATTGTGGGGATCAGTGTAATGAAAGTTACCACCACCACTGATTTTCTCTCTTTTTTCCTTACACATCAGTACCCATATTGATGTTTTCTTTGTCACCATGTGACTTGAGCCTGACCTAAGTCTGACACTGAGACTTCCTTTGTCATGGTCTGTGACTATGAGCCTATGAGCCTCCCTCACTACTCCTTTGTCACCACTTGTGACCATTACCATGATGTCAATTTCCTGCCAGCCCTTCTCTGCACTTCCTTATACAGTGAGGCCTTCTGTGGCCAGCCTTACTAAGCTTTTTAGAGCTCCTCTATACAACTGTAGTCTCACAGCTGCCACTCTCTGAGCTTCTCCCACTGTGCAAGCTGTGCATCTCTATTCATGTGCATTACCAAGCAGACCATGTGTGTACCTTACTCTACAATAGTCACTAGCTTCTCTACTCATTACCTGTGGTTCTCCATTACATTAGTCTTTCCCGTAAGCCCTTCAGCACTGTGCTTCATTACTTTAAGCATTACCTTTACCTTCATGTAGCCCTTGCTTATAGTGTTACTTCACTACAATATATAAGGCCAGTGCTTGGTGGAGAGCAATCTCTGTCTTGTCTTTCTACCTCTTTACTCTACTTTACCTTACACAATCCACTAGCCCTCTTGCAGCCTGTTTGGCAGTAAGCACACTAACTTACTCCTCACATCATTACCTTCCCTCCTTTACTCTACATTGTGCCAATGCATTCCACCTGCTTACCTCTTGATCCATGACCATGGTAATTTGGTTGTTTTGCCACAATCAGGTAACCGCAAGAGCTGAATACCCCCTAGGAGACCAGAAGAGAATGTGACTGGAGGATAATATGACTCATCTAAGATGAGCATCACACTGTCTGTGGCACCCCCTGCTCCACTGCATTCAAGGCCTGAATGCATTGTGCATAATGGGTAGTCCAGCACCAACAAAACATCATGATGTGGGCATGGGGGCAACAAGTCACCTGACTTGGCAACACCATCAGAATCTTGCTCCAGGGCTCTGCTGACTCACTAGATGTGGAGATCACACACTGGGGCAGGGTGCTCCATATGATGGCCTGGCAGCTGATATTGCAAGGAAGGGGGCTTTCATTCTGCAAGGTGCATGCTGCTGGCTCTGACTCAAACACTGGTGTTACAGTGCAGAGGTTTCCTGAAATGTCTACTTGGTAACTTGAGCAGATAGGTCTGGGCAGTCAATCAGATAGACTCTTATTTCAGTCTATGTAGCTTACCAGAAGCTACTAAAGGTTTTGCAATACAATAGAAGGATCTTATAAGGATATTCTCTAAGCTTGGGGCTTCAGGAGTTTAACCAGAATATAGCAGAATAAGAACACTGCAAGTTATTGTATAGACTTAGGAAGGTTAAGTATACTCATGTCAGGAGATATACTATGGTTTTAGTAGTATTCTTGTGTCAGGAGCAATACTTAAAGTGGCTAGATCTCTTGTGCCAAGAGCAGAACTTAAGTGAATATATACTGTGTCAGAGTATGTATTCAGTTACTTATAGTGGTCAACTACTAAGTAAAGCAGAAGCTTTGTGTCAGGAAGGTTTCTTAGGATGTGAGGCAAGTGTTAGATGTAAAGCAGCTTGTTCATTCCTGGTCAAGAGCAAGGTCCCTTATATAGTTGAGGACCCCACCAGGTTGACCAGGTTGACCAGGTTGTTTTTGATATTACTATTCAGATAGGGGCTGGGGGCACAGTCTGCAGTCCATAGTCTGCAGCTCTGAATAGGGGGTATCCTGAAAGAACCTGGCTGTTGCTAAGTACATGAATATGAGGCTGGAGAACCTGGTTATCTGTACATGAGAATCAAGATCATGTGATTACAAAGGAACAAGATCACATGACTACAAAGGAAGAATACTACAGGTATCATGTAACAAAAGTCATGTGACTACAAAGGAAGTTCACCATTCAGTCAAAGTTCCTTTATATCCAAGCAGGTGGGTGATAAAGCAAACTTCCTTGAAGATCGAGGATGTATTGTGTTTGTAGCAATACAATTATAGATAATGTATTGCTGTTAAACATATCCAAGGACATAGGTGTATGTCAAGACATTAGATAAACATTGGTAAAATCCAGGAATTATGTCATAAAACTGGTTCTATAACAACTGGTATGGTAGCAGGGCTCAATGGTGGTCAATGGTGCAGGGGGCAGTATGGGCAGATCTGCTGCACCAGTGTGCAGCAACAATTGCTGGATGACAGGGTCATCAGCATCATCATTCAGCAAGGTTGAGTCGCAGAGAATGGGTGGTGGTAAGCTGTCCTCAAAGAAGGTGATATCTCTGGACTTGACAACAACCACCTTTTCAGGTCCCAAACCCTATAGCCACTGCCCTCATACTTATATCTGATGAAAAAACACATAGTTGCCTGGCCATCAAGCTTCCTCAAGCATTCCTTCAGCTTGATGATAGTGCAAGGCATGCTGAACACACAGAGATGGGAAACATCAGGCTTTTTCACCATAGAGTTATATTTGTATGGGGTAGGTCCATTCAGTGAATTCAATGGGGTCCTGTTGTGGACATATGCTGCAGTGCTGAAAGCCTCTGCCCAGAGAAATTTAGGTAGGTCAGAATTGTGGAGCACAGCTTGACAGCATTGGCAAGTACACTGATGGGTGATATGGTACCATTGTACCAAGCTGCACACTGTCCTTCTCACAGCTTTTGCACACCTGACCCATCAACAGGTTGTGTGCATTGTCAGTCATGACCTTGTGCAGCTCCATCCCACTGTTATAGAACCAGTTTTATGACATATTTCCTGGATTTAACCAATGTCTAACTAATATCTTGATGTACACCTATGTCCTTAGATATGTTTAACAGCAATATATTATAATTGTATTGCTACAAACACAATATGTCACCAATCTTTGGGGAGGTTTGCTTTATTACCCACCTGCTTGTGTATAAAGGAACTTTGACTGAATGGTAATCTTCCTTTGTTATCATGTGCCTTTTGTTATGCAATACCTGTAGTATTCTACCTTTGTAGTCATGTGATCTTGTTCCTTTGTAATCACATGATCCTGATTCTCATGTATGGATAACCAGGTTCTCCAGCCTCATATTCATGTACTTAGCAACAGCCAGGTTCTTTTGGAATAGCCCCTATTCAGAGCTGCAGTCTACAAGATGCAGACTGTGCCCCCAGCCCCTATCTGAATAGTAATATCAAAAATTACCTGGTCAACCTGGTCAACCTGGTAGGGTCCTCAGCTATATAAGGGACCTCACTCTTGACCAGAAATGAACAAGCCACTTTACATCTAACACTTGCCTCACATCCTAAGAAACCTTCCTGACATGAAGCTTCTACTTTACTTAGTAGTTGACTGCTATAAGTAATCAAGTACATACTCTGACACAGTATATATTCACCTAAGTTCTACTCTTGACATGAGAGATCTTGCCACCTTAGGCATTACTCCTGACACAAGGATACTACCAAACCCTTAGTGTATCTCTTGACACAAGTATACTTAACCCTTCTAAAGTCTATATAATAACTTGCAGTGTTTTTATTCTGCTATATTCTGGTTAAACCCCTGATGCTCTGAGCTTAAAGAATACCCTTACAAGATCTTTCTATTGTATTGCAATATCCTTGTAGCTTCTGGTAAGCTACATAGACTGAAATAAGAGTCTACCCAATTGACTGCCTGCTCAAGTTACCAAGTAGACATTTCTGGAAACCTCTGCACTGTAACACCCACCCATATTCTCTGCCACTGCCTTTCATTGGTATTGGATCTGGGAAAGACCTTAGGGCACTTGGCAAGGGTATTGACAAGAAGTATGGTGTTACTGGCCTAGGTGAAGTCAAGTGGGCCCTTGGCATGCTAATCAAGCATGATTGCCCTGCTAGGACAATCCCCATTTCCCAAGAAGCATTCATTGACATGATGCCCACTTGATTTGGCCTTACCAACACTACCCCAGTGACCACACCACTCATGCTCAACACTCACCTTTCCACTGACAGCTGCCCCACCACCAGAAGGCAGACATGGTGGCTTGTCCATACAGGGAGCTTGTTGGGGCACTTGCATGGGTTGCTCTCAGTACCTGCCCCAACATTGCCTATGTCATGAGCTCACTTGCTCACTATGGCCACAACCCCAGATGAGTCCACTGGGAGGCTGCAAAGCATGTCCTATGCTACCTGAAGGGGACCAAAGGGCATTGACTTACCTTAGGTGGTGAGCTGCCCAACATCACAACATGCATGGATGCTGATTGGGGGGGGGAACCATGATGACAGACACTCCATTGGGGCCCACATCATCAAGATTGGTACTGGTGCTGTGAGTTGGGAATCCAAGAAACAGTCTTGCATTGCACTCTCCTCCAGGGAGGCAGAGCATATGGTGCTTTGCCAGGCAGCAAAGGAGTCCATGTGGACAACTGACTTCCTCATAAGCCTAGGTGTTTCAGTACACAATGTGATTGTCATCAACACTGACAACCAAGGCAGTATCACACTTGCAAAGAACCCAGTCTTCCATGACTGCCTAAAACACATTGATATCCAGTATCAATTCACCTGTGACCTACTGAAGGAAGGTAATATTGGCCTTAATTATGTGCATTATGTGCTGACAATGGAGATGGTGGCAGATCTCCTCACCAAGTCCCTGCCTCATGCTCAGCATGAGCACCTCTCAAAGGGCATGTGTATTAGACCCTTGTGGTTATTTATTTGCAAGCAGAAACAGCCTTGAGAGGTTCTGGTGGTGTAATTGTTCACACAAGTTTCAAAATTGAACAAATGAAATTTTCACTGAGAAACTCTATATTTTATCCTGTGCCCTTGAGATATGTACATAGATGATAATTCTGTTTATATTGCTGCAATATCTTTTGATTTGGGTGGGCAATCATTTGGGTGAGATTTGGAAAGTAACAATGAAAAACAGGGCATGGACAAAGGCAGAAAAGGCAATAAACCAGGTAAATACTACCTGAACATGTCCACTACTAAGCTTACAAACCCATTGCTTGTGATTAGAGACAAAGTCACACAATCATTGGGGATTCCTCAGACTGTTGATTGCTTTGGGCTGGTAATTTCATGTGTAAGGGTTACAGATAAATGGTACAATGTGATTGTGACCATTCAATTCACTGCTGTTGGGTATGGCTCACCACAAGCCATGTAGTCTGGTCCAAGTTGTACAACCCAATCAACACCATGAAATGGACAACTGCACATGATGTGCCCTACATCACACTCTAGTGGTCATGTAACAGCAAAAAGGAGTGGCTTGGAGAAGTTCTGGTAGTGTAATTGCTCACACAAGATCCAACATTGATCCAACATTGAGCAATGAATCTTTGTGGAGAAGCCCTATATTTCATCTTGTGCCCTCAGGATATGTACATAGATAATAATATAATTTAGATCACTGCAATATCTTGGATTTGGTGAGCAATCATTTGCACAAGATTTTTACAAGTGATGGTGAAAAATGGTGGATGGACAAAGGCAGAAAAGGCAATAAACAAAATGGATACTACTTGAACATGTTCATTGCTCAACTTACAAACCCATGGCTTGCAATTAGAGACAAAGTTGCAAAGTCATTGAGGATTTCTCAGACCATTGATTGTTTTAGGCTGACAATTTCACATGTAGAGGTTACAGATACATGGTTCAATGTGTTTGGGACCACTCAATTCACTGCGGTTGGGCATGGCTTGCTGTGAGCCATGTAGGCTGGTCCAGGTTGTACAACCCAATCAAAGCCATGGAACAGATGTCAGGATAGTAGTCATATGTAATTTTTATTCTTTTTTCAAATACCTTTTTGCCCCAAGCACAGACATGAGTCAGCATGCTCACCACTGTTTGGAGGCGCTTTGCCACCATAAGAGTCATAGTCCAATCTGCATAGTTAGATGTGCTACGATCTGTGCAACATGTACATAGACCAGGGACTATATAAGCAGAACAATCAGAGCTCACCAAAGCCCCCCAGCTTTGACCTCCTTTGTCTATCAGCTATACAGCCTACTCAGCCTGTATCAACAACACACTCAGTACACTCTATACCTGTTACACTGTAAGTCATACCTCCTATTCTTTTAGAATAGTATTCTCCTTAAGTAGTGGTGTACTGCTGCCCTATGGGCTGGGGGGTAATACCCCAATGCACTACACAGTTATTTAAGTTATATTTTACATTACATATCCTCAGGCTATTGTGGGCAACAGCCCTTGACATTAGGTCAAAGCTAAACCATGCACCAGGATCTGTAGGATCCCCTTGCATATCCATGCCTTCCCAAACCTTGTCCACTGCTGCTACCTCTGGTACATCCCATGCCCTGTCAGACATCACCAACACCACCAATGCTCCCTTGACATGGGACACTGTTGATTGGATGATGGAGCCAACACACAAGGATGATGGGTGGGGAAGCCCATATTGGCATATGACAGCTAACACCCCACCATTTGCCACTGCTGCCGACATGCCCAACACCATCAAACTCCTCAATCACGTCGATCAGATCGACAAGCTCACCAACAACACCATAAGCAGGCTTGATGAGCTTGCAAGAACAGCTGCCACCATGATGCAGCCACTCATGCCCCCGCCTGCACCCAGACTCCTCAACATTCCCCTACTGGAGTCACTGACCACCAACAATGACATCCTGCCAAACTACACCAGGCGGGCTTGCCTACAAGAGCAGTCACTCAACCAGGTCAACTGGGATGCCTATCCAATGTCCAACCCCCATGACCCCCTGGAATATGAAGGGCACATCACTCCTCCTCGTTATGAGAGGGAGCAGCATGATCAACTTCATTCTGTGCACGACAACCGACACAACCACCATTACTCACCCCTCCAAGACATATCAAGGCCCAGGGCCAGGAGGACAGGTGGCCACCCAAGGACACAGGGTGGAATGATGCACAGGCACAGAGTGCATGCAGTGTGCTTCCTTCAATGGACACCCCAGCCTGGATCACGCCAACAATTTGACCTTCTCAGCAGGTCAATGCAACTCCGACTAGCAAGACTCTTCACCATTGAAGCGGAGCTGGGATGGCTGGTGGATAGCAGAGGACTGGGATGGACCATGGTGCACTGGACACACCAGGTAATCATGGAATGGGATAGGGAACTCTTGATAGAGTTCAGGGTTGCATGCCCAGAATGTGACCTGCCTACTGGGCCATGGTGCTTGGATTTTTAACTAATTAAAATCATGTTATAAATCTGATTCAAACTGCTCACTACCCTTTCAAATTTAGATGCCCACTTCTACTCCAAGTCGCCCTATCACTCACATCTGTCATTATAGGAGAATGGCCTTTGGCCTACAGTATACTATGTGGCCATCGGGAAGATGGACCCTAGTATGGAGGGATGCAGTGAATAGCTGGATCATCAGGCTCAGGGCACAGAATCAGAAGCATCTGCCAGGGGTACTGAGATGGTTGAGGGAGGAAGTTCACAATAACTACAAGGTATTACAGGCCCTTCCTAGGTGTTTAACCTGTCACTTATCACAAGAATTCTGCACTGCTTAGGTTTTGAAAAATTAACAATTTGTATGAACCCCAATATCTTGGAACTTGAAGAAGCCTCAGCACAAGAAATCATTCACAGACATCTCAATGCTTTACAAGAACTAGAAGGAAGGGATCACTGCATAAGGGCTTGCACTCTAGTTCAGAACGCAATAATAGACTTCAAAGATATCACCAAATATCTAGAGGTCTACACCTATAACTGGGAAGACATACAATAGGTCGCTAAGATCACATATGTGGGATACCTTGTGGACCTTGATTGGCATCCTAAACCATTCACTACCCTTCTGATTGGACAAGCCCTCTCATATCTTGCTCAACTCCCAAAGTGCAACACTTGCAAGCTTCCCAGGGGAATCTATTGTCACAGGCCCACTGAAGAAGAAGAAGCTGATGCTCAACTACCCAATTGATTATCCCATTGGACCAATCTACAATAACCCAGACTTCTTCACAACAGGAATAACCTTACCCGAAAGACATAAAATCAGAGCTTGGTACTACCTCAACACCTTACTGCCACCAGGAGACGAATATATTATCAATCAGATTGCCAGTCAACTACAAAGAGATATCACTTTCGACTTAGCACAACTCATAAAGGTCAAGTGTGAAGTGTTCCCAGGGTGGATGCCCAATATCAAACAAATCGAAATAGTTGAAGAACACTTAGAGAAACTCAACCAACTTGAACGCTGCACTACCTGTTCCCTCATCATCGGAAATTACTGCCAAGAACCTAGTTACAAGTATCAAGAACTCAGATCTTGTAACCCCCAAACTAAGAAACCGTGTCAAGACAAGAAGCCAAAGAATTCATCCTCCTCACACAATATCAAGATGAAAGAGAACCCATACCAACTCAATTGGATCCCCACTCAGAGGAATACCAAGAAGAACTCGTCCCATTCTCAGGAGATCAGCTTGAAGGAAAGTATCACAGAGGCCCTGGACCACCCTATTCAACACCAGCTCCCCTGCACCCAAATGGAGACCTCGATTGGCAGGCTGCTTGGGATCAATCTCGCGGCATTTACAGGTGGAGAAATAGACAAGACCACACAGAATTCTGATACCTACCTCCTCAACTAGTCCTTGAAAGATTATTCAAAGAAACAGACGAAAGATACCTGGAAACACCACCAGAATCGGATACAGAATCAGAATGCGAATTTCAAGATCCTGACAGCCCGGAACCGATACAGATTGATGCACAAGAAAGTGAACCAGAAAACCCAGATCCAATCAAGCTCTTAGGCCATAATCCTCTCACAGCAGCTACAGAACCAGCTGACAGTCCAATCCCCTATCTACTAAGAACACCAATCCAAGAAACACCAAGTACAGGCCCCTTACATTTAACAAGACAGAGAACACCAGAATCACAGAATAGCTCCAATAACACAGAACCTTTCCAACAACAACCCCTCCAGATACAAGTACACCCATTCACAGATTTACCAGCAGCTCTCTCAGGACCCATACCCCAGAACATCTTAGGAAATATCTTCAGCTTCACTTTCGGAAATCCAAACTATATAAACATGGCAGGAGCAGGAGGGGCAGCACCACAACAACCAGCAGCCGGAGTAACTATGGCACAACTCTGGGGACAAATGAATAAGCTCCAGGGGAATAGAATCACCTTCTCTGGAAAGGAAAACTCAAATGACTTCAAGAACTGAATGAGACTCCTCATCAACACTAAGGAGCTCACGGACACAGATGACATACTCAAAGAATGGCTGGGACATCTCACAGGATCAGCATTGGCTTGGGCCACACCATTCCTTGATGATGTGCTGGATGCAACTCCAGCATATGTCAGAAGATTCACACTTGCTGACTTCCTCATGGCATTCAACAGAACATATGCCTTCAAAAATATACAAGATAACTGCAGAAGACAGATACATGAACTAAAGCAAGGAACTAAGCCAGTCACCACATACATCCAATAGTTCCAAGCCCTTGCACATCAAACAGGATATGGAGATGCAGAATTACTCCAAAGGTTCCTTATGGGATTGGATAAACATCTGGCTCATGACCTATTCCTCATGAGAGCAGATCAGAACATAGCTGATGCAACAAATCAAGTTCAGAAATTAGATGCCTTACGACAAGACCATGCCAACCCCTATGATGACCCAGGGAGGTCCAACAGATCACAGAACAATTACCACACAGGAAACAACCTGCAATATGTCCCCATGGAGCTTGACGCAACCAAGTCAGGCTCATCAAGAACCTGCTATGGGTGCAGGAAAGCAGGACATTTCAAGAAAGAGTGTAGAAGCAAACACTTATGGAAGAACAACACCTTCAGAGGAAGAGGAAGAGGCCAGCCAGGAATACTTTACAATCCTGGAAGAATCAGAGCCACTGACATCACAGACCAAGATCAAGATCAAGACATACACCAGAAGCTTGCAGCACAAGCAGATGCAATGGATACGATGTTCAGGATGATTGATGGACTTGCTAGAGAGAAGTCCCCAAATGAGAATGTTAAAGATTTTTAGCAAGGTCAATTGATGGGATTGCAATCAGATCGACCTCACATGTATATCGTCCACACAATGATCATTTTCATATTCTGGTTATAGTGGAACAATATGATCAAGGGTTAGATGATATTTTGGCAGTCACAACATCAGCACTAGTGGATAGTGGTGCTTCTACCACTTTCATCAGCAAAAGACTAGTAAATGAACTACAGTTTAAGACAAGAGGGTTCCTGCAGGAAATACCATTACTAAACATTGACAGAACAAGAAATAATGCAGGAAGCATTACACACTATGTGGAACTTACCCTAGCAGTACCACATGCAAGAGGACATATATCAACTACAATATTTGCAGTAACAGACATAGATGATCAAGACATTATCATTAGAATAGATTGGCTAGCACAACACAACCCAAGAATTGATTGGAAAAGGGAAACATTCACACTACAATGTTGCAGACACAGACAGCAACTGGTAACAGTGAGAAAGACACTTCCACCAAAGGATTTTGGAAGAGAATACCACATCTACAAAGAACTAGAAAAGATGCAGGAAAAGAATTATGCCTACAAAATATTCGCAGGCTTCAGTAAAAGTCAAGCCTTAGCCATACAAGCTTTAGACAGCAGAAAGAAAACATTTGAAGAACTTGTTGGAGTTGATGATTCCTCCAACAAAAGACTGGGTAGTGTAGTGGTAA
>Ga0307513_10009966_pt1 | contig 11986 bp, 10 predicted proteins | sample 15_EM_MG_FD_202174 | JGI IMG/M metagenome (GOLD analysis project Ga0307513, IMG submission 202174) | Populus trichocarpa ectomycorrhiza microbial communities from riparian zone in the Pacific Northwest, United States - 15_EM | ecosystem: Host-associated > Plants > Roots > Unclassified | place... | reverse complement strand
ACGACCCGGTCCGCGAGCAGCTCGGCGCCGCCATGGCGCAGCTGCACCGGATCAGCGGGCCGCACTTCGGCTACCCCGGCGGCCGGGCCTCGGGCGCGGACTGGCCGACCGCGTTCGGGGCGATCCTGGACGGCCTGCGCGCCGACGCCGCGGCCTGGAACGTGCCCCTGCCCGACCTGGACGGCCTGGTCGAACGCCACCACGACCGGCTGGCCCAGGTGACCCGGCCGGCGCTGGTGCACTTCGACCTCTGGGACGGCAACATCCTCTGCGTCGGCGACCGGCTGACCGGGGTGGTCGACGGCGAGCGCTACCTGTACGGCGATCCGCTCGTCGACTTCGTGTCGCCCGCGGTGCTCCGCCGGATCGAGGACGAGCCGGACAATGCGTTCGTGCGCGGCTACGGGCCGGTCGAGCTGGACAGCGTCCGGCTCGGGCTCTACCGGGTCTTCCTCTACGTGCTCATGATCGCGGAGGGGCCGAGCCGGGCCATCCCGGTCGGCGGCCCGCGCCACGAATACGTGACCGGGCTGCTCAACGAGGAGCTGGCCCGACTCTGACCCAAGTCTCAGGATATATTGACGGTCAATGGATACTGACATAGATTCGGCGCTGGATGCCTTCGGGGATGCGACGCGACGGCGGATCATCGGTCGGCTGGCCGCCGGTCCGCTCGAGGTCGGTGGGCTCGCCGCGGGCCTGCCGATCGGTCGTGCCGCCGTGTCGATGCATCTGCGGGTGCTCAAGGCCGCCGGGTTGGTCAGCGATCGCGCGGTCGGCAATCGCCGGATCTATCACCTCGAGCCCGACGCGCTGCGGCGGCTGCGAGACCACCTCGACTGGTATTGGGAACGGTCGCTGACGGCGTTTCAAGACGCCGCGGAGGCCCGGGCACAGGAGCGGAGCATGGCTGCCGAGGATGAGATCGTGGTCGCCAAGACCGTGCTGGTGAACGCCCCGCTCGCGGTCGCGTTCGAGGTCTTCATCAGCCAGCAGTGGTGGCCCGTGGAGACCCATCACCTCGCCGAGCTGCCCGGACACGAGGTCGTGCTCGAGCCGTTCCCCGGCGGCCGGTGGTACGAACGCGCCGCCGACGGCACCGAGACCGACTGGGGCACCGTGCTCGCCTGGCAGCCCCCGCACCGGCTGCTGCTGACCTGGCAGGTGAGTCCTCGCTGGACGTACGAGCAGGACCCGGACCGCGGCTCGCAGATCGAGGTCACCTTCACCCCCGAGGGCCCGGCCGCGACCCGCGTCGACCTCACCCACCGGCACCTCGAACGCTACGGCCCGGAGGCGGAGCGGATGCGCCGGATCCTGGACGGCAAGGGCGGTGAGCCGCTGAAATCCTTCGCCGGCCACATCGCGAAGCGGACACCAATCGGAGGAAAGGCAAGACCATGACGATCAGGTCCATGATGCCCAACCTGTACACGGCCGACGTCGACCGGGCCGTCGCGTTCTATCGCGACCTGCTCGGCGGCACGCAGACGTTCCAGTCCCCCGCCGACGGGCCGGCCGAGCATGTCGAGTTGCGGCTCGGTGACGTCACAATCGCGATCAGCAACGGCGCCGCCGTACAAGAAGAGGGCTTGCCGACGCCGACGGCCGGCCACCCGATGGAGCTCGTGTTGTGGTGCGACTCCACCGACGACACGGTCGCCCTGCTGCGCGCGGCGGGGAGCACCGTTCTGGTTGAGCCGCACAGCGGGCACGTCTCCGGGCATCGGCGGGCGTACGTCACCGACCCGGACGGCAACTGGCTAGCCGTGGTGAGCAAGCAAAGCGCGTAGGGGCCAAGCGGGAGCCGCACGGTCGCGGCTCCCGCTTGGGCTCAGCTGGCGGTGAAGGTGTAGCTGCCGGACGGCAGCGCGAAGGATGCGGAGCCGAGCGGCACGGCCTGCGCCGGCGCGGTGACCGCCGCCGACCCGGCCGGGACCCGGACCGTCGCCGTCGTGTTCGGCGGGACGATCACGTGCAGCGTCAGCGTCGTGCCGCTCTTCGTCCACGAGCTGAGGGTCCGGCCGTACGCCGTGGTCAGGTCGGAGGTGGCCGTGGTCAGGCCGCCGCCGGGCTGCGGGGCGATCAGGATCTGCCGGTAGCCGGGGGACGCCGGGGCGACGCCACCCACCGAGCGGTAGAGCCAGTCCCCCACCGAGCCGAGGCCGTAGTGGTTGAACGAGTTCATGCCCGGGTCCTGCAGCGTGCCGTCGGTCTTGATGCCGTCCCAGCGCTCCCAGATCGTGGTCGCACCGTTGGCGCTCATGTAGCCCCAGCCGGGGTAGTCGGGCTGGCGCAGGATCTGGTACGCCGTGTCGAGATGCCCGTGCTCGGCCAGCACCGGCAGCAGGTTCTCGACGCCCATGAAGCCCACCGACAAGTGGCCGTTGCGGGACGCCACCTTGGCGGCCAGCTTGTCGGCCACCGCCTGGACCCGGTCGTTCGGGACCAGGCCGAAGGCCAGCGCGAGGACGTAGCCGGTCTGGCTGTTGCCGCCGACCGTCCCGTCGGCGGCCACGAACTTGCTCGTGAACGCCGCCGCGATCTGGTCCGCGAGGATGCCGTAGGAAGCGGCCTCGGCAGTGCGGCCGGTCGCCGCGGCCATCCGCGACACCAGCCGGGCCGACCAGCCGAAGAACGCCGTACTGGTCAGGTCGTTGGCCGTGCCGTCGTCGACGTTGAGCCAGTCGCCGTAGGTGTCCTGGTTGCGGATCAGGTCGGCGCCCGCGGTCGAGCGCAGGTAGTCGACCCAGCGGGCCATCGCCGCGAAGTGCTCGTCGACGACCTGCAAGTCGCCGTAGCGCTGCCAGATGTTGTAGGGCACGATCACGCCCGCGTCGCCCCAGCCGGCCTTGCCCGCGCCGCCCGTCACGTCCGGCGCGACGTCGGTGAACGCGCCGTCCGAGTGCTGCGCGTCGGTCAGGTCGTCGGCGAACTTGTCGAGCAGGCCCTGGGTGTCGAAGTTGAAGGTGGAGGTGGCCGAGAAGGCCGCGATGTCGCCGGTCCAGCCGAGCCGCTCGTCGCGCTGCGGGCAGTCGGTGGGTACCGACAGCATGTTGGAGCGGGCGCCCCAGAGGATGTTGTGCTGCAGCTGGTTGACCAGCGGATCGGAGGTGGTGAACGTGCCGGTCGCCGCCCCGTCGGTCCACGCCGCGAGGCCGGTGACGCTGTCGGCGGTCGGCGTGCCCGGGAAGCCGGTCAGCTCGACGTACCGGTAGCCGTGCACGGTGAAGCGCGGCTCGAACACCTCGTCGGCACCCGTCCCGGCCAGCGTGAACGTGTCCGTGGCCTGGGCCGCCCGCAGGTTCGTGGTGTAGATGGTGCCGTCCGCGTTCAGGATCTCGGCGTGCCGCAGTGTCACCTTGGTGCCGGCCGGTCCGCGTACCCGAAGACGGTCCCAGCCCGCGAAGTTCTGCCCCAGGTCGGCCACCCACACGCCCGGCTTGGGCTGGGTGATGGCGACCGGCTTGAGCTCTTGCTGCACGGTCACGCCGGGGTCGACCTGGGCGACGATCTTCGGCAGCGTACCGGTCCGGAGCGTGGCCGCGGACCAGGCCGAGTCGTCGAAGCCCGGCTTGTTCCAGCCGGCCGGGGCCAGCCGGGCGTCCTGGTCCTCGCCGGCGTAGAGGTCGTCGGAGAGGATCGCCCCGGTCGTGGTCTTCCACGTCGAGTCGGTCTGCACCGTGCTGGAGGTGCCGTCGGTGTACTCGATCACGAGCTGCGCCGAATACCACGGTGACGTTCCCCAGCGCTGGCTGCCCGCGAAGCCGATGTTGCCGGAGAACCAGCCGTTGCCGATCACCGCGCCGAGCGCGTTCGCACCCTTGCGCACCGCCTTCGTGACGTCATAACCGCGGTATTGCAACCGCTTCGAGTAGTCGGTCCATCCAGGGGCGAGACGCTCGCTACCCACGCGGACGCCGTTCAGATATGTGTCATGCAGCCCGAGCGCTGTGGTGAAGAGTCTCGCCCGCGCGACGGGCTTCGCCACGGCAAAACCCTTCCTCAGGTACGGCGCGGGGCTGGGCGCCACCACCTGCGAACCCCACGGCCCGGCACCGTAGCTGGCTAGCGCCTTGGCCGCCGGCCAGGCCGAGTCGTCGAAGGCCGGCTGTTCCCAGCCCGCCGGGCCGGACTGCGCGGCCGTCCAGTTCGCGTCGGTGATCAGAGTGGTCGACCCGGTGGTCAGCTTGGCGATCACGCCGGCCGGGCCGACCGAGGTGTTGGTGGCGGCGATCGCAATCGTGTTAGTTCCACTGTGCAATTGCGCTGTCACGTCCACGGTTGTGGCCCGCTTCCACGAATCCACCACCCGCCGCGAGGCGCTCACCGGCGTGCCGTTGACCCAGACATCGGCGGTGTCGTCGCCGGTCACCACGAGCGTCGCCCGCTCGACGGAGGTCAGCGAGAACGTCCGCCGGAAATACCGGGTCGCTGCCGGCGCGCTGGCCGCCGGATCGCCCTCCGGGTACCAGATCCAGGATGCCCCGGTCACATTGGCCGTCCCGGGCGAGCCGATGAAGCCCGCCGTCCAGCCGGCGTACAGCCCCGTGTCGAAGCGGGCGCCGGCGCTCCACGGGCTCGGCCGGCCGTGGCCGTCCCAGACCCGGACCCGCCAATAGTAGGTGCGGTTGCTGCCGAGGGCCGGGCCCGCGTACGCGATGTCGGTGGACTCGGTGGACGCCACCCGGCCGCTGTCCCAGACGTTGGCCGCGGCCGGCCTGGTGCCGAGCTGGATCTGGTAGCGGCCCTGGGTCGCGCCGGCGGCGGCCGAGACGAGGCGCCAGCCGAAGCGGGGCTTGGTCGCGTCGATGCCGACCGGGTTGACCAGATGCTCGGTGGTCAGCCCGGCGACGGTCACCGCCGCGGCGGCGGTCGCATCCGGCCCGGCCACCTTGGAACGCCACGGGCCGATGCCGTACCCGCCGAGGTCCCGGGCGGTCGTCCAGGTGCCGGCGAAGTCCTCGGTCACGGCCTGCGCCGCCTGCCACGCGGCGTCGGTGACCAGGTCGACCGGGCCGCCGGGCGCGACGATGTGGACCCGGCCGAGGACGCCGGCCGATCCGCCGTTGTTGCGCGCGGCGATCACGAGGGTGTTGCTGCCCGAACGCAGGGCGCCGGCCAGGTCGACGTACTGCGCGCGCTTCCAGGAGTCGGTCACGCGGGTGGAGCCGGCCAGGTAGCTGCCGTTGAGCCAGACATCGACGGTGTCGTCGCCGGTGACCACGAGTTGGGCGTCGGAGTAGGGGCCGGCCGGGGCGGTGAAGGTGCGGCGCAGGTAGCGGGTGGCGACGGGCGCGCTGACGGCGGGGCTGCCCTCGGGATACCAGATCCAGTGGGCGCCGCCGAGGCTGACCGGGGTGCTGACGAGCGCCCGGCGGCCGTTCGCCGCCTGTGCGATTGAAACGGTTGCAGCGTGCAGCGGTATCGAAGCGGCAAGGGTGAGGGCCGCGACGATCAGCGCACGGCGACGACAGGAGGCAAGCTTACGGGCCATGCGGTTCTCCTCGGTGGGAAGAGGGCACTTGGCGGTGAAGTCTCCGAAACGCTCATTTAACCGGGTCGGTGATTTGAACGTTTCAAAGTGACACGGCTCGATGGTATGGCACCCGCTAGACCCGAGGCAAGACCCGATCAATCCGGCGGGTTAGCGTGGGGCTCATGGATGCCCTGGAACTCGCCGACTTCCGTGCGTCGGTCGCCCGGATCTATCTGACCGCCACGGATCTCGGCGACTTCCGCAAGCGCCGCGACGAGCTCTTCGCCACCCATCCGCAGTCCCCCGTGGACCGCGACGAGTTCGCCGGCATCCGCTACTTTCCGCCCGCCGACGAGTTCGTGGCCGACGTGCCGCTGCGCCCGGCCGCCGGCGAGATCGACATCGACACCGGTGGGCCCGACGGCGTCGTGCACTACAGCCGCGTCGGCATCCTGGAGACTCCGTGGGGCGAGCTGTCGCTGTGGTGGTTCCGGGCCTACGGCGGCGGCCTCTTCCTGCCGGTCCGCGACGGCACCTGCGGCACCGACACCTATGGCGGCGGCCGCTATCTGACCGACACCGTCAAGGGCACGCACGGCCGCGGGCTGCAACCGCTGAGCGACAACCGTGTCCGCCTCGACTTCAACTACCTTTACAACCCCAGTTGCGCGTACGACGACCAGTGGCTCTGCCCCCTCGCGCCGCCGGAGAACAGGGTGACCGCCCCCATCCGAGCCGGCGAGCTGAAATACCGCTAGTGCGCTGACCACAAAGGTTCACCGGGTTGGTCAGGGCACCAGTGGGGCACGCCTGTGGAACGGGGTGGAACGCCTACCGGTCAGAGCACGCCGCCGGCACCGGCCGTCGCGGGTGCCGGACGAGGAGGTGCGCTCATGCGCAGAACGATGGTGATAGTGCGCCGGCTGGTACTGCTGGCGTTCGCCGCGGCCGGGCTGCTGGTGGTGGCCACGGAGCCGGCCAACGCGGCGATCTGCGAACCGCAGGGGTGCTGCCCGTGGGGGGTCCAGCCCGTCGCTCCCACCACGGAGGAGCCGGCTCCGCAGTACTGCGAGCCGCAACACTGCGAACCCGTGCTGCGGCACTGACCGGTGGACGGACCACTACTGCCCGCCGGGGCCGCCGACTGGGCGCCGGTGCGTACCGGCACGGCCGGCCGGTGGACCCGGCGGCGGGTCACCGTCCGGCTGCGACTGGCCCGGTACTGGCAGGGCCGCGGGGACCTCGACGAGGCCGGCCGGCACGCGGGGTACGCGGCCCGGCTGATCCGGGGGCGTCCGGTGCCGGTCCCGCTGGCGGTCGAGGTCGCGCTGGTGGTGGCCGCCATCGGTCGCGACCTCGACCGGCCCGGCGCGAGCCGGGCGGCGCTGGAGTGGGCGGTCGCCACGCTCGACGCGGTACCGGCCGGCGCGGCCCGGGACCGGCAGCTGGCCGGCGCCCTGACCGACCTCGGCGGCTGCCATCGCCGGGCGGCCCGCTACCCCCTCGCACTCGACGCGCTGCGCCGGGCCCGGCAGCTCTTGCAGGGGGCCACCGGGACGGCGCAGCTGGCCGCCACCTCGATGATGTCCGGGATCGTCGCCAAGGAGCTGGGTGAGTTCGAGGCGGCCGAGCACTGGTACGGGCAGGCCGCGGCCGGCATCGCGCCATACAGTGCGGACGCGGCGGTGCTCCAGCACAACCTGGCCGGGCTCGCGTACGCCCAGGGCCGGCACGAGGTGGCCGAGCAGCACGCCCGGCGGGCGGTGGCGCTGCGCCGAGGTTTACCGGGGGCAACAGAAGTGGAGGTCGCCCTCGACCTGGCCGTCCTCGCCTCGGCCGTGGCCGGCCAGCAACGGCACGACGAGGCCCGGGCGCTGCTGGAGGAGGCGATGGCCGCCTGCCACCGGGCCCGGCCGCCCCGGCGCTACGAAATCGCGGTACATCTGCACAACCTGGCCGCGATCGACCAGGCGAGCGGGCGGACGGCGACGGCGGAACGCGGGTACCGGCGAACCCTGGCCCTGAAGGAAGAGTTGCTCGGACCAGAGCATCCCGAGGTCGCCCTGGTCGCCAACAACCTGGCCACGTTGCTGTCCAGGCTGGGCCGCGGCCCGGAGGCCGCCGAGCTCTACCGCCGCGCGCTGGCCATCGTGGCGCGCAGCTACCCGCCCGAACACCCGACCAGCTGCGCGATCCGGGCCAACGCCGCCGGCGCTGGTGCCAGTGCCCGGTCCCGGGCTGACTGACCAAACCGGTGATCGTTTGTGGTCACCGCGCTAGCCACTCGGGTCTGGCTGGCCAGAATCGACCTGGCGGTAGGCCACGTGCCAGAGCGCGACCACCAAGACCACGCCGGCCAGGGCCCACGACGGCAGCGGGCCGCCGAAGAGTCCCAGCAGGACCGATGCCGCGACGGCCGGCAGCGCCCACAGCAGGATCCAGCGGCGGGTGGCGCCGCCGCGGGCTCCGACCACCGCGGCGGTCAGGAAGAACAATGCGGCGCCCGCGCAGAGCACCCAGCGGTTCGCCTCGGGGATTCGGCCGTCCTCGGGGTCGGCCAGCGCGCCCAGTCCGGCCGCGATCGCCACGATGGAGCCCGTCGTCAGGTAGTGCGCCGGCATGGTGAGTCGCAGGGCGAAGACCCGCATTCCGTACGTCGGGGCGGCGTTGGAGCCGTATCGCAGCGTGAGCCACCAGATCGCCACCAGCAGGCCGAACCCGCAGAGCACGACGAGCCAGAGCGCGCGGTCCCAGGCCGGCACGCCGGCGGCGGCGTTCACCAGCTGCGCCACGGCCTCGCCCAGCACGATGATCACGAAGAGGCCGAGCCGCTCGCCGAGGTGCGGGCGGTCGGGCTGGGCCGCCTGCACCTGCGCCGGCGGCTCGACCAGCTCGGGGGTCGACTTTCCGCCGCGGAAGCGGCGGACCAGGCGAGGGAGCCGGTTGCGCCGTTCGCGGTCGCGTTCCTTTTGTTCCCGGGCCAGCAGTCCGGCCGGATCGCGGGACCGGCTGATCGAGAAGACGACGTCGAGGACCACGCCGGCGAGCCAGAGCCAGTATCGGGTGGGCGACTCGTATCCCAGCGAGGCTATCCACGGCAGCACGCCGACGGCCTGCTGCACGCCCGGCCACTCGGTCATCAGCCGGCTCGTCCGCTTCCACGAGCTCGCCGCGAGCAGCCGGCACCAGATGTACGCGATGATGAAGATCCGCGAATTGCCGTGGGCCACCTGCGGCACCGACGCCGCCATCACCGCGATGCCGAACATCGCGGCGAGCATGAGCCCGGTCCGGGTGCGGGCGGCGATGACATTGGCGTAGAGGGTGAACGACGTCCAGACGCTCCACATCGCGTAGTACAGGACCGCGAAGAGGAAGACCTGCCGGACGCCGGGGCCGTCGTGCAGCAGATGAGCCAGTTGCGCGACGGCCGCGACGAGGACCAGGTCGAAGAAGAGCTCCAGCCAGGTGGCGTGGCGCTCCTCGGCGGCGGGGTCGGACACGTCAGGCCACCTGGGCCCAGACCTGGACGTCGTGCCGCACACCCCGATACGGGTACGCGGACCGCAGGGTGCCCTCGAACTGCATGCCCAGGCGCCGGGCCACGTTGATGCTGTTGGCGTTGTCGGGGCGGCACAGCCACTCGGCGCGGTGCAGGCCGCGCTCCTGGAACGCCCAGTCGATGAGGATCCGCGCCGCCCGGGTGATCAGGCCACGGCCGGTCCCGGCGGGCTCGAGCCAGCAGCCGACCTCGCAGTTGCCGGCCGTCGCGTCGAACTTGACGAACATCGTCCCGCCGACCAGGGTGCCGTCGAGCCAGATGCCGTAGAGCCGGCCGGCGTCGCGGGCGGTGAGGTCGGCGTAGCGCTGCAGCGTGGCGGTCGCGGACTCCAGGTCGGTGCTGAGGCCCGCCCAGGGAATCCACGGGTCCACGGTCTCGCGGGCCCGGTCCATGTGCGCCAGAAACTCCTCGGCCTGCCACGGCTCCAGCGGTCGCAGCCGGGCCCCGCCACCAAGATCGATCGAGAACATCTCCGCAACGTACCCGGTGCCCGAATTCCGTGCGGCCCCGATCGTGGTGGTGCAGGAATAGCCGGCGCCGGGCCGGCGCTCATCCCAGTCATGGACTGGGTCGATCATCTGCTCACCGGCTTCTACAACGCCAAGTGGCAGGTCACCGCGGATCAGGCGATCTACTACCGGGAGATCGTCGGCAACGCCTTCGGGCTGGGCTCGGCGCTCTTCGGCCTGCGCCGCAGCGCCTGGGCCTGGCCGGTCGGCATCGCCGGCAACGTGTTGCTGTTCACCGTCTTCGTCGGCCAGGCGGTCGGCAACGGCCAGGGCACCCCGCTCTACGGCCAGGCGTCCCGGCAGGTGTTCTTCCTGGTCGCCAGCCTCTACGGCTGGTGGCGTTGGCGGCGCAACCGGCACGGTGGCGCCGGCCCGGCGGTCAGCCCCCGGTGGGCGACCGCGCGCCAGCGCGCGATCTTCATCCCCGCGGCGATGGTCGCCGTCGCCGCGTTCTTCCTCATTTTCCGTACGATCGGAGCCGGCTTCCCGGTGCCCTGGTGGTACTACCTGGCCGACTCGTGGATCTTCGTCGGCTCGATGCTGGCCACGTACGCGATGGCCCGGGGTTGGGTGGATTTCTGGCTTTGCTGGATCGCCGTGGACCTGGTCGGCGTTCCGGAGCTGCTGCACTTCGGTTATTACCCGTCGGCGATCCTGTACGCCGTCTACGCCGCGTTCGTGATCTGGGGTTTCCTGGTCTGGCTGGAGATCTCGCGGCGCGAGCCACCGCCGCGGCTGGCCGACCCGGTGGTGGAGGTGCTCGCCTGACCCATGACAAATGTCAGTGGCTGAGTGAGTGCTCGCTCATTAGAGTGTGTCGCGTGACTTCTACGCGAGGCGAACGCCGGCGGCGGGTGCCCGCTATGGCGCCCGACGACCGCCGCGCCGCGCTCATCGCCGCAACCGTCCCGCTGCTGCACGAGCACGGGCTGGATGTCAGCACGCGCAAGATCGCCGAGGCGGCCGGCGTCGCCGAGGGCACGATCTTCGGCGTCTTCCCGGACAAGCACTCGCTGATCGTGGCCGCGCTTCTGCACGCGCTCGACCCGCAGCCCACGCTCGACGCGCTCGACGACATCGACCCCGAGCTGGACCTGCGGTTCCGGATGATCCAGGCCGCCGACCTGATCAACGAGCGGTTCACCGGGAACGCCGAGCTGATGGCGGCCGCCCGCAGCCTGGCGGTCTCGGCGGACGCCCGGCCGGAGGCCGCGCTGCGGATGGCCGACTCGCGGCGGCGGCTGCTCGCGGTGCTCACTCAGTTGATCGAGCCCGACCACGATCGCCTGCGCCGTTCCCCCGCCGCTGTGGCCCGCCTGCTGCTGTTGTTCTGCGGCGCCAACATCTACGGGCCGTTCGGCGACCCGAATCGGCTCAACGGGGAAGAAATGGTTTCCCTGCTGCTCGACGGCGTGCTGGTCGTCGAGACCGAGACACAGACTCTGGCCATTCCGCTCTTCGGAGCCAAGACCGATACCACGGGGGTGCCGTGAGGTGCTGATTCGTCTACTCCGCGTCCATCTGCGTCCGTATGGCAAGGCGATCACGCTGGTCGTGATCTTCCAGTTCATCCAGACGCTGGCGACGCTCTATCTGCCCACATTGAACGCCGACATCATCGACAAGGGCGTGATCACGGGCGACACCGGTTACATCATGCGGATCGGCGGCGGGATGCTCGGCATCACGCTGCTGCAGATCGCCGCGCAGATCGTGGCGGTCTACTTCGGCGCGCGTACGGCCATGGCCGTGGGCCGGGACGTCCGGGCGGCCATCTTCTCCCGGGTGCAGGAGTTCTCGGCCCGTGAGGTGGGCCAGTTCGGCGCGCCCACGCTGATCACCCGGACCACCAACGACGTGCAGCAGGTCCAGATGCTGGTGCTGCTCACGTTCACGCTGATGGTCTCGGCGCCGATCATGTGCGTCGGCGGCATCGTGCTCGCGGTCCGCCAGGACGTCCCGCTGTCCGGGCTGATCCTGGTCATCGTGCCGGTGCTGGTCGTGCTGGTCACCCTGATCATCAGCCGGATGCGGCCGCTGTTCCGGATGATGCAGGTCCGCATCGACAAGGTGAACCAGGTGATGCGCGAGCAGATCACCGGGATCCGGGTGATCCGGGCCTTCGTCCGCGACGAGCGCGAGCAGGCCCGCTACGGCCAGGCCAACGACGATCTCACCGACGTCTCGCTGCGGGCCGGCAAGCTGATGGCGCTGATGTTCCCGACGGTCATGCTGATCGTGAACCTGTCCAGTGTCGCGGTGCTGTGGTTCGGCGGGCACCGGATCGACTCGGGCGCCATGCAGGTCGGCGCGCTGACCGCGTTCCTCAGCTATCTGATGCAGATCCTGATGTCGATCATGATGGCGACCTTCATGTTCATCATGATCCCGCGGGCCGAGGTCTGCGCCGAGCGGATCGAGGAGGTGCTCAACACC
>Ga0307513_10009965_pt1 | contig 11988 bp, 11 predicted proteins | sample 15_EM_MG_FD_202174 | JGI IMG/M metagenome (GOLD analysis project Ga0307513, IMG submission 202174) | Populus trichocarpa ectomycorrhiza microbial communities from riparian zone in the Pacific Northwest, United States - 15_EM | ecosystem: Host-associated > Plants > Roots > Unclassified | place... | reverse complement strand
CCGGCATCCTCGCCGCCCTGTACGAGCGCGACCGGACCGGCGTCGGCCGGCACGTCGAGATCAGCCTGTTCGATGCGCTCGTCGAGTGGATGGGCTTCCCGCTGCAGTACACCGCGGGCAGCGGTGTGGCGCCGCGGCGGGCCGGCATGAGCCACGCCGCGATCGCCCCGTACGGGGCGTTCGCCGCAGGCGACGGTGGCGAGATCGTGCTGGGCATCCAGAACGAGCGCGAGTGGGCGGCGTTCTGCGCCCAGGTGCTGCGGCTGCCCGGGCTGGCCACCGACGAGCGGTTCGCCACCGGCGAGGCCAGGGTCGTGAACCGGCCCGCCCTGCATGCCGAGATCGACGTCGTGTTCGCGGAGCTGACGACCGCGGAGATCGTCGAGCGGTTGGACGCGGCGCGGATCGCCAACGCCCGCCGCCGTGAGGTGGCCGACGTGCTCGACCATCCGCAGCTCCTCGCCAGGAACCGCTGGACGGACGTCGGTTCCGCGGCCGGCCCCGTGCGCAGCCTCCTGCCGCCGCTGCAGCCGGCCCGACTCGGGCCGATCCCGGCGCTCGGCGAGCACACGGCGGCGATCCGGCGGTGGCTCGACGGCTGAACCGGGTGCCGGTTCAGACCGGCGCCGGGAGGGCGAGGGCGCCGATCTGCGCCAGGATCCCGGCGAGGTCCTCCCCGGACCAGTGGACGCGGATTCGGCCCTCCTCGATCACGGCGAGGTCGACCCCGGTCATCCGGACCCGTCGGCCGGTGGCGGGGATGCCCATGAACGGTCCGGTGTGCGTCCCCTCGCCGTCCACGCGCCAGGCGCACCTCTTACCGTCGGTGGTGACATCGAGCGCGGCGACCCGCAGGTCCGGGAAGGCCTCCCGGAACGCGGCGATCATGCCGCGCAAGCCGGCGGCATCGAGTTGCTGGCCGGCGACGCTGTAGCCGACGAAGCCCGGGTGCAGCAGCTCGTCGAGCGCATCGAGGTCGCCGGAGCTGATCAGGTCGAAGAGCCGGACGGGCAGGGTCGTGTCGATCATCGTGGTCCTCCTCGTGTGGGTGCCGGATCCGGCCCCGCAACGATCCCGCGAAGGCCGGGCGCGCACCTGAGGCGTTCGCCCTACGAACGGAGCGGATCGACCAGCCCGTGCTGCATCGCGAAGAGCGTTGCGGCCGCCCTGCTGCCGACGCCGGCCTTCTCGTAGATCGACTGGATGTGGTTGCCCGCCGTCTTCGGCGCGATGGCCAGCTCCCGCGCGACCTCGCGGTTCGACCTGCCGAGCGCGATCAGTCGCAGCACCTGCAGCTCGCGATCGGTCAGACCGGCCGCGTGCCTCGTCCGGGCGCGCGCGGGGTGCCCGGCCGCGGTGAGGACGGCCTCGACGGCGGTGCCCGCCAGCCGGCCGGACCGTGCTTCGGCGCGCAGGGTGGACGCCGCCGTTCGCGCGTCGAGCGCCGGCCGGTGCGGTCGCACCTCGCGCATGGCGTGGTACGCGTCGGCGGCGGCCAGTACCTGGGCACCGACCCCCGGCAGACCGCCGGACCGGAAGTACCCCGAGCCGTCGAGCCGCTCGTGGTGCGCACCCGCCAGCGGTGCCAGCCGCGCCAGGAACGGCGCCCGGCCCAGCAGCCGTTCGGTGTGGTACGGGTGGAGCCGGACCGCTTCCCACTCGCCGGCGCTGAGCTGCCCCGGCTTGTCCCACACGGCGCTGCTCACCGCGACGCGGCCGAGATCGTGGACGAGGGCGGCATGCCGGATGTCGGTGACGTCTGCCGGTGTGAGCCGCAGGCCCTCCGCCGCTCGCGCCGCGAGCGCTGCCACCCCGGAGGAGTGCCCTGACAGGTGCGGGCTCTTGAGATCGACGAAGTCGGCCACCGCGCCGAGCGCATCGTCCAGTTCCGCTCCGCTCATCGGGGCCGTCACCGGTCGGCGGCGCTGGACCGCGTCCCACCGTGAGGGGGAGTCCAGCTCCCCACGCAGCTCCACCTCGTGCCGCCGGACCACTTCGACCACGGCGGGGTCGAACGCCGTCCCGGCGCGCTCGGCGAGTACGGCGCCGGGATCGGGGTGGCCGAGGTCGTGCGTCGCCGCCAGCAGGTCGGCCACCTGCGCGACGCGCACCGTCAGCGGGATCGTCTCGCCGGCGCAGCCGCGCGGCATCCCCTTGCCGTCCCAGCGCTCGTAGACCATCCCGATCTCGGCGGCCACCCGCTCGCCGAGCCCCATGCGCCCGGCCAGCGTGGTGGCGACCTCGCAGATCGCCCGGGTGAGCGCCGGCAGGCCACGCAGCCCGGCTGCGGCGCGGCCGAGCGCCCGTCCCGCGCCGACCGGCGATCTACCTGTCACCGCGAACTTCCCGATGGCCCAGAGGTACTCGTTCGTGCTGGACCCGGTCATGGCCGTGAGCTCGCCGGCGAGGCGGATCTCGTCGCCGAACCACCGTGCGACGCTCGCGCTCTCCGTGGTGCACCCGATGTGCCGGAGCAGGGTGAGGTAGAAGACGCGGTCGCGCTCGTCGGGGCGCAGGCCGACCAGCTCGCCGACCCGTCCCGCGACGAGGCACGCGCCCAGACCCTGCTCCAGCGGGTGGCCCATCGCCAGGTCGGCCACGAGGGCCATCGATCCCACCAGCTCGGGCAGGACCAGCGACTCGCGCGGGTCGGACGTCAGCACGGCAGGATTCTGCGCGCATCCCGGGCCGGCTCACCAGCTGTTGCGGGGTTCGGTCCGCGCAGAGGCGCGCTACGCCGACCGCGCGGGAATGAGCGGAACGGAAGCCGCCAGCGCCGTGTCGGGGAAGAGATCGATGCGGGTCATGGACGGTGCGACGACGGCCCGGTGCGAGATGCCGCGCGGCGGCAGGCTGTCCAACGCGGCATGGACGGAGCCACCGGTCCAGACCGGGATCCCGCCCAGGGTGCCGGCGGTGGGGGAGTGCACGTGGCCGCCGACGACGATCCGCACGTCGGTGCCGGCGAGTACGGCGCCGAGCGCGGCCCGGTCGCGCAGCTCGAGCTGCCGGGCGATCTCCAGCCCGTGTGGCAGCGGGGCGTGGTGCAGCGCGACCACGGTGCCTGCGGGCGCGGGCTCGGCCAGCTCGGCGCGCAGCCACTCCAGCTGCTCGGGCCGCAGCTCACCGTGGCCCTCGCCGGGCACAGTGCTGTCCAGCGCGACGACCCGCAGCCCGTCGAGCCACGTGACGTGATCGAACGGGCCGGTGTCCGCCGCCAGCCCGGCCAGCTCCGTGCGCAGCGCGGCCCGGTCGTCGTGGTTGCCGGCGACCAGCACGATCGGCACCGACACCCCGGCCAGCGCGGCCCGCAGTCGCTGATACTCCGCGGGCCGGCCGTGCTCGGTGAGGTCGCCGGTCAGCAGCAGCCCGGTGATCGGCCCGGCCGCGGCGATCGCTGCCAGTGCCTGGTGGAGCACTGGCAGCGTGTCGCCGGTGGGTGCAGGGTCGTGTTCCTCGCGGAGGTGCAGGTCGGTCAGCTGGATCAACGTGTGTGTCGGTTCCACCTGACCGATCCTCCTAGCTGAACAGATGAGTGAGCACGTCCTTCGAGACGATGGCCAACCCGAACAGCACGATCAGTGCCACCACGACGATGCAGGCGTAGCCGAGGGCCGTGCCTGCGGCCGGACTCATCGTCGCCTGTTCCGTGCCGGCCGTCTCCCGCGCCGAGAAGCCGACCATCGCGAACGCGACGAGCGCGACCACGACCACCGTCACGGCCAGCGAGACGCCGGCCACCAGCAGCAGTGCACCCCAGTTGATCGTCATTCCTGCGCTCCTCTCAGACCGCTGCGGCGGCCGCGACCGGCTGCTTGCCGGCGGGCACGTCGTTGACGTTGCCGGCGGTGACCGGCTTGCGGCGGGACGCGAGGAAGATCCCCGCGGACAGCGCGATCACGACGACGATCACGAGGATCGTGCCGATGGTGCCGGTGTTCGTCACAGCGGAAGCGATGGCGCCCACTGCCGCGGCGGCGGGCAGCGTGAGCAGCCACGCGATCGCCATCTGCCCGGCCACGCTCCACTGCACGGTCGCGAGCCGCTTGCCCGCGGCGGCGCCGAAGATCGAGCCGGACGCGACCTGGGTGGTCGAGAGCGCGAAGCCGAGCGAGGACGATGCCAGGATCAGCACGCCGCTGGTGGTCTCCGCGGCGAAGCCCTGCGGGGTCTCGATCTCACCGACCCGCTTGCCCAGGGTGCGGATGATCCGCCAGCCGCCCAGGTAGGTGCCGAGCGCGATCGCCGCAGCGCAGACGAACTTGACCCAGAACGGCACGCCGTCCGCCGGGGTCAGCATCTGCGCGGCGATGAGGGTCAGGGTGATCACGCCCATGGTCTTCTGCGCGTCGTTCGTGCCGTGCGCCAGCGCGACCATCGAGGCCGAGACGATCTGGCCTGCCTTGAAGCCGGATGTGACGGTCTTCTCGGCGCCCCGCTCGGCGATCCGGTAGCCGATGTAGGTGGCGATGAGCGCCACGATCCCGGCGATGATCGGCGAGAGGATCGCGGGCAGCAGTACGGCGGTGATGATCCCGCCGAACTTGATCGCGCCGGTGCCCAGCGCGACCAGCATCGCGCCGATGAGCCCGCCGAACAGCGCGTGCGACGAGCTGGACGGCAACCCGAGCAGCCAGGTGAGCAGGTTCCACAGGATCGCGCCGCACAGGCCGGCGAAGATGACCTGCGGGCCGATCCCGCTGGCGATGATCTGGTTCTGGTCGAACAGGTCCTTCGAGATCGTCGTCGCGACCGTGACCGAGAGGAACGCGCCGACGAAGTTCAGCGCACCGGCGATGATGACGGCCGTGCGCGGCTTGAGCGCGCCGGTGGCGATCGACGTGGCCATCGCGTTGGCCGTGTCGTGGAACCCGTTCGTGAAGTCGAACGCCAATGCAGTCACGACGACCACGATGACGATGAGGGTGAGGTCCATCCGGCGTCCCTCCTTCGGATAGCGCGCAGATGTCGCGCGCACGCTACGAGTTCATGGCGAACGCAAAATGAACCCGCGACCACATCCAGGAAGGGGTGAATCGGGCAAATATCGGAATTGCGAAATAGTCACCACGGCGACGGCTGGTAGTCCTTGAGGAAGCAGCCGCACAGGTCCTCGCCCGCCTCGCCGCGCACGATCGGGTCGTAGACCCGCGCCGCGCCGTCCACCAGGTCCAACGGTGCGTGGAAGCCCTCGTCGGCGAGCCGGGCCTTGGTCGGGTGCGGCCGCTCGTCGGTGATCCAGCCGGTGTCGACGGCCGTCATGAGAATTCCGTCGGTGGCAAGCATCTCACCGGCACTTGTGCGGGTCAGCATGTTCAGCGCGGCCTTGGCCATGTTCGTGTGCGGGTGCCCGGGGCCCTTGTACTTGCGGGAGAACTGGCCCTCCATCGCCGACACGTTCACCACGTACTTGCGGTGGGCCGGGGAGGCCGCGAGCGCCGGTCGCAGTCGACTCACCAAGAGGTAGGGGGCCGTCTGGTTGCACAGCTGCACTTCGAGCAGTTCGAGCGGGTCGATCTGATCGACCACCCGGCTCCAGCTGTTCTCCGCGGCCGTGTCGGGCACGAGGCCACCGGCGTCGACCGCGGCTTCCAGTGTGGGCGTGGCCGCGGTCAGGGCCAGCGCGGTGACGGCATGTGCCGGGATTCCGGCGCCCTGCTCCAGCGCGTGCGGGTGGGCCGACCCGACGTGCCCGAACGTGATCGTCTCGACCAGCTCCGAGAGCGGTTCCTGCTCGGCCGCGGCCAGTGCCGCGTACGAGCCGGGTGGGCGGCGCACCGTCTGGGCGGCGTTGTTGATCAGGATGTCCAGGTGGCCCCGACCGGCCATGTCGTCGGCGAGCGCGACGACCTGTGCGGGATCGCGCAGGTCGATGCCCACCACGCGGAGCCGGTGCAGCCAGTCCGCGCTGTCGGGGAGCGCGGCGAACCGGCGGGCGGCGTCGCCGGGGAAGCGGGTGGTGATCGTGGTGTGCGCGCCGTCGCGCAGCAGCCGCAGCGCGATGTACATGCCGATCTTCGCGCGGCCGCCGGTGAGCAGCGCCCGCCGCCCGGTCAGATCGGTGCGCGCGTCGCGCTTGGCGTGGTGCTGGGCCGCGCACGTGGGGCAGAGCTGGTGGTAGAAGGCGTCGACCAGCGTGTAGCGCTGCTTGCACGTGTAGCAGGCGCGGGCCACGCGCAGCTCGCCGGCGACGGGCCCGGCGGCCCTGGCGCTCAGCGGCAGGCCGGCCGTCTCGTCGTCGATCCGGCCGGGTGCGCCGGTGGCCGTGGCGGCGGTGACGGCCCGGTCGGCGGCCAGCACCTCTGCACGCTTGGCGGCGCGGCGCTGCTTGCGCACGGTCTTGAAGATCCGGGCGGTCGCCCGCCGGACGGCGACGGCGTCGGGATGGTCGTCCGGCAGCTCCTCGACGGCGGCGAGTACGGCCAGGGCCGTGCTCAGGTCGACGGGATCGATGCCAGGACGTAGCCCTGGGTCCAGCGCTGTCATGCCTGCATTTTGTCCTGCGTCTTGTGCTGCGTCGCTGTCGGTACCGACGATGCCCTCCGCCTGCCGCCCAGGAACGCGATCTTCGGCATGTCCTCGGCGACGCCGTCGACAGTGCTCTCCATGCGCCCCAGGCCGTCGGCCATCGCCTGCGTGACCTGCGGCAACCGTGAGAAGTCCAGCACGATCTCACAGCCGACGCGCAGGAGCGCGAACACGCCCACCACCCCGATCGGCACGACCACCAGGGCGATCAGACCCGTCCACCACGCGACGACGAACGCGATGACGACGAGTGCACCGGCGCCGACGCCGAGTGCCACGACGAGGAACCGGTAGATCCAGGGGAGCAGGAGCGGCGTCATCCGGGTCTCGAACGAAGGGTCGAGCACGCGGTGAACCGCCGCCGTACGAGCCTTCATGCTGCTAACTATAGCAAGCGATCAGCTAGCGGATCGGCCGGCCACGCGTGCTTCGGGTAGCGACCTCGCAACTCGGCCCGGACCTGCGGGTACCCGGTCGTCCAGAACGACGCCAGATCACCCGTCACTGCTGCTGGGCGGCCCGCGGGCGAGAGTAGATGCAGCACCAGCGGCAGCCGCCCACCCGCGATCGACGGGGTCGTGGTCACACCGAGCAGCTCCTGGAGCTTGACGGCGAGCACCGGCGGATCGGCCGAGTAGTCCACCGCGTAGCGCCGACCGGAGGGCAGCTCGATGCGCTCCGGCGCCAGTTCGTCCAGCCGGCCGGCAACACTCCAGTCGAGGAGGCCGCGCAGCAGGGGCCCGGCGTCGATCTTCGCCAGGTCCGCACGGTTGCGCGCGGTGAGCAGCGGCCCGGACCACCACTCTTCCGGATGGCCCAGGAGTGCATCATCGCTCACATCGGGCCATTTCTCACCGAGCACCCGGTGCAGCGTCGCGATGCGGTCGCGCAATGCCCGTGCATGCGCCGTCCAGCGCAACAGGCCGAGACCCTCCGCACGCAGCCCCGTCAGCAGCGCCTCCTGCAGGAGGGTGCGATCGGGCCGGTCCAGCCGACGCTCGTCGAGCACGATCGCGCCCAGCCGGCGCACGTGCCGGGCCACGACGTCGCCCCGCTCCCACGCCACCTCGTCGGCTTCGGTCAGCAGCGCGGGCGCGGCCAGCTCGGCCACCTCCCGGTCCGCCGCGGCAGCCAACCGCACCTTCCCGTGCAAGGCACCCGGCGTCCGATCCGCGACGGCGACGGCCAGCCACTCCTGCCCGGTCAGCGGGCTCCCCGGCGACAGCTCGACCGCGGTGCCCCCGGCGAGCAGGTACACGTTCCCGCCACCGGCGCGTTGCCGTGCGAGTCGCTCGGGGTGCGCCAGCCCGACGACCAGCGCCGATGATCGCGTCGCGGCGCCCGCCCTCCGCGGAGCGGTAGTAGTGGCCTGGAGCCGATCCTCGAGCCGGCGGACTTCCTGTCGCCACCGTCCGCCCGAGGACCGGAGCTTCTTCAGGGCCGTCTCGACGTCGTCGGAGTCCGTCGACGTGTCGTCGTCCATGAGCGCGACGACCTCGGCTGTCATGTGGCGCCCGACCAGCTCCGACCCGTCCAGCAGTGCCCGACCCAGGCGCGGATGCAGGCCCAGCGCGGCGATCCGGCGGCCGCGGTCGGTGATCGAGAGGTGGTCGACGGGACCGGCGAGCGCGCCGAGTGCACGCAGCACCTCCTGGCCGGCGCGCAGCGGGCCGTCCGGCGGCGGGTCCCACCAGGCCAGCCCGGAGCCGTCCGGGGTGCCCCACTCGGCGAGGTCCAGGGCGAGCCGCGTGAGATCGGCGATGCGGATCTCCGGCTCCGGGTAGCGGGGGAGCAGCTCCCCCTCCGGCCAGCAGCGCAGCACCCGGCCCGGACCCTCGCGGCCCGCACGGCCGGCCCGTTGATCGGCGACCGCCGCCGACACCCGCACCGTGACGAGCCCGGCGAGCCCCCGCCGGTGGTCGGTGCGCGGCACCCGTGCCAGCCCGGCGTCGACGACGGCCCGCACCCCGGGCACAGTCAGGCTCGACTCGGCCACTGCGGTGGCCAGCACGATCCGGCGCCGCGGCCCCGGGCTCAGCGCGCGGTCCTGCTCGGCGGTGGGCAGCCGACCGTGCAGGGGCAGCACGTCGGCGTCCAGCCCGCCGAGTGCGTTCTGGGTGCGCCGGATCTCCGCCACGCCCGGAAGGAACGCGAGGACGTCTCCGTCCCCGTCGAGCAGGGAGCGGACCGCTCGCGCCACGCATGCCTCGATCCGCTCGCCGCGGACCGGCGGGAGGTATCCGGTGTCGACCGGGAACGTGACGCCGGGGACGTCGAGCACCGGCCCGCCGAGCAGCTCGGCGAGCCGGCCCGTCGCGACCGTGGCCGAGGTGGCGAGCAGCCGCAGATCGGGCCGCAACCCGGCGCGCGCGTCGAGCAGCAGGGCCAGGAGCAGGTCGGCGTCGAGATGGCGCTCATGGCACTCGTCGAGCACCACCACGTCGACCCCGGAGAGCTCGGGATCGCCGGCCAACCGGCGCAGCAGCAACCCCGACGTCACGACCTCGACGCGGGTCCGCGCGGACGCCTTGCGGTCGCCCCGCACGGCGTACCCGACGGTCTCGCCGACCCGTTCGCCCAGCAGCGCGGCCATTCGGGCCGCGGCCGCGCGGGCCGCCAGCCGCCGCGGCTCGGCCACCAGCACGCGACCCGTGCGGGAGGCGGCCAGCGCGAGCGGGACGAGCGTGGTCTTGCCCGTGCCCGGCGGGGCGACGAGCACGGCCGCACCATGCGCGTCCAGCTCGGCGACGATGCTGTCCAGGTGCCCGCGGACGGGCAGGTCGGGCAGCGGCGGCAGCTTCACGAGCACCGCTCCCGCGCCGCGATACTGGCGGGGTGGAGCAGCCGAGCCGCTGGACGTTCGCCGCGGGAAACGGCGCGGCGGTGATTGCCACCGCCCTTGCACTCGGCGGCATGTTGCTGGTCATCGGCGGGCTGCGCCTCGTCGAGCTCGCCGTCGACGCCCCCGTGCTCAGCCGTCCGTTCGTCCTTGCCTGGACGGTGCTGGTCGTGATCTACGCGGCGTGCCGGTGGTGGGGCGGATACGTGGAGCTGACCCGGGGTGAACTGGTCATCCGGCGCCTGTGGTCCGTGCGGAGGATCGATCTGACCGACGTTCTCGAGCTGGGTGTGCGCAGGCAGGGCCACGGACCCGAGGCCCAGTACACAGCGGTCGTCCGGCTGGGCGACAACTCCGAACACGCCATCGCCAAGATCAACAACGCCACAGTCGCGGAACTCACCGAGTTCCGCGACCAGCTTGTCCGGCACCGCTACCGGCTGCGGTACAAGGAGCTGCGGGACCAGCTGGAGCGGGAACCCACGAGCAGGGGCGCCCGGCTCGTCAGGATGGTCCTGGTCGATGTCGCCGCGCTCGTGCTGGCGGGCGGCCTGACGTGGGCCTTCGTCGCGTGGATGTTCGACGGCCGGATCTGAGGCTCGGGGCAGAGCCGTCACTGGTCCAGCTCGGCCAACCGCGCCCGGGCCCGTTCCGCCCGCGCGGTGGCGGCGCCGGCGGCGCGGGCCGACTCCTTCGCTGTCGACGCGGCTGTGCGGGCCGACGTGGCGGTCGTGCGCTCCCGCTCGCGGGCGGCTTCCAGCTCCCGGACCAGGTCGGCGACGTGCTCTTTCGCGTCGACGTGGGCCGACTCGGCGTCCTGCCGGGCGGCCTCGTCCTCCTCGCGCTGTGCCGTGGCAGTCGACTCCGCCGCCTCCGCATCCTCGACGGCGCGGCGACGTTCCGCCAGCTCCCGCTCGCGGCGCTCGCGCTCGGCCTTACCCTCGTCGACGGGCTCCGGCTCGCGTGCCGGCGTGGGCGCGGGCGCCTGCGGTGCCGGCCGGGTGGCCCGCGTCGGGACGGCGTCGGGATCGCTCGGCGGCCCGAACCCGCTGTAGACGATGGTGCGGGTGAGCTGTCCCGAGCGCACCTCGTCGGCAACGGCGGGATCGGCCAGCGCGGCCTGGAGGATCTCGCCCAGCTCCCGCAACACCGACTCGCCGGCGTTGTCTCCGGCTTCGTAGGCGAGGCGCCCCGCCTCCCGCGCCATCGCCGACACGAGGCGGTTCCGCTGCGACGACAGCGCGCGCAGCTGCGGCCCGTCGAGGGTGCGTTGGGCGTCGGCGAGATCGCCGCCGAGCGCGAGCAGGCCGTCGAGCTGCTCGCCGCGCTTGCGGGCCAGCAGGTTCGCGAGCCACGCGGCCTTCGTCGGGCGGCGCAGCCGGGCGATCGCCTTCGCGAGGTCCTTGTCACCGTCGGCCTTGGCCGCGGTGACGGCGTCGTCGCGGGCGGGCACGAACTCGTCGGGCCGCAGCTCGTACAGCCGGTCGACGACGTCCTCCAAGGTGTCAGTCACTGATCGGTACCGCCGTCCCGCTCACACCGATGCCGGAGTCGGCGTCGTACACGTCGACCGTGATGCGGCTGGGGCGGCCCATGTCGACGCCCTGGTGGATCGTGAACCGGGCCGGTGGGGTGAGCAACCCGAGAGCGCGCAGGTAGCCGCCGAACGCGGCGGCGGCCGCGCCGGTGGCCGGGTCCTCGACCACCCCGCCGGGCGGGAACGGGTTGCGGGCGTGGAACACCGTGTCGGACTCGCGGTGCACCAGCATCACGCTGATCCAGTCGCGGGCGGCCAGCAGCGCGCCGAGGCGGTCGAAGTCGTAGGCCAGATCGGCCAACCGGGCCCGGGTGGCCACGGCGATCACCGGATGTGACGCTCCGGCGTAGGCCACGCGCGGCGGCAGCGCCGGATCGAGATCCGCCGCGGCCCAACGCAGCGCGGCCAGCAGCTCGGCGACGTCGTCGGCCGCGATGTCGGACGTGCGCGGCGGGATGCTCACCAGCGTCGCGGTGGTGCCGTCCGGCCCCGCCACGGTCTGCACCGGCACCTCGCCGACCTGCGTCATCAGCCGCAGCAGGCCGGTGCCGTTGCGCTCGGCGTGCGCCACGGCCGACGCGATCGTCGCGTGCCCGCAGAACGGCACCTCGGCCAGCGGGCTGAAGTACCGGATGTCGACGATGCCCCCGCCCTTGTTCACCAGGAACGCGGACTCGGAGTACCCGACCTCGGCGGCGACGGCCTGCATGGCGGCTTCGTCCATGCCGGCCGCGTCCAGCACGACACCGGCCGGGTTGCCGCCCGCCGGATCGGTGGTGAAGGCGGAGTAGCGCAGGATGTCCGGGCTCACCGTTGCTGCTGCCCGGCCAGCCGCGACTGGATGGTCTGCTGCAGCGCCTGCAGCCCTGGGATGCCGAGCGTCTGCACCTGTCCCTCCAGCTGCCGGAGCAGCGCCGGATCCGAGACGGACTTCTCGCTCGACTGCAGCAGCACCGTGCCGGCGCCGGTGAAGTCGAACTGCCGCTCCTCGCCCGAGTTCGAGCCCAGGAAGCCCATGGCCGCACCGAGGAAGCCCTGCATCCAGTTCGCGTCATAGTGGTGCGACGGCGACGGGCAGTCGGCC
>Ga0307513_10009964_pt1 | contig 11988 bp, 5 predicted proteins | sample 15_EM_MG_FD_202174 | JGI IMG/M metagenome (GOLD analysis project Ga0307513, IMG submission 202174) | Populus trichocarpa ectomycorrhiza microbial communities from riparian zone in the Pacific Northwest, United States - 15_EM | ecosystem: Host-associated > Plants > Roots > Unclassified | place... | reverse complement strand
TAAAAACCACAATTAAGGTATTTTATTTGATTCCTTCTATCCCATGAATAAAACTTTTGACATATATTAAAATAGAAAATTACTCGATGAACATTCAAGCGTGATTATATTTTGCTTTTTTTTTTTATATAAATAATATTTTATATTATATTATTTATATAATTAATAATATTTTACTCATGATAACAAGTTATTCAGTTAAAATTAAAATTAAAAACCTTAATGGGAAAAGAGTTTCACTAAACTTCTCTTCACAAAACATTATTCACTAAAATAGTATTTTGTTTTTTTTTCACAATCTATATTTTTTATTATTTTCAAATTCAATTACATTCTATAACATTAGATTTATATGGTAATGAACTTCATAAATTTTTTAATTTATTTTTTATGAGATTATTACAGTCTTATGATCTAAACTGCAAGTTTCACGAGTTAACTCAGTTGACTTTAATTTTTTTTTCTAATTGATTTTTTCACTTAATTTCATCATTAAGAACTGATTGATTAAGAATTAAATTTTGTAATTTATTTCGGTTTTTTATGAGGTTATCCCCAATTCATGAATTGGATCAAGAGTTTGAAGAGTTAACTTCAGTTGTTTTTTTCTGTCTTTTTTAATTGATTTTTCAATTTCAATCTATCCTTCAATATTAGATTTGGTATTGAACTTCATAATTTTTTAACTTATTTTTTATGAGGTTATCATAGTCTTATGACTCAGACTACAAGTTTCACGGGTTAACTCAGTTGACTTAAGTTTTTTTTTCTTTTTCTAATTGATTTTTTCCCTTAATTTCATCTTTCAGAATTGGGTTGATTGAGAATTAAGTTTTCTAATTTATTTTGGTTTTTTATGAGGTTATACCCAATTCATGAATTAGGTCACGAGTTTGGTGAGTTAACTTCAGTTGTTTTTTTGTGTCATTTTTAATTGATTTTTTAGTTTCAATTCTATCATTCAACATTAGATTTATTAGGGTTTGAGCTTCATAAACTTTTTAATATAATTTTTATGAGGTTATCCCAAACTCATGTCACGGGTTTGACGGATTAACCCGAGTTAACTCGAGTTGTTTATTTTTTAATCGATTTTGTTTTTCAATTTTATCTTTCAATACTAGGTTGATTGAGAATTATGATTCATAATTTATTTGATTTTTTTTTCTATTGGGTTATCTCAATCTCATAACCTGAGTCGCGAGTTTGTCAAATTAACATGGGTTGACTCATGTCATTTTTTTTGTTATTTTTTAAAATCTTATCCTTAAACTTAGCGTTTATTGAATATTAGACTGCATAATTTATTTTGATTTGATTTCTATGAGATTTTTATAGTCTCATAACCTGACACATGGATTGACAGGTTAACTTAGGTTGATCCTCATCAATCAATTATAACCTAGTTTGATCATAATCGATCCAATATGTTGTTGTCTCAATATTTATATATAAAAAATATCATTTTGAATATTTATTTTGAGTCAAACTATGTTTTTAGCTGTCGTCCAAGGTGCTTCTGTACCTGCAAAGTTGATCGGGTCATATCGAGACAAATCTCACACAATTAAAATTTTTCTTCTACTATAAAATATATTAACAACACACTTGAAACTTTTTCCTGGAAAGTTGCGCTCTCATTGGATTGGACCCTTTGTTGTTTCTAATGTTTTTTCTTATGGTGCAGTTGAGATTACAAGTTTAGAAAGAAACAAAGTGCTCAAGGTCAATGAACATCAATTGAAAACGTTCTATGAAGGTTGGATGATAGAATTCACTGCTTTTGTGGAGTTTGTTGAACCAATCAATAAGACATGAGCATGCGATGTGTCAAGTCAATGACATAAAATAAAAGCGCTTATTGGGAGGCAACCCAACAAAAAAAATATATTCAGATTTGCTTTCCTTTTCCCTTATCTTTTATTTTTTACATTTAACTTTATGTTTGTCATTCTCTTATATTCCTTTTCTTTTATTTTAACATTGATGACAATGTTGTGTTTAAAGTGTGAGGGTATTTGGAGAGTTTTTGTTTTCTTTTTTCTTTGTTGTTTCTATGTCAAAAAAAATATTTATGTTTTTTTCACCTTAAGTATTACATTTTATCTCTTGAACTCCCATTGATTTATGAGAATATGAGTATTATGTAGGAGAATTAATTAAGATAGATAAAAATATAAATTGAATGAATGAGCGTGCATGTAAGTTTTAAAGTTTAATTAGTTTAGGGATTGACTATGAAAATATGCCATGTTGACTTAATAGTGTTGCACTAATGTAAGTTTTTGAGCCTTCAACATTGCATTCTTTGATTGTGCATTCTTTGAAAGATATATATTTTTAGAACTTGCTTCATATCTTGTTGAGATTATATTCACATTATATATGTACATGAAGATGATAAAGGTACTAGGGATTTTAACCACTTGAGCTAAAAAGCTAACCCAAAACATATTATCTTTAATGAGCTCTTTTGAGCTTGTACATCTTTTCTTTGCTTTACCCATGTTGTAAGCCTCAACTTTTTATATGTTTTCCTTTTCCCCTGGCCAAGGATTAGTATAGTATATACTTGTTAATATCTTATGAGATTATGGTTGTAAATTATATGAAAAAAAAAGTGATACTTGATGAAAAGAATGGGCAAAGTCACCAAAGGTAAACCATTCGAAAAGAAAAAGAAAAAGAAAAGTTGTTCCATGGTGTTCTGAAAGCTTTATGTTGACAGACCTTGAAATGAAAAGAAGTTAAGTATTAGTGCTTAAAGATGGTGAATTTGTGTGTTTTGATGATATATCATGTTTTAAAATTCATTTTTTATAGAATGCTCTACTTCCTTTGATTTTAGTCTTTTCTTTTCATTTTTTTTATTTCACCTTAACCTTAGCCCCAGTACAACTGAAAAGTAAGATTTTTTAATTCATGTATAACTTGTAATATTTTAGTAATGGAGATGAGATTGAAGAACAAGCTTATGGTAGAACATTTTCATTGATTGAATTAGAGAGATTTAAACATGTAAGCCCTAAACACGTGAGTGTTGGAGTGTATATAAATGAGAGGACCTATCACTTTGACATGACATGGATTTCATTTAAATCCCAATAATTAATTGAGTTTTGAAGTTTGCATGTGAATAAAATCCTGAAAATTTATGTTTTTATCCTTTTTTATTGTATTCTTGTTTATAATGCTTGTACTCTTGGACATTGACGGGAGATTAAGAGATTAGTCATAGTTATTTTATTTATTTATTTATTTACGCTTTGGAATTCCTTAATTTTGATTTTATCTCTTCTTTCCTGAGGACGAGTAAGAGCTATGTGTGAGGGTATTTGATGTAACCATATTATTCGATAGTTTTACCTATATTTACCTAGTATTTTGTTTATGTTTTATATATAAAAATTCCTTGATAATCTTTGTTTTATATTTTGAAGGCACTTTTGGATGTGAGATTCAAAAAGGAGTAAATTGAAGATAAAATTCAAACCATGTTCCAACCCGTGTTGAATATTGACAAATTTAACCTCTGATCGATATTTTATCCAGAACTTGAGTTGTAGAGGTCAAAATCAAGTGATTATAGTGGCATTGGAAAGTTAACATCCATACTTTTCTATACATATATGGAAAGAAAAATAAAAAAAGAAAGGGGATGGAAATCGCAGCCTTGAAAGACAAGTCTTGCATTTTGCTAATTTTGACCTTTGACCATTTCGACTTGAATATCTTGAGTTAGAGAAGTCTACTTGATGCAAACTCATTTTTTTTGGATTTTGAACTCAAAGACCTATCATACCACCAAATGGAAGCAGAAAAAGAGCTCATATGAAATATATATGATTTTTCTAAAATAATCTATAAATTATGCCAGCAAACAAGTTTTGTGAAGAAACACGTCAAACTTACTTAAATATAGATTGTCCACTTTGAAAATGACTATTTTGTTTTTTAGGAGGATACAAACGGATTAGATGGATGTGGGGATTATGGTTTTCTATCAAATAAAAAGAAAGGGAGAAATAAAAGGGGGAGGCAGTTAGAAAGAAAAAGAAAAACTCCACCTTTTTTCTTATATACCTGAAATTATGCTCTCATATGTTCTATTCATTAGTTTTTCAATATACATGCAAGGCTAAATTATTTTTCTTGGTAAAAGGATACAAAAACCTTCAGATTTCAAAAACTGTGAGATCTATTCTGTCTTTTCTTTTCGGTTTATATGATGAATATGAATGTTTTTCTATGTTTATTTCCTATGATTGTTTAGTTTGATTGCAAGAGCGAACTCTAAATTATTACTCTAAACCAATCTTCTTCTAAGTTTGCTATCAAAATTGAAGTTGTGATATTTGAACTTGTGAAGCAACTAGGTTTAATAATTATAGTGGATCTATGTTGTTAATCTTAGGGAAAATGTTCAATTAAATCAAACATAGACTGCAGATAATTATGATGTCTAGATTTATCAACCTATCTAGTTTTTAAGGCTGCCACTGAATTAAATTACTAGTGCGGACAATGTGGTTATTTAATGGTTAGGGTTAGTTATACTGCGAATCAATTAACTGGCTAATGTTAAGGAAAGATAGATATTCAAAATATAAATTGTCATATCGTTTCAATGATAAGTTTTGATTTTAATAGATGGACGTTTACTCGAGACCAAGGTTTTTCTCTCGATAAGTTTCAGATTTATTTAATTTAGTTTGTTGTTTTATTATATTTATCATATCATAGCTTAGATAACCTCAAACCCCTAAACTTTAAATCATCTAGCATAAAGACCTAAACTAGATCCTCCTCATGGGATTGACCTCGTGCTTGCTCTACACTATATTGTTTGTTTAAGCTAGGGTAATTAATTTGTGTGACCGCGACATTGCAATATTTATCCAAGACGTAATGGTTTGGTCTTGATGTAGAATTTAATATGTGTTGATGTTGTTTTTGAAATGTGAGATTTGTGTGTTGATGTTGTTTTGAATTTTTAAGTTGTGTGTGGATGTTGTTGTTGACCTGTTGTTGCGTGTAAGACTTTATTAAAAAAAATTACATTGACGAGTTTTTGTCAAATTAGTGATATTTTGATTAAATTTGATTTTAATAGTTAGGTTGATGTGTCTCCTAATTTTATAGACCAACATAGACTTAGCATGAAGCTTTTAACCATAAAACGAGCTGTTCCATAACAAATTGACAAGTTTTCATCAAGTCAAAAGTTTCTCTTTTTTTTTTCTCACTCTCCCTTGCCTTTTTTTCACATGCGATACCACCACCATAAAAGCCCTTCTTCATTCTTTCTTCTCCTTTCTCATCCTCTTCACCTTTCAGCATCACTCGACCCAACTTTTCTCCTCTCCTTCACGCTTGTGTGATCCATAACAACACATCTCCATCATGATCGACGATGTCCATAACACCTCTTCACCAGCCATAACATCAGCCAATAACAACGACAATTATAAGAGCTTTGATGAAGGAGAGAAAGGAGGAACTCGAGAATAACGCAATCTTGGTCTCCCTCGTCAATTAGGGGTGAACAACATTGCCTTTATCAATGGGTGTAAGAGATCGAGTGGCTCTTGATTTAACAATCCATATATAACATTGACCATTAGTATGTCTTTTCACGCACCACGATAAGACATAGATTATACTAGTTAGGTGGCTCGCGCTACGCCACGGGCTCACCTTTTGTTATCATAAAAAATATCATAAGAATCTAAGACTCAAGAGAATTGGGTCCTGACGCAGGACGTATTAGGTTTAGGTCCTGATGCCGAACCCAAAAGAATTGGGTCCTAGCGCAGCACCCAAGAGAATTGGGTCCTAACGCAGGACCCATTAACCTTGGGTCCAGACGACGGACCTAAGAGAATTAGGTCCTGGGTTGACCCAAAAGAATTGGGTCTTGATGGGGGACCCAATTCGCTTAGGTCCAGCTACAAGTCCCAAGGCTAATGGATTTGGTGTCAGGACCCGATCCTTTTGGGTCCGACGTCGGGACCCATTAGACGGCTGACCCAAGCGCATTGGGTCCGGATGCTGCACCCAAGCAAATTGGGTCCTTATGCAGGACCCATTAGCCTTGGGTCGTGACGTCAGGACCCATAGTATTGGGTCATGTGGGGCTGTAAGACCCAATGCATTTAGGTCCTGAGAACTGACCCAAGGGATTTAGGTCCTGACACAGAATCCATGAGAATTGGGTCCTTACGCAGGACACATAGTCTTGGGTCAAGCAGGGCTGCAAGACCCGAGGGATTTGAGTCTGCGTTCATACCACATCCAAGCAACTTGTGTGAGACACCCCTTTCTAGCCCCAAGTTTCTTGGGTCTGGAAATGGATCCCTGACCCAGGTTAATAATAATAATAATTGATTTTGCTCTTCAAATCAATTCTATGTTTTTTTATACAGTAGTAATATTTATTTCAAATTTAATAATATTAATAAATATAATAATATTTATAATATTAAAAATAATATTAAACTCGTCTGACTCAAGTTCTTATAGTTTGTAATTCCTTCAAATCAAATTTAAGGTTTTTCTTCAATAACAATAATATTTTTCCAAATTTATTAATGATAATAATAATAATAATTTTTAATTTTACCCTTCAAATGAAATCTATTTTTATTTTTCAATATTAATAATATTTTTTTTTAAAATTTAATAAGTATTATATTAATGATTTTAACTATAATAAAAATAATAATATTTATAATACAAATAATAGTATTATTAATATTAATAATATTAATTATAACAAAAATAATAATATTTATAAGATAAATAATAATATTTTTGATATCAATACTTTTAATTATAAGACAAATAATAATATTTTTTATATCAATACTTTTAATTATAATAAAAATAATAATATTTATAATACAAATAAGTATATTTAGAAACCTAAGACCCAAAAACCTTGGGTCCTGACACCGGACCCAAGAGAATTTGATCCTGACACAGAACCCAATGTGCGGTTCTGCAGACCCTAGGCCCTCGGTTCTGCACACCCTAGGCGGTGGGACCCGCTTGCCTGGGTCTGCAGCTAAGCGCGTGGGTCTGACCCTATCGCCTAGGGCTTGGCAACCACAGCTCCAAAGGCTTGGCAACCCCAACGCCAGGTGTTTACAACCTGGTGCTGCGGCCAGGCACCCGAGTCTGACCCTAGCGCGTAGGGCTTGGCAGCTAGCGCCAGGCGTCTGCAGCCCCACCCAAACTCGAACTGACCATTTTCCCCTCAACCAAAAAGACAACCCCGTTCCTCTTGCAATCTTTGCAACTCTCTGTGGCAAGGACAACTCTGTCATTACATCGCTTCAATCCACAATGCTTTTAGCAAAGAGCAAACCTAAACAGTGCAATCCATAGTGAAAGCACTCACAGTCCACAATAATTAAAATTTACTAATGATGATAACAACAACAACAATAGTAATATTAGTTCTTAATTTTACCCTACAAATCAAATCTATTTTTGCTTTTCAATATTTATAATATTTTTTAGAAATTTATTAATTATTATATGAATAATATTAATTATAATCAAAATTATAATATTTATAATAAAAATAACGGTATTTTTAATATTTTTAATATTAATTATAATAAAAATCATAATATTTATATCACAATAATAATATTCTTAATATTAATACTTTTAATTATAATAAAGATCATAATATTTAGAATACAAATAATAATATTTATCATATTAATAATAATATTAAACTTGTTTGGCCAAAGTTTTTATAGTAATTTTTTTTAAAAAATTATTAACTATTAACGATAATAATAATAATAATAATAATAATAATAGTACTGATAATTGTTATTTTTTTTTTCATTTTTCTTTTCTGCAGGGTCTACAGACCAGTCGCACGGGTCTCCAATCCCTAGGGGGTCTGCAGAACCTAGGGGCAGGTCAGAAGAGACCCGGGCGGGTGGGTCTACAACTTTACCATGCCCCACCAAACAAATTTGTTATTCTTCATTGTGGGGTTTGCAGATCCAGGGGAGCGAGTCTGCAGCCAGGCGCCTAGGGTCTGCAACCTCACCATGCCCCACCAAATAGTACAATCTACAGTGAAATCACTCATAGTTTATAGTAATTTACTCTACAGTATCAAATAGTACAATTTATAGTGAAAGTACTCATAGTTCACAGTAATTCACTCACAATAAAATACTGATATCTTTTAGTTATAGATTATATTAGTGAATTCAACCAAACCACTCAAGTTTTTTTTGCTGGGCATAAAAATACATAATAACGTAAATAAGAAAATAAAATTGATAATCTCCCTACATAAATAACATTCCCACACAAGCAATGTAAAATATGGAAAATGAAGCTAAGAATGCACTAACTCATAGATATTATGTTGTCTTAATTATAGTTTTTTATTTGAAAAAAAACGCAGTAACTAACCAACGTATTATGTCAACACGTAGGATGCACAAAATGAAATAGACGAAGAAACAAATAAATGTAAGGAAATCTCTTATAATAATTTACTAAATCTTAAATTAGAACAAATATGATAAATAATTTAAAAGAAGCATAAAACTTTGATAGACTGACATACAATTCTGAATATTTTTAGTTATTGTTTTGGCTCACGCTATGCTATAGGTTGAATCAATTTTTTTAATATAAAAAAATATTTAGGTATTATTAATGTTTTTTCCGGTGGAAAAAAATTTAAACCGTTTGAGAATCGGTCCAATATGAGTCAGTCATTTTGACAAATCAAAAGGTACCCTGAATGACAGGTAAAAACATAGTTTGACTTATAATAAATATTTAATATAAGATTTTTTAATAAACATTGAGATGACAACATATTGGATCGATTCGAGTTAACCCGTCAATTCACATATCAAGTCATGAGATCATGATAACCCAAGAGAAAGTAAATCAAAATAAATTACGAAGCTAAATTTCAAATATGCCCATTATTGAAGCATGAAACTGAAAAAAATAAATTAAAAAAAGACCTAAAAAATAACCCAAGTCAACACGGGTTAACCTATCATCAGACCTGCAACTTGAGTTATGAGATTGAAATAACCCAATAGAAAGCTAGTTGAAATAAATTATGAAGCTCAATCCTCAATCAATCTAGTGCTGAAAGATGATTTTAAAAAAAATCAATTAAAAAAAGGACACATGATATGACTCGAGTCAACCAGGATTAACCTGCCAAACTTGTGATTTGAGTCATGAGATGAGGATAATCTTATAGAGAGCAAACCGAAACAAATCATGAAGTCTAATTTCCAATCAACCCAATGTTGAAAGATGAAATTGAAAAAAAAAATTAATTAGAAAAAGAAAAAAAATTGAGCCAATCTATCAAACCCGCGATTCAGATCATGAGTCTAAGATAACCTCAAAAAAAAATAAATTAAAACAAATTATAAAACTTAATCCCTAATAAATATAATATTAAAAAATAAAATTGAAATAAAAAAAATAAATCAGAGAAAACAATATTATTCTAATGAATAATAAATATAATGTGAGGAGGTGCAGAATAAATCCCTCCTCCTTTAGTATTCTGTTCATGGTATGAAGAGGCAATACAAAAGTCTACAAAAATAGAAAAAAGACACTCGGGTTGGTATTATGGAATGAAAGTGATACTACCAATGATGAGATGATCAACAACTCAGAGTTATTTGATGTAGTGTTTTTGTTTTAAGCAGTGTTGGCACTGTGGTTGGAAAGAGTTTTTGAAAAGTTTTGAATTTTTATTTTATTTTTTTTGTTTTAAATTAATAAATTTTTGATATTTTCAGATTATTTTGATGTGTTGATATCAAAAATGAGTTTTAAAAAATAAAAATTATTATTTTAATGTGTTTTGTAATGAAAAAATTTTTAAAAAATAATAATTATCACACTTTCAAATACTGTGGCGCCATAACATGTTTTCTTGGTCAAATGTACAATCGACACATGGTAGAGGTGAGATATAGAATCCAAAATTATCAAACTATTTCTTTACATTTATCTTTTGAAATAAAATTTATAATAGATATAATAGTTTGAATTGTTTTACCCTATATTATACCATTCAATCTCAGAAAAGAGATTTGCTTAATGCATATATTATTATATTTTAGACTGATAAAGAAGATCGTTTCAATAGAGATACCGGATAAAAAAAGAAGAGTATAAAAGAATATGAAGAGTTATTTTTTTTTTTATATATAATATGGGGTAATTATAGTATTTTGAATCCAAAAGCTGCTCACAGAATAAATACACAAAGCATTAATGAAAATGGATTTTCAATTTATCACTAGCAAAATACAACTCTTATAATTTATTGGAAATGTTTTAAATTAGATAATAATCATGTCATCTCATATAACTATGATTTATTAGTAAAGTTCAGTCTTATAAAAATATTGAAAGGTGCAACCATTCGGAAAGGATTAAATACCTCTTCAAATGCATCAACAAGAAAGAAGATAAGGCTAGAACATTTTTTTAAATGTAGTCAAAGATTCAGAAATCATAGTTAGATCATATGTGACTCTTTTTTAATGAAATCAAAGCATATTTGGATTGTGGGTTGATTTTTTAAATTTATGTTAGCATCTTATTTATTTATTATGAAACAAAAACTAATTTTTTAAACTTTCTATGATTAAAAAATAAAAATAAAAAAGAGCATTGAAATTATTCAAAATCTGCTACAATTAGTCATGTCCACCAAGTCAAATAAATGTATTTAATATTTTGATTTTTGTTAACCAACCTGAAGAGAAAAATATACTAGGAAACATGATCAAATAGGAAGAAACCCAAAAGCAACAAGTTAATGATCGTGTTTAGTATTGTGGTAGTGATTGTTTTTCAAAGTGTTCTTTTACTCATAAATAAATCTAAATAATATATATTTTTTATTTTTAAAATTTATTTTTGATATTAACAAATCAAAATGATTTAAAAATAAAAATTTAAAATTTTTAAAAACACGCAGCCATCCGCGTTTCCAAACAAGTTCAAAGAATATAAAATAATACCTAAACACATGATAACAAAGGCTATGGAATACAAGATTCTTGTTCCAAATAGCTGTTAGAAGTTTGGAAAGAAATGCGAGGATGGAGATTGAAGGGAAGTTGTTCGAAGAAATGAATTGATAATAGCATTGATGTTGCAAACTTGTTAGAAAATTAATGTAATTATCATTTTATTTTAGTTCTACTGTTCTTATAATAATAAATAATGATTAGATGGTTTGAGAATTCTGGGGTTTCAAAGTATAGATACTTTAGATAGTATATATACTTCTTGATTGAAAACAAATATTCCTTTATTTCCATACTTTCATTTGAAGAACACACAGGATAGGGTTAAGGAAAACCATTAAGTAGATGCACTATTTTAGGGTAGAAATCAGATCTTCCTAAATTACAAAATATATATCACAACACCTCTATAATCACTCAAATTTAGTCTTTATAATTGCTATACAAAGAATCACTGCGTTCATATGATCTTCACTAGGATAATACAAGAATTGGCTCACTAGACTAACAACATACACAATATCCAGACGAGTATGAGATAACTAGCTTAATTTTCCCACTGATTTCTTATACCTCTCTTTGTTGGTTTACACTTAGTCTGAATATTCTTTGTTTGTGGTTAATTTCTGATAATTAGGGTATCTTCTAGCTTACAATCAATCATATCTACTTCATACAACAAATCTAACACATATTTCCTCTAAGAAAGAAATATACCTTGCTTTGATCTATATACTAAAACTCTTTTGAAAGTATATCAGCCCTCCGGGATTTTCATTTTGAATTTCGTTGCTAACTGTTCTTGAAGCCTGAGATTTCCTCATAGCCATGATAAATTGTTCTAACCATGCTTGAGGTGATTGTTGTAGCCTATACAATACTCGTTACAACTTGCACACAATTTCAATGCTTGAGGGAATAA
>Ga0307513_10009963_pt1 | contig 11988 bp, 3 predicted proteins | sample 15_EM_MG_FD_202174 | JGI IMG/M metagenome (GOLD analysis project Ga0307513, IMG submission 202174) | Populus trichocarpa ectomycorrhiza microbial communities from riparian zone in the Pacific Northwest, United States - 15_EM | ecosystem: Host-associated > Plants > Roots > Unclassified | place... | reverse complement strand
GATTTTGATTGATTATCTAGAATTGTTTAAGTAAATTGAATTGTTCTTATTTTTTTCATTTCCAGGCTTTCAGATTCATTAGCATATCCCAGCTTGTTCTTTTTCAAGTAAGTGTGGAGCTAAGCTTTGGAGTATTGTTAATTCATGATAATTTGTAGTTGAATCTACCGGATTACTTTGGAGTATTGTGTATTGTTGATGGAAAAAAGATTTAAGTATATATTATACATGGTTGGGTTAATGTAAGTGTGTAATAACATTTTTTTAAAATATGAACTAGTAATTAACTAAGTTGTTTTGATAGTTTATTAAATAGTGTTTTAAATTTAGATTAATAAAAATATTAAATTAAATAACATTTTAGAATATTTTTAGAATGTTTGTTGGTGTTATTATGTTAGTTAGATTGATATGAATAATCAATCGTGGATGTATTGTTGTGTTATGGATGGTTGTCTTCGTCTTGAATACATTCCGAGTGTTAAAAGATTTATCAGTTTTGCATTTTCAATTTATAAAAAAAATATCCGAGGAAAAATTAGATATCTTTATGTGAGGTGCAAAAATCAGAAGTTCGTAAAAGATGATGATATTTTTAAAAACTTATTGACAGAAAGATTTTTTACCTTGTTGTGAAAATTGGACTGTACATAGGGAGCCTTATCTCACATAACCAATGTTGGCCAAACCTTCATCGATTAGGATTAGTCAAGGTGTAAATGATGTTTATCTAGAAAATCCATATAGGAAGTTTTTTTGGATGCAATGAGGGTTGGAGATACATACTCTAATGATAGTGTTTCTAATCATGTACAATAGTAGATGAACTTTCAAATTCAGAGGTAACTGATTTTTATAAATTATTGAAAGTTGCGGAAGAACCTTTGTGGATGGGTGTGCCAAGCAATCCAAATCATTTGCTTATGTACAATTATTTAGTATGAAGTCAACTTTAAATTTTCAGACTGCCTTCAATAAATTTACTAATTTTAGAAAAAGTTGTATGTCAGATGCTAAAAACTCGGTTTCAAATTTTTATGATGCCAAAAAACTTATGAGGTAATTGGACTTGGTTATGAGAAATATGATGTGTTTCCTAATTATTGTATGTTGCATTATGGGTTATATGCAATGAAAATAAATTGTGACTTTTGTGTAAGTTCATGATACAAACCTAGAAATCCTACTAGTAAAGGTTTTATTAAAGTAGAGAAGCAAATGTGATACTTTTCATTAAGAATCATTGACACCATGACTTTAGAGACTATTCATGTCTCCATATCATGCATGTCGCACGTGTGTGAGCGGCGTTGCAATGTTGGGATCAAGGAGTCGCCACCTAGTTATTTGGTTCAGGGTCACTAGAAGACTTGGTAGGACTAATCTTATATGAAATTCCAATGTAATGGACTGATTGTGGCTATGAAAGATATTAGCACCTCTATCGCATCTTACCTGAGGTAAGCTGCATTATGTGGTTTGGATATGGTTTAAAGGTGTTAATGAATTCCTAACTAGTGGTCCGTCAATGGCTTAGAACAACGATTTACGCTCATGAAAAAATATGACATTTTGAATTTAGTATGAGCTCATAAGCTCAGGTAAATTCTTATAAAAAGAATCCATGTAAATGCCCTGACAGAGTTTACCTATCCTGAAAGGCGAAAATATTTTCCACAACTTGTATATTGTGATGAAAAATACTATCAATTAAAATTGATGAATATCCAAAATAATTCTGAGAATTTTCTAGTAAACTCTTGGTACTTAAATATCAGCTTACTAGTAGGTCTAGCATTTATATCATAATGTTGACCAATAATTTTCAAGAATTAAAATTTTTAGAGTTATTAAAATATTGGTCAAATCTTTAAAAAAATTTACAACCTTATTGTAAATTCCAAAGAAAAAACACAAGAACTTTCTAAAATAATGTTGAAAACATTTTTCTCTCATTGTTTAAATAAAATACAATTTTTTGTAAGGATTGGGCCATATGCAACAAGAAAAAATTATTTTTTGGTTTTTTTTAATTTTATTATTATTTATTTATATAAGACCATGTTTGGCAAAACCATCTTTTCTTTCCTTATAAAATTGTCAAAATGGACTTAAGGGTGTGTTTGTCAAACATCTTTTTAAACCAAAAAAATCTTTAACAAAAAGTTGTTCGAACAAACAAATCCTTAAGTATTTGACCTAAAACAAAATTAAACAGTTTGACCTAAAGACACTTGTTCAACCATGAATCGAAAACCAAGGTTTGACCCAAAAACTAAATCAAAACAAAGATTTAAACTGAAACAAAATCAAAGTTGAAAATTAACACAAAACATAAAAATTTTCACAGAAAAAACAGATCAAACACTCAAATCGTAAAGAACACAAAGAACATTCATCAAGAACCTAGCAAACACAAATTTTAATTTAGACAAGTTTTCATGCAATCAAGGGTAGGGTTTTTATTCAAAATCATGCAAGGGTCTATAATCTAGCATTCATTCACCTTAGTTATCAAAGAATCAACACGATTTTGTCAAAATGAGTTTCGGTTCAAAATAAAAACTCTAGGATTAAAACCCCCAGAAACTTGTTATTGATGCAAATAAACCCTATATTATCTACTAGTCAAGTTGCCTAAATGGTTTAGTGCAAAGAATTGGACAAAAGTTGATCCAAATCATAAGGCTAAGGCAATATTCTTTTCAACAACATGAAGAAATCGAACCCAATAACCAAAAATATCCCAGCCTACTGTTAAACCCCAAAACTTATTTCTTAGGCTTCTGAAACATGTTTTTTTTTTGTCCTCACAAATCACATTACCAATACTATGCATAGTTGAATCTAAAAAACTAACAAATAACATCAAATCATCAATAACATGTATGAAGTTCCAAAGTTCGAAACTATCAAAGCTAAACAATAAACATATTTATATTTTATACTATTTGGATTCAAGACTTGACATTTTTAACATATATATGCCAAAACATACTTGTATGAACCATAAACTTGCATTAAAAGACATTATATTGATCAACATGCTTTCAAAATCTTTAACTCACAAATAAAAGCAACTTATTGTTTTATTACAAGAAAAATTCAAACATCAATCATACCTCAAATACATCATCAACATGTTATTGGGCTAAAAACACAAAATCAAACAAGCATCAAAACCAAGAATCATGCATTTAATGTAAGCCTCTCTAACACATTATTGACCAAAACTAAAACAAACTATTATAATGAAAGCTTAAGCAATCTAAAACATGTTTAAAATAAGAACAAAAACAAAACATACTCTGCCGAAAAACATCATATTATTCTAGCACCAAAATCAAACAAACAAATACAAGATAAGCTCAAATAACATCAAAACAGGTTTAAACATTAAGAAAATATGAATATGTAGGCCACATGGACTCCACCCTTTAACTTTTACATGGTTATACCTTCTCCAAGCTTGCTGGTTATAGACTGTTGTTTTCCTTCTTCTTCTTTTCCTTTTTTTACCTTTCACTATTTTTTCCTTCCAAAGCTTTGTTAGACCTTTTATGTTAGGCTCTTGAATCCTCACACCATGATATTTTCATAGTGTGTTTCTCCATGTTTTTCCTCTCTCTCCCTTTTTTTCATTTTCCCAAGGGTATTTATAGGGTTTTGTTAGGGTTCTTGATAGATTCAAATATAGATTGATCAAAGCTTAACCCTCTAATCAAAATGAGAGGGTTCTGGACAAATGTTAACAGCTAGAACCTTTGTCCTTTAATGGTTTTGGGATTGTGGTTTTGTAACAAATGTTCTTAGGTGGTTTTCTTTTGCTTGGAGATAAAGGCATGCATCCCTCACCTTCTGATTTTGGATGAAAACTTTATGACCCTTAAAAGAACCCTCTAGGAATTTTTAAGTGTGAACACACGAAAAAGTAGAGTGGTTTTACATAATTGGGTAGCTAAGTCAAGGATGACTGAGTTGACTAATTTCAAGGCTTCGCTAGAGCAACTACAATGTAAATGTCATCGAAGACCACCTAAACTTGGTAGAGAAGCATACTTTGTAATTGGAGCCATTCTTGCTCATTTTGGAGGTCTGTAGCTTCACATTTATTCATTTAAAGATGTCAACTCGATCAGTCGAGAATCTGAAAATGCAGTGATAGCAGATCAAGGACAAGATGTTATTGAGTTCGTTGAAGAAAATAGAACGTAAATGTTTGATTGGAGTAGATGATCTTTGTAGAGGAGGTGTTTCGTGGTTGAATGGTGGTGGTTACAACCCTATAGGTGTTTAGAGACGCCATATTCATTCGTTTAAAGGTGCTTACTCAATCAGCCAAAACTGCTGAAGAAGAAGCTAAATAGTAGCTGAACGACGCGTCGTCTAGGTTAAACCCTAAAAATTCGAGTTTTTAATTTGGGATTTGACAAATTTCATTTTAATCAATGTTCTTCCAATTACTTTTAATTGCATCCATAATTGTCTCTCAAACTCTTAATTTCATGCAATTCCACCTCTTTCAAACTCAATCATCAGCTTCAAAGTTTAGCACCATTTTTATCTTGGTTCTTGTTTTTTGAATTATGCACTTTGACCTTTAATTGACCATTAAGCTTTCAATTTTCTTTAATTTGGCCCTTGATTTGGTCAATTTCAGCCTTTGCATCACGTTCCTTTTTAGTTTGGTTCTTGACTTTGGATTTCTTCAATCAAGTCTCTAATTGCTCATCAAACTTCAATATTCTTATAATTAAGCCCTTGATTCATCCAGTTAAACCTCCCTAAAAACAAATTCAACAATGATATATTTAGTAACAAAGGGTTAGAAGTGTTGATAGTGATGATGATAGTGATGGTGGTGGTGGTGGTGATAGTGATGATGGTGGTGGTGGTGATAGTGATGAGTACAAAATTTTTAGCAACAAAGTTTTATGTTGATGATTATCAACAATGAATAATCCATTGCTAAATCAGTAATGACAAATTTTCATATGATATTTTTCGTTACTGATTCCATTGCTAATTGTTTTGGTAATGGATTTTAGTTTTATCTGCAATGAATTGGGTAGTTACTAATAGCCTTATTTTTTAGTAGTGGTAATCATGACACATTGAAGATGAATAAATAAAGTGGGATGACTTTTGAGAAAACAATTATGCAAATTATATTATTTGATGGATACTTTTATTTAGAAGTGACTTAATTAAAAATAATAAGAATAGATAAATGAATTAATTAATAATAAGAATAGAAATGACTTAATTAAAAAATATTTATAAAAAACTTGCAAAAGCAAAAACAAAATAGCAACAAAAAGAATAAAGATAAAATTTGATAGAAAAAACTTGAGGATGAAATTTAAGTTTTTTTTAATCATCCCAAACAAAAAAAATAGCAATTTCAAGAATGAGGATTGGATTTGAAAGATTGAAAAATTACAGGGGGTGAAATTAAAAAATATTTGTAATTTGATAAATTATTTATAGACTAAAAAATGGTAGGAGTGAAATTGAAAAAAATGGTAGGGGGCTAGCCCAATAGAAAGCAAACTGAAAAAAATAATAAAGCAAAACTAAAAAAGAAAAAGAGGTTAAAAAATAACAAAACATTAGCTTAAAAAGAGGAGAAGGGGGGAAAACCATACCCGAACGAACTTTCTAAACCTGGTCTAATCTTTTAAACTCACAACTCGTAAAATCCTAGACAAATGTTAAATTAAGAAATTTAATTCTCAATGAGTTTAATTTTGAAGGATGAAATCGTGGAAAGAATATTAATAAAAAAAAACTTGCAAAAGCAAAACAAAATCAACAAAATGAACTAGGATAAGATTTGATAAAAAAAAAAACCAAGGATGAAATTTGAAAAATAAACAATTTAAAAAATAAACCCGAATAAAATTAAATTGCAATTTGACAAAATTAAAGAATGAGGAACAAATTTGAAAGATTAAAAAATCATAGAGGATAGATTGAAAAAAAATTATAATTTGATAGATTATTTATAGATTAAAAATGGTATGTAGGTGAAATTAAAAAAAAAATGGTAAGGGGTTAACCTAAAGAAAGCAAACCACAAAAAATAACAAAGTAAAATTATTTTAAAAAAGGAAAAAAACCAAGTAAACATGAATGAACCTCGTAAACCTTGTATAATCTTTAAAATTCACAACCTATGAAATCCTAGACCTGGGTTAAATTAAAAAACTTAATTTTCAACTAATTTAATTTTAAAAGATGAGATCATGGAAAAAATATTAAAAAAAAACTTGAAAAAGAAAAAAAACAAATAGCAAGAAAAAATTGGGGATAAAATTTGATAGAAAAAAACCCAATGATGATGATTTAAAAAACAATTATAAAAAATAATCGCAAACAAAATAAATAGCAATTAAAATAATGATAACCAAATTTGAAAAATTAAAAAATCATAAAGGTGAAACTGAAAAATATTTATAATTTTTTAGCTTATTCTAAAATAATAATAATAATAATAATAATAATAATCAAAAGAACAAGGACCAAACGTGAAGGAAAAAAGATTGAAGGGGTTGACGCTAAATTCAAGGAGGAAAAAGAGAAGAAGAAAAAAAAAAGAGATTGTTGTCAACACCAAAGCAGAGGCATTTATGGTTGCCCTATTGTGTAGGGGTCCCTTAGATCTTTCAAACGCCGCCCTGGAAAGCGTTGTTCGGTGGTTGGACAGCCCAACATGTGCCTCCTAAACAGTGCGTGGGTCGTCCACACGCTGGCACGTGAATTGCAATCTCCAGCAATGTTTTTAATAATATTTACTATATGTCAATTACATTAACGACCCTAAGTAACCTCCACATTTACAATAAAACCAATGTAAAATTACCAAAAAGCTATGTGAGGGAATTAAGTTGGTTTTGTCTTTAAGAACATCAAAGTAATTACACTACTTTTAAAAAAACAACATGGGGTGAAAGGCATTAGAGTTTTTTATTCTAGGGATAAAATAGTCATTTTACCAATCAAGAAAAATAGACAATTATAAATCTAACCCCTAAACACAATTGTATCATGGTGGATTAACCAATTTACCCTTAAGATCTAATGAAATGTTTTTTTGTTTAATGATAATTTAGTAATTGCACCGTTACAATGAAAAGTATTACAAGTCTAATTTACTGAGGAGAATTAGTTTTTTTTAATTTAATTTAATTTAATGTTGAAGTTTCATTTTCATTTTCATTTTCATTTTCATTTTACCAGTGTAGAAGTTTCATTTTCATGCAACCTTAATGTATGCGGGGAGAACAATGAGATTTGGATAATTTGATAATTACACACCTACACACCTAATTTCAAGTTCTTTGACCTTTGATAGCAGCGTTAAGAATATTAGTTCATTTTATCTATTTATCGCTCCTCATGTCATAGATTGATAGTTGATTTGTATTCCATCGGTTGTTTGTGAGGCACCACGACATGTGGCTTAAGAGTCATTACATTTCAAAAAAAAAAAAACAATACGCGTGTAGCCTTCCAAACTATATTATTTAACTTCTACATGTTAAACTAACTCTTGGTCGCATGTCTCATATTTAAAACAAGCTAAAACACAAGACAAATTCAATGTGTTACTAACATAGATCACTATTCACTACAATAGTCATTTCAAAAAAACATTAACTAACTATTGGGATAGTATGGTCTTTTTATAAAATTTATTAGTCATTTTTAAATTGATCGGGGTCAGATCAGATCGGTCTTTTCAACCTTTTAAGAAAATTAGAATAACTAAATTACCTTTAAAAACATAATTTATTTAATTGGGTCTAGGGTCTTTTTTAACTTTTAACTTTTTAAAGCGCATTAAAATAACTACATTATTTTAAAAGCAAAAATTCTTTAACTAGTATATAGGGGATTTTTTTATATTTTATTAAAAAATAAAAAGTTATTGGTGCATAAGTTCAACGCCCTAGCGTGCTTGTTGCTTCACCATTCTTAAGTGGTGCGTAATGCAAGGTAAATTCCTTATTTTTCTACACACAAATCACTATTCACCACAATAGTATAATTACCATTTTACTATTTCCTAAAAAAATCAATCAACTAGCTATTAGGGGGCACTACAATCTTTTTGCAAGATCCATTAGTCATTTTTAGTTGATCGGGGTTAAATTGGTATTTTTAATTTTTAAACACAGTAGAATGACTAAATTATCCTTAGAAGTATAATTTATTTAACTGGTGCCTAGGGTCTTTTTATTTTTTATTTTTTTAAGCACAATAAAATGACTCAATTACCTTTAAAAGCAAAATTATTTAACTGGTACGTAGGGTTTTTTTGTGTTTTCATCTTGTTTTTTTTTTTTTGTTATTATCAAGTTGACTTAGAGAAAATTTAATATTTTAATAAATATAAAATATGATTAAAAATAAAAATTTATTAGAATTCAATGCACTAGCACATCTGCCGCTATGTTTTTTTTCAAATGGCAATTGTAGTACGTTACGGTGACCAAAGATGATCGCCACTTATATAGTTGGAATCATCCAAGTAGTACTTCCCTTCCTTTTTTAGATGGTGTGTGTGGCTTACTAACCCTTAATATGGCGTCAGCGACATTGTTTTTCTTTATTTTCTCTCTCCTATTTGTTTTTCACATCTAACCATTCAAATTTTTGAAACAACCCTTCAATGTGCTTTTTCTTCATGTTTAGTCCTTGTTCTTTTGATTACTATTTGTTTTATTTGAAATAATTTATAAAATTAGAATTTCTTTTTAATGTCATCCTCTTTTAATTTTTATATTTTTTAGTTTTTTTTCTATTAAATTTGATCTTCATTTTTTAATTGCTATTTGTTTTGTTTTGAATCATTTTCTTAATTAATTTTCTTTTTTCAATCTCATCCCTCAATATTTTATGTTTATTTCAAATTTCATCTTTATTCACCTTATTGCTTTTTTTTTCTTTGCAAATATTTTAGATTGAAATGTTTATTTTGAATTCATCATTCAACATTAAATTGGTTGAGAATTGAGTTTCTTGGTTGAATCTGAGTCTAGAATTTCACGGGTTGTGGATTTGAAAATTTAACCCAAGTTTTAGAGATTTGCACTAACGTGCTTGGTTTTTCCCTCCTTTCTTTATGTTCATGTTTTCTCAGTTTTACTATTTAATATTTAGTTATTTCTTAAATTTCGCTCTAATTAATCTCTTCATTTTAGTTCCAAATTTAATCCAACCAAAGATCAATTAAGACTCAATCAAGGCCCAATCGGGAATAAAATAAGAAAAGAAAATAGAAAGACACAGATTGTCCAATCAGGTTAACTCATTGTTGTCATGTCCATTACTAGGTTAGTACAACGTGTCGCCATCTTTTAATTTCATTCTCTATTTTTTTATGATTTAATCCTTTGACAATCTGTTATTTCACATTTAAGCGCTATGATGAAAGCGGCATGGATTTGTTTTTAACCAGATCATCATTTGAACAAGGCAGCTATTTTGCTTTTGATTCGCTAGGTCAAACTAGCCACATCGATTTTTTTTTTATTTATCAACAAATATGGTGGCTGATTAATTTGATTTGATACATCAGTCAAGTTTTTTTTTTTTTTATCTCCATTTCAAATATTTTATCACATGTAGAAAAAATAACAACACTCACATATTTTTTGATATAATAATTGGCTTTAGATCTAGTTAGTAGTGAAGCGCGAGCTCTATCTTCTAGTAAACTCGGAAGATGAAGGACTATACTCCTTTCTAGAACACCACAACTATTTCTTACAAGGTTCTAATTTATATATAAATCGTTTGCTATAATCAATTAAAACCGAGTGGTAGACCTATCCATTGCATATTGGTCAAATATCACAAATCATTGCGTGTGTACAGTGTGTTGCTTACTTGCTTTCAATCGATTATGATAGATTTGTTCAAAGGAAAAAGAAGAATTATTTGAGTTTTGGTATTATTTAAGCGCTCTCTCTCTCTCTCTCTCTCTCTCTCTCTCTCTCTCTCTCTCTCTCTCTCTCTCTCTCTCTCTCTCTCTCTATCTATCTCTATATATATATATATATATTAACCAGAACATATAAGGCGTGATAAATATAGTTTATTGTGAATTGCTACAGTAAAATTATTATTTTACCTTTGAGTTGAAAAAATAAAAGTTTTGGTTACGGGGGTATTTTGATCTTTTCAATAGGTTCATTAGTCACTAGAAAGCTGATGAGAGGTATATTAGTTTTTTTTCAATATTTTAGTATAATAAAAATATTTTTACACTCCCAAGATCAATAAAATTTAGAACTTTTGGCCAATCATGTTTTTGTCTTTTCACAAAATTTAAAACATTAAAAACACCTTTTTACCCCAAGGTCAAAAAATACTTGAGTTGTTGTCCAAGGGTTTTTTTTATCTTTCCCTTCTTAGGCTACAATTAAAATATTCCATTACCCTTAGAAAAGACAAAAATTAAGTTATGCTTTTAGGAGTGTTTAAGTCCTTTCAGATTAGTTTATTTGTTATTTTCAGGGTAATGAGAGGTATTTTGATAATTTTACATTGCTTTTTTAATTTTAAAACCGCAAAAACTGCTGGTGCATTTTTATTATACGCCAGCACGTGGGTGGTGTTCGCGCCTTTTAGACGGCATGTGTGATCTCACCTGGTAGCCAAATCTAGCCTTATGTTGTGTCCTTAGAAGTGCCATCGCGTTCTCTTCCTCTTAGTGTGGCACGTGATGGTGGATGATGGGTGGTTTGTCGTCGATAGTTGTTTCTTTTTTTTCTTCCTGTTTTCTCTCTCTTCCATAGAAAGTGCATGTCTATTATCTTTTCTTTTCGTTTTTTAATTTTAGTCCTTATATTTTTTATTGTTTATTTTCATTCCTTTTCCCTTTAGAAAAGTTTTTTTATGTTTTCAATTTAGTTCTTAAATTACAATTTGTCAGATATTATTTTTTTCAATTCGCTCCTCATTTTCTTGATTTCTCATTTTTACCCTTGGCTCTTTTGTTAAAATTTTATTATTTTTTAATTTTATCCTTCAATCAAAGTTTATATTTTCTTCTTTTTTTTTTCATTTTATCCCTCATTCTTTTCTTTTTTTTTCTTTTTTTTAAGTTTTTTTTCTTTTCAATTTAACCATCCAATTTAAATTATTTTGATGCCCTTAAATTTATTTTTTATTTTGATTTTTACTCTCATTCTTTTAATTACAATTTTTTATGTTGTTGATTTTTTTCTCGGTTACATCCTTTGATGTTTGATTTGTTCGAGATTGGGTTTCATGATTTTTTTTATTTATCGTGCTTCTGATTTAATAACACGAGTCAAAAGTTTTAAGAGTTAGGAATCCTTTTTTCCTCATTTTCTTTTATTATTATTTTTCATTCTACTTTTGTTTTTTAAATTTGATTTTGTGGTTATTTTCAATTTTTTTTTCTCCTAATTTATTTCGGTATCATTACATATGCAAACCTTTCCAGGATAAAGTTTTGTTTCTAGAATCTTTTAAAATATTCATGACATAATCAGCGGACTTTCGATTTTCGAAGGAGAAAACTGGCATGACGAGTGTCAGTCTATGCCGTGTTGATGACAAAATTACACGACCATTATTGTTTAATAATCGATATTCTTGTAAATAAGATGCTTGGATTATAAATGTATGTGGGCCCAATATAGATAAATTCGGTTTACGACAAAATGTATGGAAGTTCACCTAACTGCTGCACTCGCAAGTTGACCTGTCCCACGTAAAAATTCAAGTATGAAGTATTAAGTCCCGTTTATTTACTGAAAAGTAGTTTTTTTTAGAAAATGAATTTTAAAAAAAGTGAATTACAGGAAAGTATTTTTTGGTAATGTAATGAAAAATAAGTTGGAAAACACTTTCCAGTGTTTGGTTATGTCATGAAAAATGAGCTGGAAAATAACTTATTAATGTTTTATTTTTCTCAAGTTTATTAAAATAATGAGGAACAAATCTTAC
>Ga0307513_10009962_pt1 | contig 11988 bp, 7 predicted proteins | sample 15_EM_MG_FD_202174 | JGI IMG/M metagenome (GOLD analysis project Ga0307513, IMG submission 202174) | Populus trichocarpa ectomycorrhiza microbial communities from riparian zone in the Pacific Northwest, United States - 15_EM | ecosystem: Host-associated > Plants > Roots > Unclassified | place... | reverse complement strand
TTATGTCAGGAATATAATCACCGATAAAATTATAATGCAAAAAAAAAAAAAATATTAGCTGCAATTTCATTGGTAAATCCATCAGTAACAATGACATATTAGTCATGTAATTAATCCATCATAGAATAACATTTATATGTATGATACCAACGAAATAAACAAATGGTAAATCCATCGGTGACTATATGTATATTATTTATGAAATTAATCCGTTGGAGAATTACATTTATATATATGTTACCAATGGAATAAACCGATGGTAATTTCATCGGTATTATATGTAATTATTTTAAAAAACTAAAATGAACTATACAATTTTAAAAATTAAAACAAAATAAAAATAAAATAAAAAGCAAATTTGTATTATTAATTTTTTTTTAAATTATTAAACACAATTTATCTATCTAGGTAACATAAGCTAGAGGAGGAGACGAGACCAGAAGAACGAAGAGGTAGAGCATAGATACCAGTGAGAGTTGTTAACAACTACTTGATGATATTCAATTTATCTCTCATTTCAGTTGTCTCATCTTAAACTTGTTCTCGTATAATCACTTGGACGACCAATAATTGATGACTCAATTCGGATTATAGGCTTTCAACGGTCGAGACACTACGACCCACCTGCATATCTTTGATCGTAGTGAAGATGTGAAGCATACCCATTAAATAACCCATTATTCTTTTATTATAACACACCAAAGTTACAAAATAAAACTCAATTTCATTAAATGAAAAAAAAATATAATTTTTTAAAATCTCAAACAAACCTAACATGTACAAATCATACAACGAATTTCTTTAGGAAAAAGCTATAAAACAAGTAAACACATAAACAAACCACATATATTACACAAAAATACCAAAAAAATTAACATAAAAAATGGGTTACAACAAAAAATAGATAGGTTTGCTTATTTGACGTGACAAATCTTAAGAAAAAACAAACAAGGACAATAATACTAACATATTAAGTGTTGGGATGACTGAATTTATAATGATGGAAGCTAGATTTGTAATAAAATGAAAGAGAGGGTGATGTTTTTTTTGCGAAAAAAGGAAGTGGATGAAGAAATAAGGAAAAGGGAGAGAGGGGGTTGTGCTACTAGTTATAAGTTTAATATTACCACCGAATTTCCCGACAGAAATTAGTAATAACGATTAATTATCATTGGTTATTTCATAAGGTATATTGACACGTTAGATTTGCCGATAAAATTAATAATGAAATACTTGTTTTTTTTTATTCTTTGAATTCTACCGATAATTCTTTCGGTATTCATCAATAGAACTTTTTTTCATTAGTAAATATTATTATAATTTATTAAATGAATTTTTTCAGTTGAATTGATAATTTTCTAGTAATGGGAAGAGCTGCAAATACAAAACGCTATATCAAATGCAGCCTCTACCATCTTCCTCAATTGTCGGCAAACGGATACCATTCTTTCCCATTCCTCTCTCAATTCCATCTGTCAAAGGTGGAAAATTTCACCCTCTCTCATCTCAATCTCTCGAACTTTCGATTGATTTCTTTGTTTCTCTACTCGAATTCTTCTTCCCTCTCGAACCTTCATATGTGTTGTTAATATAAACAGGTTTGAATTGGTTCCTTTACATCATCAAGCAAAAACTTGTTCTCTGTTAAGGTGACATATCAAAGTTTGGTATGTCATGTGTAACATAAATGTCATTCTCTTCCTGTTAGATTTGTATGTTGTTTGATAATGCATAAACCCAGTCAATCGCAAACCTTGCATGTCATAAGTATTGAGACCCCTGCTTACCAAAATCACCACCATTGTCCATGGTAGAGGAGACCGGGGACCAAGTGGGGGATAGTACCCATTGTTAGAAAACCAGAAAATTCAGCAATTCTAATAACTTCAACAGGCATTGCTCTTCCTGCCTTGCTTCTCATGTTCGTTTTTTCTAGACTGGAAAGAGTTTAATAATGCTTACCAAAGAACATTATTTTCGGTCAGAAAGTGCAGTAAATTACTCATTGCTTGTTGTTCGATGCTACCTACCAATTTTACCGTCCTTATCACTGTTATATATGCCTAGCATTTCACTGTAATTCATATCCGAGTTGAACTCTCAGTTTCTTTCGTACGAGTAGTTTCCTTTATTCATAATTTTTTTGGGTCTCCATTGATTGCTTGAGTTATCTTTCGTGAGTTGTAATCCATTGCCAGATTTTTACCTTTTCCTTTCTTCTCTGTCTTTTTTCATTTTTTTTCGTCCTTTTTTTCATTATTTACTGCAGAATTTTCCTCGATGTTATTTTTTTCGGGGAAAGTGAATTTTCATTCATCCGCTGTCTCATCAGTATTTCTTGTATTTGCAGTGCATCTCCTTTTCTATAATGCGTTTTTTTTCTTATATGATTAGGGATGGACCAAGATCATACCAGTCAGCGTGCAACTTGCAATGGCTTCTTGAGGAGACGTGGAGCGGATAAAACGTATGGAATAAAGCTGGTTCGAGGTAAACTCTTTTTTCCTCTCATCCACATCGTAATAATAATTTCTTTTATATTATTATTCAGATGTTATATGGGACAGTTCTTGCGTAGATGTCTTTATTCTCGAAGCAAATAAAAAAGGATAAATTAGATTCTTGTTATATTTTATTCTGTCTTATTCTTTGAAATCAACATGTATATAAATTTATATATTGTTAACCACGCCATATATAAATTGGTTTCATACCATCTCAAACCCAGCCGAACTGAGAATTTTTAAAACTCGTGGGCTTGTGAGCTGACAAAATATCATGCCCCTGTTGTCGAAGAACAAGAGAAAGAAAGAAAAGGCTGCAATGACTTGTACTTGCTAAATTTGAAAAAGAAGGAAAGCTACGGCTATGATGAAATAACCCTTAAAAAAGATGCTATTGCTATTATAATAATAATGAATGACGCTCGTTGGATTTTCCGATACTCCAGGACTCTATACACTTGAAAAGTAGATAAATTGGCCTTGATCGGTAAACTAGCATATCTGTTGTTATCGTGATGGATATGTTGTCCTTGCCACCATCATATGGAATTTTTATATTGGCATATTAAATACCACACGACACATTACGAGCCTTGTGGTGGAGAAACCATTTCGAAGAAATTTGAATTTTTTTAAGGTTAGGCCTCCCCTTTCATTCTACCTCCACCGGAACAAGACTTCTTTTGCAAATAACTTACCTCCACTTGCTCAAAACATGGTTCTTAACCACACCTTTAATCTACAGGCCAAAGACAAGTTGTTTAGCCTCCAAGACTACTTTTTTCTTAATTATAATATGTCTTTCCTTTGTTTTCTTTGATTGGTATAAAAAAATAAGTTTTCTTTTAAATATATTATTTTGATATATTTTTAAATAAAAAATACTTTGAAAAACAATTATTACAGTAATAAAAACAGACTCTATAACCTTTTTTTTGTTAACAGTGGGTGTCCGGACCAGCTTACGCGCACCTTGATTAATCCTCCGAGACCCTGAAGTTAACGACCATATAAACCTTTAGTGACTCTGAGGTTTGTAACACTCAAACTAGTGATATCTGAAAAGTAAATTCAGAGTCTGATGAATTAAACTAGACCTTTGTTTAACTTAATTTCAATAGACTCGTACAAGTTTTTGATGCACCGAGTTTTTCCTTGTATAAGGAAAAAATACATCAGCGGTTTGGTAAATTGCATTTCTTGAATTATTTTTCCATGAAAATGTTATACTTGAAAAACTGTTCAGTTGTGAGGTTCTGATAGCATCCATATAACAGAAGTGTTCTTGAGATCTTCTGTCAAAGAATTTGAGGACAAATCTGAGCTTATCCATTAAAGAAATTGTAAAAAGAAAAGAAGAAAACACATCATCCACTAAAAGTTATTGGAAAAGGGTAGCTCTCTCTCGAGAGTGAAAATAGATAGTCTCGAAGGCAATGATGAGAAGGCTTTCAGTCCGTGATTGACGGTGTTATTCAGTTAAGGTCGTTACTGTGTCACCAACCACCGAGAAATAATGTAAACATTGACCAAAACAATGGTGGTTGTTTTTGAAATTAGAAACGAGGAGCCAGACAATTATTGTGCCCTTATTCTTTTTTTTTTGCTTCGAAGACGCAACAATATAGTATGAAACTGTTTGTTACAGTAGTATTTTGTTTTTTAAAATAATTTTTTTTATATTTTTTAAAATTTATTTTTAATATTAATGTATTAAAATAATATGAAGATTTTTTTAAAATATTTTGTAATAAAAAAAATAAAAAAATATTAAAATTTTTTAAAAATATTTTTGAAATGTAAAAATAAACAGTGTTTTATATGTGTGTGGACGTTTTTCCAATTGTAATTTGTAAGTGACTCCATGGTGACTCAAAAGAGTTGTAATAAATATGAAATTTATTTGTTAAATCTTTTGCAGCATTTTGTTTCCTGTTTCAACTCTAAACAGTAAATTAGAGTTAGAATGGAGACAGAGGCTTGGCAGATTCAGGTCTGTGAGGATTTGGTGGCGAGCAGAAGGCATTGAATTGAACAGTAATAATAAATTAAATAGCAATCAAATCAAATTTGTTGATTAAAAATAAAATTAAATTACAGAGGATCTAAGTGAAAACAAACACCACAAATAATTGATGCTTTCAAAGTTATCATAAAAAAATTTATTTTAGTCCTTAAACTTTATAAATTATATATGTTCGATCCCTCAATAGTTTCTTAATTCAATTTTCGTATAAAATTTGATATTTATTTATTTCTTGGTATCTAGTTTAAGAGATGAGAGAAAGATGGTATGTCGAATTCCAATAATAGAGAGAGAAAATCAACATTAACATCAATTCCTACCACAAAAATAATCGATCTTGGTGTCTAAATGTTGTATTTAGTGAGAAGAATTTAACTTAAGTGTTTTTTTTGGATTGATTTTGGGTTTTTGTATTTTGTTTTTTAAGGCAATTTATGGATTTATCAAATTGTTTAGACTATTTTCTAGGTATTTTGGGTTAAAATTAGGTTGAAAATGGGGTTTGGTGTTTTGGGTTAAAATTAGATTGAAAATAGGGTTTTTGGTCAATAAAGTATAGACCATGTTTTTCTGGGCACTACAATGGCTAGAATCTTGAATACTAAGCGATGTATAGTCTAAAATTTATTTTAAAAAAATATTGGGGTGGCAATTGAATTTATTCTTAAAAAATAAGCCCTCCCGTGGACAGGACGTGCATGCTCTTTTTTCTTCTTCTTTCATTTTTTGTTTTGCCCTTTTTTTTTAAAAAAATCATGTTTTTTTTTAAAAAGTGTCTTTTTAAATAATTTCTCAATTTATATTGAAATTAATGCTCCTTCTCTTTGATTTTTTATTTTTTGTATTTAGTTATTTTTAAATAGTGGTTGTTTTTTTTTAATTATTTTTGTATGTATTTAATTTTTGAAGAGATTATTCTAATTCATCGATAATTTTTTTTATATTTTATATAATTGAAATTTATTTTTAAAGATGAAAAATATTTATTGTTGGATAATATTTCTGAGATATTTTTTTTCTTTGGATTTTATTCAATTAATGTTATGTGTTTATCTATTTATACTATTATTTGATTAAATAAAAAAATAATTTAAATAAACAGAGTTATTGAACACAATCGGGTGAATGAACTGTGTTGCAAGATCAAATATCTTGATCTATATTTGCCTCTCGACTTTTCCAGATACGTTTTAGTTATCATTAATGATTTTTTTTCATTTATTAATATAGATGGTTCTCTATTTATTTAATTATATATGTGTATAAACTTTTTGATTTATACTTGATATTATTTATGTAGAAAAACATGTTGCAAATGCTTGCATATTCAATTTTGTTGTTGAAAAACCCGGCCCGCAATGAAATACGGGTTAAATAACTAGTTTATCCCATGGAATGATGGGAAGGAATTTACTAAAAATTTGATTTTTTTTTAATTTTATTATAAAAAATAATTTTTAAAAAATAAATAAAAATATTATTTTAATATATTTTCAAACAATAAACACTTTAAATTATAACCATTACCCTACTCACGTTTTTTTCAAGAGAGCAATGTTTCATATGGGATGAATCAATGGGGGTGTCAAACCAAGCTAGGAGCAGGAAGTAGCGAATTAATTAATCTTTCACTCAACCTTGTTCAAAAAACTGGCTCAAATGTACTTTGCCTGTATAAAATAATAAACCAACACAAGAACGACTCAAGCAACACGAAATCCTAAACTACTCACAAATGGCTTCCTGGTCTGCATTTTTTCTTCTTCTATAAATTATAAGATAGAAGAGAGGTGGCATGTCACCTCCCTGGAGGCCGGTGGCAGGCGCAGGATTTCAAACTCTATCTTCACACTGAGAGCGGATTACTTTATAATCAAAATATCAAATCCCCGCCCACAGGTTAAGGGTAGAGGACGCTGAATAGCTGGCCCATCGGCATGCAGCTCTTAATAAATTCTGGTGGCTAACAACCATTTGTCATATCTTTTAGCTAATAATAACATGCTTTCCTCGAACCCTATGTTCCTTCTTTTTTAATAAAGGCGTCCCTGTCGCTAAGTGGAGCTGGTTAGAATAAAATGGTGCCTATCACCTGTCAACAAATGATTATCGTATTGAAGCTAGTTGGACCACTTTGAGGTTGCCATATCTTGCAAAACTCATCATGGTAGTAATAGTATTGGGTCATGGCGGAGGTGCGGTGGGCGTGTATTCAGTTTCAATATGCTTTTCTTATTGTTCAAATAAGCTTAAAAAAATGTTTCAAGGTTCATTATTGATTCCACCCGAGTACGCAAATCAATTTAACAGGACAGCGGATGTTTTTGCTTTATTACTTGTAATGTTTCAGAGATCCCATTAAAACTCGGCCAGGACACTGTCGATTTGATGTCATGTTTTATTTTAGAAGAAAAATAAGGATGAAGTTTTTGTTTTGTTTTTTTAATTGTGGATATTTGGACTAACTTACACATACCTACATTGACTAATCTCCTAAGACCTTGAAGTTAACGACCAGGTAAGCCTTCAGTAGTCCTGAACTTGGTTATTAAACCCGGCCCCGCGGGTTGACCTGGTGGCTGAACCGGTCCGGGTTTAATAAAAGATTGGTCGGGGCAACAACTCAGCAAAACCAAGTCGACCCGGCGGGTCAACCCATGACCCGGGTGAACCTGGACGAGAAGTGGTGTTTTTTTTTTTTTCAAATGTAGGATTTGAAACCTATTAATATATATATACTCTATATTTCCAAGAAAAAAATTATGTTTTTTCAATGTGAGATAAAAAGTTTTTTGGTTTAAATACTTCAACTTAAAGGGATAACATAGTATCTTTTCAATGTGGGATTTGAAACCCTTTCATAAATATACTCTATGTTCCAAACTTCCAATGAAAATAATTATGTTTTTTCAATGTGGGATTTCAAACCCATTAGTATATATACTCTATGTTCCCAAGAAAAAAAGTTATATTTTTTCAATGTGAGATAAAAATTCTTTTGGTTTAAATACTTTAACTTTAAGGGATAACATAATAGCTTTTCAATGTGTGATTTGAAACTCTTTCATATATATATATATATATATATATTCTATGTTCCTATAAAAAAAGTTATATTTGTTTAATGTGAGATTTAAAACTCATTAGTATATATACTATATGTTCTCAAGAAAAAAATTATATTTTTTCAATGTGAAATTTGAAACCCATTAGTATATATACTCCATGTTTCCAAGAAAATAGTTATGTTTTTTCAATGTGGGATAAACAACTTTTTGGTTTAAATATTTCAACTTAAAAGGATAACATAGTATCTTTTCAATGTGGGATTTGAAGCCCTTTCGTATATATATTCTATGTTTCCAAGAAAAAAGTTATGTTTTTTCAATGTGGGATAAAAAAACTTTTTTCGTTTAAATACTTCAACTTAAAAGCTTAACATAGTATCTTTTTAATGTGAGATAAAAAAAATTTTAAAATATTTTTTTAAACTTCATTATTTACAATATGTATAACTTATATTTACATGAATTTTTCATATGAAATATTAAAAGTTTAAATATTTATTTTTAATTTTTCCGAGTTGACCCATAAAACTTGTGACCTGGGCCCTTGGCCGGGTTTAATAGCTATAATCCTAAGATTTGTAACATTCAAACTAGTAATATTTGAGAAGTAAATTTAAAAACTAACCAGTTAAATTATACATCTTCAAAGTTTTGGATTTTGCTTTGAGATGTTGTGATTACGGAAAAACAGGGAACTTGTGGTGAGTTGATCTTTTGGGCCCTCGATACCTGTGGCATATGCCGGTTTGCAAAAGGCCTCGGGCTAATTTTGTATTCGCGAAAAGTTTTACTGAAATCCAAAAAAAAAAAAAAAAACGCAGGAAGATTTATACTAGAAATAATGCTATGAACTGAAGGACAAGTTTCAAGAATCACGATGAGTGAACGTCTAAGCAACAGGGGGGCGTATTTGAACTGATAAACTGTCAAGGCTCAATTCTTCAATCATTGTAAGATGAGCCTCCCTCTTCAACAGCTTTCCTTGCCATTTCCCCAAGACTATTTGTTCTACACTTCATTTCCCCTGCTTTCTCACCTACCATTATCTGCCTCACTGCCTTATCCATTGCTTCACTCTTCACACAATCCTCACCAGCCTTGTAAATGATGATAACCTGATCTCAGGTCAATTTTGGAGAAGACTGTTGCACCGCACCCATTAATTCCTCTAGTAATTCATCAATTAATGGTATCAAAATTGGTCAGCAAAAACTGGCCAAGTTACCACTGGCAAACCAGCAGCGACACCTTCTAAAGCCCATCCATAATGTGTCACAAATCCACCAACAGCTATATGATCGAGAACAAAACTGGGAGTGCCCACCCTTGTATGACTCTTTTTTCACATCCACAAGGCAACCATATTTCCTCATTTTCTTGCTCATTCTTTTCTTTTTTAACTACCCAGATAAATTCCTGTTTTGACATTTCAAGGCCTTTAACAATCTCACGTATCTGAGAATCAGAGTTTTTTTTGTGGTACCAAAGCATACATGAACAACTGAATTGAGATTCTTAGGGTCAAGCCATTTCATGCACTCATATTGATCAATGTTCGGTACCTTCCCTCTTTTAGCTTTTTCTTCAGCACATCTATTGCAAAGTGAAGCTGGCCCTATATGCCAGGCCTTCTTCTTTTTTATGAAAGAAAAACCTCCTTGATCAAAATCAACCAAAAAAGGAAGAAAAATCATGTTTACAAAAGAATTACAGCTCCAAACCAAAGCAAACTATAAAAAACATTAATCTTTACACAAGTGCTTAGCCTTACAAAAACTAGCCCAACTAGGATTACGGAAAGCTTTCTACAACTGGTTAGTTCCCTCCATTCTAACTTCAACAGATTGAACAATACTCTTGATGATGGTACTTCCATTTGATGAAATAGTGCTATGTACTCTCTGATTCCTCCCCTTTCAAACAAATTAGATGAAGGAGCACCATGCAATTCTCACAACAATGGATTGGAAACACTTCTTCTGAAGATTCTGTTTCGCCCAACAAAACTCATAATTCCAATCACCAATTCCTCTGTCACTGCTGCGCATTTGCTGGACTTGTCGGCAAATTCTTTTGCAGACCAAACATTTGAAAAATAAATGATCTCTGTCTTCATCATCAGAGTTGCACAGAGCACGTATAGGATCAACTACTCTTCCCATTTTTAGTTGTCTCTTCTTAATTGATAACCTATTCATAATTGCAGGCCAACTGGTAAAACTATGCTTTGGATGTGCAAAGGACCCCAAAGAAGTTTAAACCAATCTACACCATTACCCATCTTCCTTACTGAATCCCAGGCACTTTTTTGTAGAAAATTACCCGTTTGTAGTGAGCTTCCAGACAACTCTATCCTTCATCATTGGAGAAGGATATAAAATGCCCCATATGGCACTTTGAATAGCTTCGATAGCATCAGATCTAGCAGCAGGCCACTTCCATTCTCCCTCTTTAATAACCCGTGAAAGTTTAGAAAAACAAGGTAATCTAGATTCAACAATGATTCTGAGACCATATTTCCTTACCAAAGGTCCATGAGGATGTCTTAAATCCCACCAAATATTCTGCATTGCCAACTAAATGCTCCATGTGATCCCAAGCTAAATATCTAAGCTTCATCAGCTTTTTCCAAACCCATGAACAATCACTTGATATTTCCTCGGACCACAGACTTCTTCCCTTCAGATAATAGGTCATACACCAGGCTTCACATAAAGATCCAGACTGTATAATTAAGCACAATTCCTTAAAATACAAGCTGAGTTCCACTCTTTCAACTTTCTTATACTTAACCCTCCCTTCTGTTTTGGCATCGTCAAATCTCGCCAAGCAACCTTAGCTTCAATAGCACAATCATCCTTAACATGCCATAGAGAGGCATTACATTTCCTCTCTATGAATTTTATTACTTGTGCAAGAAGTATAAATAAAGAAACTCAGTAATTTTGAGCGCTAAAATCACTGAATTCAGGTGTAATCTTCATGCAAACTTATCAATAAGATTTCTTCAATCATTAGAAAAAAGCTTGCCTGGTATTAATGGAACTCCAAGATACCGAACTGAAAGCTTCCCAATAGGAAAACCAGTTCTATCATGAAAAACAATATGTTGCTCCTCAGAAATACTAGCACAAAAGAGTTCACTCTTTGAAGGATTAAACTTCAAATCATTCAAAGAATAAAACTGATGGAAAATGGTGTTTATTTGAAAAATATCATCAACGCCCCCTTCAGAAAATATCATCAAATCATGAGCAAAGCACAAGGGTGTAAGGGACACTTTCTTACATTTTGGATGATATTGCACCCCTTCCTTGTTCAGCAACTTGATTCAAAAGACAAGAAATGACCTCCAGATAAATTACAAAGAGGTATGGGGACAGTGGATCCCCCTGCCTTAAACCAGTCTTCCCATTAACAAATCCACAAAGACATCGCGACAGAGAAGTTAGAAGAATCCAGATTCCAGACACGCTTGCAACCATTTAATGAATTTGGAAGGAAAACCCTTTGCTTCCATCACATTCAATAAGAAATTCCATTTTATAGAATCAAAAGCTTTCATCAAATCTATCTTCAATGTGCATCTAGGATAGATAGATTGCTTCTGATAACCCCATAAAATTTCTTGTGCCAGCATAATGTTTTCACCAATCCTTCTGTCCTTGACAAAAGCAGATTGATTAAGACTGATCACATGAGGTAGACATTTTCTCACACTATTAGCCAAAATTTTGAAATGAACTTGTAAAGAGTAGTGCAGAAGGAGATAATTTGCATAACCTGGTTCTAGCTCATAATTCCTTATTACTATTACCTGATAGCTTTTTTTTTCTGATTCTTTGGCACTTTCAAGCAATTTGTTTCTTACTCATTTGTGAACTCTAATCTTAAATAATCCGGGAGCTCCAATCATGTAAACATAACTGGATCCGGCAAACCAGACAAAGTGAACAGTTCGGTGTCAGAGGATACCTTGGTGTGAGGTGATATAGCCTAATGCATGCTATTCGACACAGGCTGAAGAAGCTAGTACCATGAAAGATTAATCCTGGAACCCCAAACTTGTATGCTTCATACGCAGCCGATGGAAAGAAAAGGTCTGTAGCAAGTCCAAGTGGATGCAACTCTCGTATAACTTGCTCCAGAAGCTATTGAAGCATATTTAGAGCACAAAGAATTTACTGCGAGTTTCTTGATTAGTGACCAAATCAAGATTTTCTGGGCCTTTAGTGACGTGGGGAAATTTCTTCTATGTTTTTGACATAATAATGCTTAATGCATTATTTCGGTTAAGATTTTTAGATTTGGAAGAGTTTAAGAAGAGTATAAGATGCAATTTGGTAAATTAATCATAGCAATTTGATAAATTAATCATATAATGTTTAAT
>Ga0307513_10009961_pt1 | contig 11989 bp, 9 predicted proteins | sample 15_EM_MG_FD_202174 | JGI IMG/M metagenome (GOLD analysis project Ga0307513, IMG submission 202174) | Populus trichocarpa ectomycorrhiza microbial communities from riparian zone in the Pacific Northwest, United States - 15_EM | ecosystem: Host-associated > Plants > Roots > Unclassified | place... | reverse complement strand
TCCGTCTTCAGCCCCGACCGGGACGGCCCGGTCATTTCTCTGGGCCTTCGCCGGGACGACCCGGCTTCCAGTCCGTCAGGAGAAAAACCATGATGCATGTCAGGCGTTCGCCCGAAGAAATCGCTGCCAACCGGCAGCGCTACGAGGAACATCAGAAGAAGGGGTTGGAATTCGCGCCGAAGGCCCTGCCGGCGCCGAGCCCCCTGCCCGCGCCCGCAATCGATGCGGCTGCAATCATCCATCAGGAAACCATCCCCGGCGGCTGGTACTGGTCGACCGCGCTGAAGCGCGGCGAGGCGCTCCGCATCGATCAGTGCGAAGGCGGATCGACCGTGGCGCTTATCGCCTGGAACGCCGCTGACACCAGCGAACGGCTCAATCTCGTCGATACGGTCAAGGTGCAGTGGACGACCGCCCTCGGCAAGGGCCGCGTCATCTTCTCGGATATGGGCCGAGTGATGTTTTCGCTGATCGAGGACAGTTCCGGCGCCCATGACTGCCTGATGGGCGGCTCGACGGCAGCTTCGAACGCCGCGAAATATCCCGGCGTCAAAACCCGCAATACCCGCGACAATCTCGTGCTCGTCGCCGGCAAGCTCGGTCTCAGCAGGCGCGACATTCCGGCGATCCTCAATCTCTTCGCCCCCGTCCGTGTCGACGATGACGGTGGCTTCCACTGGCGCGGCAAGCTTTCCAACAGCGGCGATTATGCCGAGCTGCGCGCCGAGATGGACATGATCGTCGGCTTCTCCAATTGCCCGCATCCGCTCGATCCCGACCCGGTCTATGCGCCGAAGCCTGTTATCGTCACGCGCTTTCGCGCATCCGCGCCCGCAGCCGACGACCTCTCGCGCACGGCGACCGCCGAAGCCCTTCGCGGCTTCGAGAACAACGCCTCGATGCTGGCCTGAGTAGGGATGACGATGACCGATTTCATCAAGACTTCAGCTTCGCGCAGCCTCGAAAACGCCGTGCAGGACCATTTCATCCCGGCCGAAGCGCCGTGGTCCGGCATTGTGCGCAAGGGCCAGACGATCCGCATCGAGGACAGCTACGGCCAGCAGGCGATCGACACGCTGTTCTACCGCGCCGATGATTTTGCCGAGCGGTATTCCAACCAGGATACGATGCGAGCACAGGGCGGCGCTTACATCGGCACCGGCACCAAAATTATCTCGAACGAAGGCAACGTCATGCTCGTCATGACGGCCGATAGCTGTGGCCGGCACGATACGTCAGCCGGCGCCTGCTCCTGCGAGAGCAACACCGTGCGCTTCGGCCACGGCACGAAATACCTGCATGCCTGCCGCGACAATTTCGTGCTCGAGGTGACCAAACACGGCATGAGCAAGCGCGACATCGTGCCGAACATCAACTTCTTCATGAACGTGCCGATCAAGCCGAATGGCGAGATGACCATCGTCGACGGCATTTCCGCGCCCGGCGACTATGTCGAGCTGGTAGCTGACATGGACGTGCTTTGCGTCATCTCCAACTGCCCGCAAATCAACAATCCCTGCAACGGCTTCGATCCGACGCCGATCCGGGTGCTGATCTGGGACGGTGAGGACTGATCGATGTTCATCAAGGTCCTTATCGCCAATCGCGGCGAAATCGCCGTCCGGGTTATCCGGACATTGAAGAGGATGGGCATCGCCTCGGTTGCCGTTTATTCCGATGCCGATCGTTTCTCGAAGCCGGCGTTGACCGCCGACGAGGCCGTGCACATCGGCCCGGCGCCTGCCGCCGAGAGCTATCTCAACGTCGATGCCGTCATCGCCGCCTGCAAGGCGACCGGCGCTGAGGCCGTGCATCCGGGCTATGGCTTCCTCTCGGAGAATATCGGCTTTGCCGAGCGGCTCGCCGCCGAAGGCATTGCCTTCATCGGCCCACGGCCGGAACATCTGTCCGCCTTCGGCTTGAAGCACACGGCGCGCGAACTGGCGAAAGCCAGCGGCGTGCCGCTGCTGCCCGGCACCGATCTGTTGCAGAGCGTCGACGAGGCGCTTTCGGCTGCCGAGACCGTCGGCTATCCCGTCATGCTGAAAAGCACGGCCGGCGGCGGCGGCATCGGCATGCAGCTCTGCGCCGATGCAGCTGGCCTCAAGGCCTCCTTCGAGAGCGTGCAGCGGACCGCCCGTGCCAGCTTCGGCGATGCCCGCGTCTATATCGAGCGCTTCGTTGCCGAAGCGCGCCATGTCGAGGTGCAGATCTTCGGCGACGGCAAGGGTGGGGTGATCGCGCTCGGCGAACGTGATTGCTCGCTGCAGCGGCGAAACCAGAAGGTCGTCGAGGAAACGCCCGCCCCCGGCCTTTCCGCCCAGACGAGGGCGCGGCTGCACAAGGCGGCAGTCGATTTGGGAAGTTCGGTCTCCTATGAATCGGCCGGCACCGTCGAATTCATCTATGATCCCCAGCGCGAGGAATTCTATTTCCTTGAGGTTAACACCCGTCTCCAGGTCGAGCATCCCGTTACGGAAGCCGTTTTCGGCATCGATCTCGTCGAATGGATGATCCGGCAGGCGGCAGGCGAGGACGTGCTCTCCGGCGCTGGAGCTTTGACGCCGAAGGGCGCTGCGATCGAGATGCGGGTTTATGCCGAGATGCCGCATGCCGATTTCCGCCCGAGCGCCGGTCTGCTGACCGAGGTCGTCTTCCCGGACAATGCCCGCGTCGACTGCTGGATCGAGACGGGAACCGAGGTGACGCCCTTCTACGACCCGATGCTCGCCAAGCTGATCGTGGCGGCGGAAGACCGGCCGGCAGCGATCGAGAAGCTGAAGGCAGCACTGGCTGCGACATCGATATCAGGCATCGAGACCAATCTCGATTATCTCAGGACCATCGCCGCGTCCGAACTGCTTGCCGGCGCCAAGGTGGCGACGACGGCGCTGCGTGACTTCGCCTTCGTTCCCGATGTCGTCGAGGTTCTTGCTCCAGGCGCGCAGTCGAGCATTCAGGAGCTGCCGGGGCGGCTCGGCCTCTGGCATGTCGGCGTGCCGCCGAGCGGGCCGATGGACGAACGCTCCTTCCGCCATGCCAACCGCCTCGTCGGCAATGCCGATGTGACGGCTGCGCTGGAACTGACGGTTTCCGGCCCGACGCTGCGCTTTTATGCCGACCAGACCATCGCGCTGGCCGGTGCGCGCATGCCCATGACATGCGATGGCGCAAGGCTGCCGCATGATGCGCCTGTGCTGATCCGCGCCGGCCAGGTTCTGTCGATCGGTACGATCGAAGGGCCGGGGCAGCGCGCCTATCTCGCTGTCGCGGGCGGTTTTGCAGCACCCGTCGTACTCGGCTCGCGGGCGACCTTCGGCCTCGGCCAGTTCGGCGGTAACGCCACCGGCACGCTGAAGACGGGGCATGTACTGCATTTTGCCCGGCAGGCGGCGGCCGAGCCGGCCAAACCAGCAACGGAGCCAGCCGCCTTGACGCGCGAATGGGATGTCGGCGTGGTCTATGGCCCGCACGGCGCGCCTGACTTCTTCGAGGATAGCGATATCGAGACGCTGTTCTCGACGGCTTACGAGGTGCATTTCAACAGCGCCCGCACTGGTGTTCGCCTCATCGGCCCTGCCCCGCAATGGGCGCGCCGCGATGGTGGCGAAGCGGGACTGCACCCCTCCAACCTGCATGACAATGCCTATGCGATCGGGGCGATCGATTTCACCGGCGACATGCCGATCATTCTCGGCCCTGATGGTCCAAGCCTCGGCGGCTTCGTCTGCCCGGCGGTGATCGCCCGCGACGAGCAGTGGAAGATGGGCCAGTTCAAGCCTGGCGACCGTATCCGTTTTCATGCCGTGGCGCGGCCAGAAGACCCGATCGCCGGCCCGGCGGTGCGGCGGGTCGCGGAAGAGACGGGTTCGCCGATCGTCGGCATCAGAGAGGACGGCCCGGTCTCCGTCGTCTACCGCCGCCAGGGTGATGACAATCTGCTCATCGAATATGGGCCGATGACGCTCGATATTGCGCTCCGGCTGCGGGTGCACCTACTGATGCAGGCAGTCGTCGAGGCCCGACTTCCCGGCGTCGTCGATCTGACGCCCGGCATCCGCTCGCTGCAGATCCATTACGACGGCACGCAGCTGACGCGAAAGCGCCTGCTCGGGCTGCTCTCCGAGATCGAAGCGACGCTTCCGGCAGCGCAGGAGGTTAAGGTGCCGAGCCGCATCGTACATCTGCCGCTTTCCTGGAACGATCCGGATGCGGAACTCGCGATGCGCAAATATCAAGAGCTCGTGCGACCGAATGCGCCCTGGTGCCCGTCGAATATCGAGTTCATCCGCCGCATCAACGGTCTTCCCGACGAACAGGCCGTCCGCGATATCGTCTTCGACGCCAGTTACCTGGTGCTTGGCCTCGGCGATGTCTATCTCGGCGCGCCGGTTGCGACCCCAACCGATCCGCGCCACCGCCTGGTGACGACGAAATACAATCCCGCCCGCACCTGGACGCCGGAGAATGCCGTCGGCATCGGCGGCGCCTATATGTGCATCTACGGCATGGAGGGACCGGGCGGCTACCAGCTCTTCGGCCGCACCATCCAGGTGTGGAACACATGGCGGGAGACACCGGCCTTCGCCAAGGGAAAACCCTGGCTGTTGAACTTCTTCGACCAGATCCGTTTTTTCCCTGTCAGCAACGAGGAATTGACGGAGGCGCGGGCCGCCTTTCCGCACGGCGGCTATCCCATCAGGATCGAGGAGACGGAATTCTCCTATGCCGCCTATGAGAAAGAATTGCAGGCGAATTCGGCCTCGATCGGCCGCTTCAAGGCAACCCAACAGACCGCCTTCGATGCCGAGCGCCAGCGCTGGAAGGAAGAGGGACTCGACAGCTTCGTCACGGACGAAGGCACGGGCGAAAGTCCGGATGGGGATATTCCCGACGGCTGCTTCGGGGTTGCCAGCGCCGTGCCCGGCAATATCTGGAAACTGCTGGTCGAGCCGGGTTCCCCGGTTGCAGTCGGCGATACACTTGCCATCATCGAATCGATGAAAATGGAAATCAACGTCACCGCCCATGCGGCAGGCCGCGTCCGCGACCTGCGCGCCGGGCCGGGAAGAAACGTCAAAGCCGGCGATATCATCGTCGTCCTGGAGGAATGCTGACATGCTGCCGACCATTCTCGATCTCTCAAGCCTTCGCGCCGCCTATCAATCCGGCCTGACGCCGCTCGACGCCATCGAAGAGGTGATCGCTCGCCGTGCCGCCTCGAAGGATCCGGCAATCTTCATCACGCTGGTGCCCGACGAGGAGCTGCGCGCCGCCGCGAAAGCTCTGATGGCACGCGCGCCCGAGGCAAACAGCCTGCCGCTCTGGGGCGTGCCCTTCGCGGTGAAGGACAATATCGATGCCGCCGGCCTGCCGACGACCGCCGCCTGCCCGGCCTATGCGTATCGGCCGGAAGCGGACGCCACCGTCGTCGCGCGGCTGAAGGCAGCCGGCGCCATCATCATCGGCAAGACCAATCTCGACCAGTTCGCGACCGGTCTCAACGGCACGCGCTCGCCCTATGGCGCGCCGCGTTCGGTCTTCGATGCGGCCTATATTTCAGGCGGTTCGAGCTCCGGATCATCGGTCACGGTCGCCTCGGGCCTCGCGGCCTTCGCGCTCGGGACCGATACGGCTGGCTCCGGCCGCGTGCCTGCTGCTTTCAACAATCTGGTCGGCATCAAGCCGACGCCGGGCCTTCTGCCGAATACCGGCGCCGTTCCGGCCTGCAGGAGCGTCGACTGCATCACGATCTTTGCCGCGACCGTCGGCGACGGCGTTGCGATCCGCAAGGTCGCCGAAGGCTTCGATGCCGCCGATCCCTTCTCGCGCCGCGCCAAGCCGGCGAACCTGCCGGTATCCGGCTTGCGCATCGGCGTCCTTGCCAGCGCCGAACGGGAATTCTTCGGCGACACGGAGGTGGAGGCGCTCTACGACCAGGCGATCGATCGGGCAAAAGCGCTTGGTGCGATCATCGTGCCCTTCGATTACACGCCATTCCGCGAGGCTGCCGCCCTCCTCTATGACGGGCCGTGGGTTGCCGAGCGTCTGGCGGCTGTCGAGGATTTCCTGGCTACGAACGCGGCCGATTTCGATCCGACCGTCAGAGGGATCATCGAGGGCGCCAAGGGCAAGACCGCGGTCGAGGCCTTCAACGGCCGCTACCGGCTGGAGGAACTGCGCCGCAAGACCGAGGCCGAGTGGGAAAAGGCTGATGTGCTGCTGCTGCCGACGGCGCCGACCACCTACACGGTCGCCGATATGCTGGCCAATCCCGTCGTGCTCAACGGCCGCCTCGGCCGCTACACCAATTTCGTCAACCTGCTTGATTGCGCGGCAATCGCCGTTCCGGCCGGCTTCGGCAAAGGCGGCTTGCCCGGTGGTGTCACCGTCATCGCGCCCGCTTTCACCGACGATGCGCTGGCGCCGCTTGCCGATGCGCTGCATCGCGCAGCAGGCTCCGGCATGGGCATCGACCGGGAGGCAGTTATCCCCGAGGCGAGCCGCGTTGCGGCTGCCGATGACGGCTCCGTCGAGATCGTCGTCGTCGGTGCGCATCTGACCGGCATGCCGCTCAATCATGAACTGACCGGCGCCGGCGCCCGGCTGGTCAAGGCCTGCAAGACATCAGGCGAATATCGTCTCTTCGTGCTGCCGGACACGGTGCCGCCGAAGCCCGGTCTCGTGCGTGAGCCTGGCCACAAGGGCCACGGGCTCGAGGTCGAAGTCTGGGCGCTGCCGCCTGATGCTTTCGGCCGCTTCGTCCAGAAAATCCCGGCGCCGCTCGGCATCGGGAAGGTGGCGCTCGAAGACGGCACTAGCGTTTCCGGTTTCCTCTGCGAGGCGCATGCAGTGAAGGGCGCGGAGGACATCACCTCGCTCGGCGGCTGGCGCACCTATATTCGCGCCAAGCTGGCGAGCTGAGGAGTTCGCGATGACGAGATTGTTCAAGCGATTGGCGGCACTTCTCCTGGCAGGGCTGATCGCGCGAACCAGGGCGATCGGCAGCCAGGATTCGCGCTGACGGATTTACCGTTTCTCGGCGAGCTCGATCTGGATGCCATCGGGGTCGCGCAGGAAGGCGACCTTGTGCAGCACCTCGGTGTTGATCGCGAGGCGCGGCCGCTCCTTGATCTCGACGCCGGCCTTTTCCAGCCGGGCGAAGGTTTCCTCGACGCTTTCGAACAGGAAGGTCAGATGGCGCAGGCCGGCCGTACCCTCAGGCACATCGACCGCCCTCGCCGCGCCGCCCGCTGGCGCGAATATCTCCAGCATGCCGCCGCCGGCATCGAGAAAGGCCACCTGCGAGCCATCGGCCATCGTCTTGCGCAGATGCAGGCGCAGGCCGAGCAGGCCGCAGTAGAAATCGACGGAGCGGTCCATGTCGCTGACCGTCATGCCGACATGCTCGAAGGATTTCAGCATGGGTGTCGCTTTCAGTTCCGGATGAAATGGTTGGGTTTGAGAGGCATGGCGAGGCTCGATTTCTGCTGAGGATTTCACTGGCGGCTTGGAATTTCAAGGGTGATCGAGCTGCTTGTGCTCCCCCGAGGCCGCCGCTACGCTTGCATTCCAAGATGAGGTTACTGAAGACATGCATATTCGAAGAGCGGTATCCGCCGACGCGGAGGAACTGTGTAGCCTCCTCAACAAAATCATCCTGATCGGCGGAACAACCGCGCTCGAGACGCCACTTTCGGCCGCGGAGTTCGCGGATTGGTTCATTGATGGCGAGTTTCCCCTTGCCTGCCATCTTGCTGAGCATGATCGGTTGCTTGCCGGCTTTCAATCGCTGAGTTCATACGGCGATCCGCCGAAAGGATATGCTGATATCGCGACATTTGCCCGCGCAAACCCGAAAATTCCAGGTGTCGGCCGCGCCCTATTTCCCGCGACCCGGGCAGCAGCCGAAGAACTCGGGCTCGAATTTATCAATGCGACCATTCGTGCCGACAACGTCAGCGGTCTTGCCTATTACGCGAAGATGGGCTTTGAGCCCTACGACAAGCTGGTCCAGGTTCCACTTTTGGACGGAACGCCCGTCGACAGGATCAAGAAGCGTTTCACGGTAGGCGCCAGGCGCGACACGACATCCCTCGCCTGAATTTGGCGAGGACGTTATCGGAGCAATTTGACGCCCGCCGGGAGGCCCTTCCCTCTTCAGACGCTGGCAGCCGTGCGCCGTTCTTCTTCCGGAAGCCAGGATCGGTAGAGCGGGTGATCGGCGGCGATCGGCATCGGCGTCGGCCGGCCGGTGCGCTGCGAGTGATAGGCGGCCGTCACCAGTTCCAGCGAGTTGCGTGCATCTTGCAACGTCACCGGCGGGGCCGTGTCCTCGGCGATCGCCCGGTAGAACAGCTCGAACTGGCGGGTATAGCCGTCTTCGTGAGGCTCGTAGCTGGCAAGTGCGGCGTCGATCCGCGCCTGATGCTCTTCCGTTCCGGCGACGAACGTCCATGGATCGCGACCCATCGTATAGGGTTCGATGATGCTTTCGGCGACGACGTCGCTGAAGCAGAAGCGCAGCCTGGAGATCTCCTTGCGCGAACCGAGCGTCATCGACAGCGTCGCAAGCGAGCCGTTCTGCATCTTCACCGAAAGGGCGGCCGTATCCTCGACCTCGATCGGATTGACCAGCGTCGCGCCATAGGAAAACACCTCGGCGCAGGAGCCGTGCACGTAGTTCAGCATGTCATGGGCGTGGATCGCATGGCCGAGAAGGCCGCCTCCGAGTTCGGTCGCCCACTTGCCGCGCCACGGCACGGCATAATAATCCGGGCCGCGCCACCAATGGGTTTCGATCGTCGTCAGGAACGGCTTGCCGGCTAGGCCGCGCTCGATCAGCAGTTTCAGTTTCTGCAGGCCGGCGCCGTAGCGATACTGGAAGATCGGCATCAGCTTCCTGCCGGGGTGGCGGGCAAGAATGCTTTCCATCTCGTCGACCTCGGCGATCGAGCCGAAGAGCGGCTTTTCGCAGATCACGTGCTTGCCGGCTTCGATACCCTTGCGGCAGAATTCGAAATGCGAGCCGGGCGGTGTCGAGATGTCGATGATGTCGAGATCATCTCGGCCAAACAGCGAATCCGCATCCTGCGTATATTCGGCGATGCCGTATTCCTCGCACAACGCCCTGCCGCGATCCTCATCGAGCGAGCAGAGCACGGGAACCTCGAAAAGCTCGCTGTTCCAGCGGAAGCCGGCCAGATGCCGCGCAGCGATGCCTGCGCCGATAAGGCCGACGCGCAATTTCCTGGTCATGATATCCTCCTCAGCGGGCGCCGATGCGCGCGGCTTTCGTCTGGGCTTCCAGCGAAAGGCGGCAGACTTCGAAAACGTGTTCCTGCGTCATCGCGGTCTGTGTGCGGTTACCGACGTCGGCGGTGAAAGCGTCGAAATAATCGAGTTTTTCGCCGCTGCAATCGATGTGGGTGGTCTCCTTGCCGTTGACGAGGAACAGATGGTCCTTGCCCGGCCGGCCGGCGATGTCGATATATTTGCGCAGCTCGATATAACCTTCGGTGCCGAGGATGGTCAGGCGCCCGTCACCCCAGGTCGGCAGTGCTTCCGGCGTGAACCAGTCGACGCGGATATAACCCGCCGCCCTGTCGGAGCGCAGAAGCAGCTCGCCGAAATCCTCGAAGGCGGGCTTCTCGGGCATGCCGAAATTGCCGATCGAGCTTGCGACGACCTCACCCGTGGTCGAGCCGGTATAGAACAGGAACTGGTCGACCTGGTGCGAGGCGATATCGACGATGATGCCGCCGAAGGCCTCAGGATCGAAGAACCAGTCCGGCCGGGTCGGCAGCTGCAGCCGGTGCGGACCGACGCCGAGCGTCTGGATCACCTTGCCGATCGCGCCTTCGGCGACGAGCTTGCCGGCCTTGACGGCAGAGCGCACGCAATGGCGTTCGGAGAAGCAGATCGAAAAGATCTTGCCGGTTTCAGCGACGGTCTTCTTGACTTCCTCAAGCTGGGCGAAGGTCGTCACACCCGGCTTGTCGGACATCACGTCCTTGCCTGCCTTCATGGCGCGGATAGCGAGGCCGGCGCGGTCGCGCGGGATCGCGGCGATGCAGATGACGTCGATCGACGGATCGGCAAACAGTTTTTCCCGATCGATCTGCGGCGCGTCAGGATAGGTCTTCTCGAAATTCTCGCGTATCGCCGGCACCGTGGTCTGAGGGCAATAGCCGACGAACTCGCCGCCTGCGGCCAGCAGTCCCTTCACGTGATCGAACGTATGTCCATGGTCGATTCCGACGACGGCAAATCTCAGCATCGCTGCTATATCCTCCTGGGAATTTTTTTCATGCGGTCGGCTGATGCCAGCCTCCTCCGTATCGGGCAAAACAGATAACGAAAGCTCGCTCCTGTCAAGGCAAAATGAAGGGGAAAAGTGGCCATGCCTATAATTAAGTATATGAAATTATACGGTAATTTTGTATCTAAATAGTTATTTTCGAGCTTTTTCAGCGGGATTGCGGCAGAAAGCCGCCGCTGGCGCCGATCGGGCAAAAGTCTTTTTCCCAAGCACATCTTGCCCCATCTCGATGAATGTGATCGATTTCGGCGGCCGCCGGGCTGGAGGGCGGCAACGACCCCGCAATTTTTTTGAAGAGCGCTCCCCGCCCGCCTGTGATGGAAGATCGCCATGTCTCATCCCCTTCTCGATGCCGCCGCTTCGAGCGGTCTTTTTGTCGGCCGTGTCTGGAATCCTAAGGTGGCCGGGCCGAGCATCGTGACGTTGCGGGAGGGAGCGTTGATCGACATCACGTTACGTGAGGTGCCGACGTTGAGCGCCCTACTCGAAAAACAGGATGCCGCCGGTTTTGTCCGCGCCGCCAACGGCAAGGCCATCGGCTCGCTGGAGGAAATCGCCGCCAACAGTAATGGCAAGCCGGATGAAACACGCCCCTATCTGCTTGCGCCCGCCGATCTGCAGGCGATCAAGGCCTGCGGCGTCACCTTCGCGCAGTCGATGATCGAGCGCGTCATCGAGGAAAAGGCGGCCGGCAGTCCGGAGCGCGCCGCCTCGATCCGCGAACGTGTCAGCACGCTGATCGGCGGCAGCCTCACCAATCTCAAGGCCGGCTCGCCGGAGGCGGCCAAGGTCAAGCAGGCGCTGATCGACGAGGGCATGTGGTCGCAATATCTCGAGGTCGGCATTGGGCCGGATGCCGAAGTCTTCACCAAGTCGCCGGTGCTCTCCTCCGTCGGCTGGGGCGCCGATGTCGGCCTGCACCCGATCTCGACCTGGAACAATCCCGAGCCGGAAATCGTGCTTGCCGTCAACAGCCGCGGCGAAATCAAGGGGGCGACACTCGGCAACGACGTCAACCTGCGCGATGTCGAAGGCCGTTCGGCGCTATTGCTCGGCAAGGCCAAGGACAACAATGCCTCCTGCTCGATCGGCCCGTTCATCCGCTTGTTCGATGCCGGCTACAGCCTCGATGACGTGCGCAAGGCAGAGCTCGACCTGAAGGTGTCAGGCAAGGACGGTTTCGTGCTGCACGGCAAGAGTTCGATGTCGCAGATCAGCCGCGACCCGACCGACCTGGTCAAGCAGACGGTCGGCGCCCACCATCAATATCCGGATGGTTTCATGCTCTTCCTTGGCACACTGTTTGCTCCGACGCAGGACCGCGACGCGCCGAAGCAGGGTTTCACCCATAAGATCGGCGATATCGTCGAGATTTCCTCGGCAGGCCTCGGCGCGCTCGTCAACACCGTGCGGCTTTCCACCGAATGCCCGCCCTGGACCTTCGGGATTTCGGCGCTGATGGCCAATCTGGCGAAGCGCGGGCTTCTCTAAACCGGCTATTGGTTCCTCCTTATGCCCTGCAACAGGTCGAGCACCGAGTTTGCGGCGTCGAGCACATTGGTGCCCGGCCCGAAAATAGCGGCGACCCCGTGCTCCTGCAGGAACTGATAATCCTGGCGCGGGATGACGCCGCCGCAAATGACGATGATCTCGCCGCCGCCCTGGCTC
>Ga0307513_10009960_pt1 | contig 11989 bp, 16 predicted proteins | sample 15_EM_MG_FD_202174 | JGI IMG/M metagenome (GOLD analysis project Ga0307513, IMG submission 202174) | Populus trichocarpa ectomycorrhiza microbial communities from riparian zone in the Pacific Northwest, United States - 15_EM | ecosystem: Host-associated > Plants > Roots > Unclassified | place... | reverse complement strand
CATGATGGCGCCAAGAGGGAAGGGTATTCGCCAGAACTGGCGCCACCGGCCTGCTTCGGAGTGCCGGAGAACCAGATCGACCGGGACGGCTGATCAGAGCCGGTCGAGGAACTCCACGACCCGTGAGGTGAGCAGCGCCGCCGCGGCGGCGTCGTAGCTCGCCAGCGTGCGGTCGGCGAACAGGTGCCCGTCGCCGGGGTAGAGGAACAGCTCGGCGGACGGACCCACCGTCGCGACGATCTCGCGGGCGGCGTCGAGATCACCCTCTTCGGCGAAGATCGGGTCGGCGTCCATGCCGTGGATCTGGACGGGCACCCCGTCCGGCCACGGTCCGAGCGCCCACGGCTGTCCGGTCAAGGGCAGGCACCCCTCCAGCAGCACGGCGCCGGCCGCACCCGCGCGGGTCTGGGCCAGCCGCTGGGCGTGCATCACGCCGGAGGAGATGCCGGCGTAGACCAGCTCCGCCGGCAGGTCGGCTGCGAGGGCATCGGCCGGTGTTGCGAGGTCGACGTCCTTGCTGAACGCCGCGCCGTCCTCGATGGTGGTGAACGTCCGACCGCCGTACAGGTCGGGGGCGTGCACGGTGTGCCCGGCGGCGCGCAGCTCGTCGGCCAGCGCGACGACCCCGGGCGTGCGCCCCAGGATGTGGTGAAACAGCAACACCTCGGCCATGGCGTCCTCCCATTCGTCCAAGACTCTGACGACCCGGCGCGCGAGGGTGGTGGCATGACAACCGCACGGACCGGCGTCGTCCCCGCAGTCTGGACCACCCTCACCTATCGCGACGCGCAGGCCGCGCTGGCCTTCCTGACCAGCGCGTTCGGTTTCACCGAGCGCGCGGTGTACACCGAGGGCGACCGGCTGGTGCACGTCGAGCTGACCTTCACCGGGCCGGACGGGACCACCGTCGGCGGCATCATGTTCGGCGAGGGCGGCGACCCGAAACGGATCGGCAACGGGTGCGCCCACGTCGTCACCGGCGAGCCCGACGCGCTGTTCGAACGGGCCGTCGCCGGCGGCGCCACCGTCGTCCGGTCGCCGGAGGACACCGACCACGGCAGCCGGCAGTTCATCGTGCTCGATCCCGAGGACAACCTCTGGAGCTTCGGCACCTGGTACGAGTGAGGAGTCAGGATCGCTCCGGCCACAGCATGGCCAGCACGAACAGCACCGCGCCGCCGGTGATGAAGCTGTCGGGCACGTTGAAGGTGGCGAACCAGCCGGTGTGCAGGTAGTCGGTGACCACGCCGTCGGCCGCTCGGTCGGCCAAGTTGGTGACGGCCCCGGCGACCACACCGCCGAGCCCGGCCAGGCCGGCGAGCGGCAGGGCGCCCGCCGTCCACCACGCGTAGCCGGCCGCGCCGGCCGTGATGACGGCCGTCACCGCCAGCACGACCCCCGTCGGCAGCCACGAGCCCATGCTGAACGCGACCCCGGAGTTGTGCGTCAGGCGCAGCTGGAGCAGGCCGAGATCGACCACGCTGCCCCCGGCCAACCCGGCGTCGGCCGCCAGCTTCGCCCACCAGGCCAGCGCGGCCAGCAGGCCGATCCAGACCACCAGGGCGACACGGCGCGGCATCGCCCGCGACCGCTCAACCGCGTCCGTCACGCATCGATCCTCCCGCCGCCGACCAGCCGATCGTTCCACCATCCTGCCCATCGGGGCGGTCGGCGAGGCGCGCAAGGGTGGCGGTGCGTCGGCCCGTGCGGGAGGCTCGCTCACATGGAGCAGAACGCGCCGGCCACGGTCACTCAGCTGCGCCCCGACACCACGCCCGATCCCGACGGCAACGGCCCCGTCGTCGCCAGCCGATCGGTGTCGGGCAGCACGGGTGTCGTCGGCAGTGTCGCCGTCGCCGGCGCCGCGGGAGTGGTGGGCAGTGTCGCCGTCGCCGGCAGCGCCGGGGTGGTGGGCAGTGTCGCGGCGTCGGGCAGTGCAGGGGTGGTCGCGAGCGTCGCGACCTCGGGCAGCGTCGGCGTGCTCGCCAGCATCGCCACGTTCCTGTCCGCGGGGATCCGGCAGTGCATCGGCACCGTCGCCTGCATCGGGTGCCGCCGCTGCATCGCCTGTGTCGGCTGCATCGACTGCGTGGACTGCATCGGGTGCGTCGGATGCGTCGGCCTGCGGGGCGCGGTCGGACAGCGCGGGGTGCGCGCGGCCTGACGGTGTGCCGCAGTCAGTCTCGGACCAGGCAGAACGGGTGCCCGGCCGGATCGGCGTAGACCCGCCACACCCCGTTCGCCGGGTCGTGGAGCAGCGTGGCGCCCAGCGCCAGCACCGCCTCGTGCGCCGCGTCCAGATCGGTGACGGCGACGTCGACATGGCTCTGTTGCGGCCGCGCCGGATCACCCCAGACGGGCGGGCGGTGCTGTGCGGCGCCCTGGAACGCGAGCACCTGCCCGGAGTCCAGGTGCAACGTGGACCACGCCTCGTCGAGGCTCCACCGCCGGTCCGGGCGGTCCACTTCGCCGCCGAGCAGGCCCTGGTAGAAGCGGGCGAGCGCGCCCGGATCGAGGCAGTCGAGCACCACCACCTGCAGGGTGCCGATCATCGGTCCCACCCGTACGCCCGCGTGACGGTCGCGATGCGCAGCCGGTAGCCCGCGTACCACTTCTCCCGGCCCAGCCGCTGGGCCTCCCGGTGCTCGGCAACGTTCTTCCATGCGCGGGCGCTCGCCTCGTCGTGGAAGTACGCGACGGTGATGCCCAGCCCATCACGGGCGGATTCGATCCCGAGGTAGCCCGGCTGCTGCGCGGCCAGTTCCACCATCGCGTCGGACATGGCGCCGTAGCCGGCGTCGCCGTCGGTGCGGACCGAGGTGAAGATCACCGCTGTGTACGGCGGCTGCGGGGTGTCTGCGAAGTCCACGGGTTGATCCAAGCCGACGAGCGCGTGCTCGGCCATCGAGATCCCGCCGTCCTGCACCGGATTTCCGCACGTCGGGCGCCGGCCCGTACCGTGGACCGGTGATCTCGGGGGACGTGACGTGACCGCCCAGCCGCTGGACCGGCTGGGCGCCCGACCGCTGTGGGAACAGCTGCTCGCAGACCTGCGCCGGCGGCTCGATCTCGACGAGTTCAGCGAGTCCTTCCCCGGCGAGCTCGCGCTCGTCGCCGAGTACGGCGTCAGCCGGCACACCGTCCGCGAGGCCGTCCGGCGCCTGCGCGACGAGGGGCTCGTCATCGCCGGCCGCGGCCGTACCCCGCGGCGCGCCGAGCCCGGCACCATCGAGCAGCAGCTCGGCGAGCCGTACAGCCTCTTCACGGCCGTCGAGGCCACCGGGCAGGTGCAGCGCAGCGTCGTCCACACCTTGGACGTGCGCGCGGACGGGGTGGTGGCCGCACGGCTGGGTCTGGAGGAGTCCACGCCGCTGTTCCACCTCGAACGGCTGCGCCTCGCCGACGGGATCCCGCTCGCCGTCGACCGGGTGTGGCTGCCCGAGCGGCTCGCAGCGCCGCTGCTGGAGGTCGACTTCAGCCGCACCGGCCTCTACGCCGAGTACGCCAACCGTTGCGGCATCCGGGTCACCGGCGGCAGCGAGCGGATCAGTGCGGTCGTTCCCGACGCCGCGCAGCGCCGGATGCTGAGCATCGGGACGGACGTCGCCGCGCTCACGATCGACCGGTTGGGGCTGGCGGGCGAGCAGCCCGTCGAGTGGCGGCAGACCCTCGTGCGGGCCGATCGGTTCGGCGTCACCGCGCGGTTCTCCGCCGCCGAGGGCTATCGCGTGGGTTGATCCAACGTTTGCCCAGCTAGCATGGTCGGGGTGAACGACGGTGAGCCGCGCTGGCTGAATGCCGAGGAGCGGGAGACGTGGCTGTCGTGGATCGCGGCCAACGCCCTGCTCGATGCCGCGCTCGACCGGCAGATGCAGCGCGATGCCGGGATGCCGATGGCGTACTACCAGATCCTGGTGATGCTGTCGGAGGTCCCGGACCGCACCCTGCGCATGGGGATCCTCGCCGAGCGCACCCAGAGCTCGCACAGCCGCATGTCGCACGCCGTCGCCCGGCTCGAGGAGCGCGGCTGGGTCAGCCGCCGCACGTGCGCCCAGGATCGGCGCCAGACCTTCGCCACCCTCACCGACGAGGGGTTCCGGGTGCTCGCCGCGGCCGCCCCCGGGCACGTCGCCACGGTCCGCAAGTACCTCTTCGACCGGCTCACCCCCGAGCAGGCGCAGCAGCTCACCGCGATCTCCGAGGAGATCCGCGCCGGGCTCACCCCGGAGTTCCGCGATCCGACCGAGGAAGCGCGGCGCTTGGGCTGATCAGCCTAAGATCGCCGATCATGCGCTCCCCGATTCCGGCGATCATCGGGCTCCTCGCTGCCCTGCTGCTCGCGGGGTGCACGGCGACGGTCGCAGGCGTCCCGAATCCGGTGCCCGGCCCGGCCCCGACCACTGCGCCGCCGCCGCCCAGCCCGGCGCCCGGGTTGCTCGGCAGTCCCTACGCCGACACCGGCGGCCGGTTCCGCGTCACCCCGCCCGCCGGCTGGCGGGTCGGCACGAGCACCACGACGGGCATCGCCGTGCTGTTCTCGCCTCCCGCGCGGACCGGATCGTTCACGCCCGGGATGAGCGTCTACGTCGTCGACTCGACGCTGCCGCTGGACGGGACGGTGGCTGGGGCCCGTTCGGAGCTCAAGGGGCTCTCGTCGTACACGTCGACGACCGACGAGCCGATCACCCTCACCGACGGCACGCCGGCGCACCTGCTCGGCGGCACGTACCGCGATCTCGCCCGTGGGCTCGACCTGCGCAACCTGCAGCTGTTCACCGTGCACGGCGGCAAGGCGTTCGCCGTGACCGCCACCGCGCTGGGCAGCGACTGGGCGGCGCAGGAGCAGCGGCTGAACGCGGCAGTGGCGTCGCTGACCTTCGCGTCGTGAGTCATCCCCGGGGATGACAGAGTGGGCGCCATGTCGACCCTCGTGCTGCTGCGCCACGGCGAGAGCGTGTGGAACGCCGAGAACCTGTTCACCGGCTGGATGGACGTCCCGCTCTCCGAGAAGGGGGAGCAGGAGGCCCGCCGCGGCGGTGAGCTCCTGCGCGGCGCCGGCCTGCTCCCCGACGTCGTCCACACGTCACTCCTGCGCCGGGCGATCTCGACCGCGAACCTCGCGCTGGACGCCGCCGACCGGCACTGGATCCCCGTCCGTCGCGACTGGCGGCTCAACGAGCGGCACTACGGCGCGCTGCAGGGCAAGAACAAGAAGCAGACCCTCGACGAGTACGGCGAGGAGCAGTTCATGCTCTGGCGCCGCAGCTATGACACCCCGCCGCCGCCGATCGAGCCCGGCAGCGAGTTCTCCCAGGACACGGATCCGCGCTACGCCGACCTCGGCCCCGAGATGCCGGCCACGGAGTGCCTCGCCGACGTGGTGAAGCGGTTCCTCCCGTACTGGGAGCAGCGCGTCGTCCCCGATCTGCAGGCCGGCAAGGTGGTGCTGATCGCCGCGCACGGCAACTCCCTGCGCGCGCTCGTCAAGCACCTCGACGGCATCTCCGACGCCGACATCGCCGGGCTCAACATCCCCACCGGGATGCCGCTGCGCTACGAGCTGGACGAGCAGCTGCGCCCCACGGTGCCCGGCGGGGAGTACCTCGACCCGGAGGCCGCGGCAACTGCGGCGGCCGCGGTCGCCGCTCAGGGGCGCTAGCACGCTGACGGGTGAACGTGGCATGAACGGCGGCGGAAATGTGCCGTTCAGAGACGTCGCCAGCATCACGACAGGCCCGCTGAGCTGGATCGATGACGGGTCGAGCTGCTTACGATGGCGGCATGACCGCACTGGTCGGCATCCTGCTCGCGATATGTGGGTTGGTGATCGGATTTCTCATCGGTCGCCGGACCACCCGCAGCGGCCCAGCCGCTCCGGCCCGCACGGCCCCCGCCCCCGGCCCCACCATCGCCGACCTGTTGCAACGGGTGTTCCGCGCCACTGACCAGGGGCTCGCCGTGCTCAGCAAGCATGGCGACGTCGTGCTGCACAACGCGCGGGCCGGTGAGCTCGGGCTCGTCGTCGAGAACCGCGCCGACAGCCGGGCCGCCGCTGCGGCCGAACAGGTCCAGCGGCGTGGCAACCCCGTCGCGGTCGATCTCTCGCCGCTGGACCGGCGCGCCCGCCGCCCGTCCGCAGTGCTCGCGCAGGTGCGCCCGCTCGGCGACGGCTTCGCGATGGTGGAGGCCGCCGACACCTCGGACGCCGTACGCCTCGAGGCCACCCGCCGCGACTTCGTCGCCAACGTCAGCCACGAGCTCAAGACCCCCGTCGGTGCGATGGGGCTGCTCGCGGAGGCGGTGCTGGACGCGGCCGACGATCCGGCGGAGGTCCGCCGGTTCGGCACCAAGATCCTCAACGAGTCGACGCGCATGGGGAACCTCGTCACCGAGCTGATCGCGCTCTCCCGGCTCACCGGCGCCGAACGGCTCCCCGAGATGTACACCGTCGACATCGACGAGGTCGTCAACGAGTCGCTCTCGCGCGCCAAACTCTCCGCCGAGGCCGCCGGGATCGCGATCTCCGTCGACGAGTCGAGCGGCCTCGAGGTGCAGGGCGACCCGGCGCTGCTGGTCACCGCCCTGTCCAACCTGCTGGAGAACGCGATCGCGTACTCCCGCTCGGACGCGTCGGTGTCGGTCACCCGCCGCGTCGTCGACGACTGGGTGGAGATCGCGGTCACCGACCGCGGCATCGGGATCGCCCCCGAACACCAGAAGCGCGTGTTCGAGCGGTTCTTCCGCGTCGATCCGGCCCGATCCCGGGCCACCGGCGGCACCGGGCTCGGACTCGCGATCGTCAAGCACGTGCTGGCCAACCACGGTGGCGAGGTGCGGTTGTGGAGCCGCCCCGGCACCGGCTCCACGTTCACGATGCGGCTGCCCGCCACCGCGGTCACCGCTCCCCGCGGTATCGAGGAGGCCGCCGCGGCGGCCCCCGTTGGAGGGACGACATGACCAGGGTGCTCATCGTCGAGGACGAGGAATCCTTCGCCGACCCGCTGGCCTTCCTGCTTCGCAAGGAAGGCTTCACGACCGCCGTCGCTGCCACCGGGCAGGACGCCCTCGAGGAGTTCGACCGCAACGGCGCCGACATCGTGCTGCTCGACCTCATGCTCCCCGGCATGAGCGGCACCGATGTGTGCAAGGCGCTGCGCACGCGCTCGTCCGTCCCGGTGATCATGGTGACCGCGCGCGACAGCGAGATCGACAAGGTCGTCGGGCTCGAACTGGGTGCCGACGACTACGTCACCAAGCCGTACTCGGCGCGCGAGCTGATCGCGCGGGTCCGCGCCGTGCTGCGGCGCGGGGGCGAGGGATCGGCCGAGGCCGACGGCTCACCCGGCGTGCTCGAGGCCGGGCCCGTCCGCATGGACGTCGAGCGCCACGTCGTGTCCGTCAACGGCTCCGACGTCCCGCTGCCGCTCAAGGAGTTCGACCTCCTCGAGTACCTGCTGCGCAACGTCGGCCGCGTCCTCACCCGCGGGCAGCTCATCGACCGCGTCTGGGGCGCCGACTACGTCGGCGACACCAAGACCCTCGACGTGCACGTCAAGCGCCTGCGATCGAAGGTCGAACTCGACCCCAGCACGCCCAAGCACCTGGTCACGGTCCGCGGCCTGGGCTACAAGTTCGAGAGCTGAGCGGCGGGGCAGCGATACTTCGTTGATCAAGGGCAAAAGGTCGCTAGTCGATCACGCAGAACGACCTTTTGCCCTTGATCGACGAGCCAGAGCCGCGTCCACCTTCGCCAGCAGTGGCGTGGGGTCGCCGTACACGTCGACGTCCGTCGCGTAGAACATCGTCCAGCCGATGTCCTGGAACCAGTTGTGCCGCCGGCGATCGCCCCGCCTGCGGTCCGGGCCGTCGTGCACCTCGCCGTCGTACTCCAGGCCGACCATCGCGTCCTCCCACCCCAGGTCGATCCACCGGCGAGCGCGCCCGTCGGTGACGAGGAGCTGGACGGTCGGCGGCGGCAGTTTCGCGTCGTGGCAGAGCAACCGCAGCCGTGACTCCGGCGGTGAGTCCGGCCCCGCGCAGGCCAGCGCGACGAGCTCGCGGGCCTGCCGCACGCCCCGCAGCCCAGTGTGTCGACTCGCCTCCGAGGCCAAGGCCTCCTGCGTGCAGACGCCCGCGGCCAGCGCCGCGTCCAGCACGGGCAGTGCGTCGAGCCGGGGAAGGGTGCGGGCGAGGTCGACGGCGGTCCGCTCGGCTGTGGTGGCGACCGTCCCGCAGCGCAACCGGGTGAGATCGCCCTCGCTGAGAACGAGCTGGTGTGGCCACAGGTCGGACCGGTGCAGGAACGGCGTTGTGCCGGGGACCGCGACGTGCGTCACCGGGTCGATCAACACGCCGAAGCCGTGCAGCTCCGCGGCAGTGTGCAGACACGCCGGCACCTCCCGACCGAGCGATAACCCCGCCGCGGCCGTGCGGAGACGGGCGGTCGGGTCGGCGCGCGCGAGGCGGTGACTGCCGGCGAAGACCGACACCCACTGCCCGCCGGCGAGTCGCGCCTTGATCTCGCCGGGTGAGTAGCAGAGCAGGGCCTGTGCGGTGCTGAAGGCCCCGTGCTGGGCTGCGGCCAGCTCGCGTAGGGGTGAGCGCATGGGTACCAAGCCTGCGGTCGCCCGGGCGTTTCGGAGGATGAACTTGTGAACTGTGGACAACCACAGCCCACTGTGGACAACTCGCGCATCTCGGGCGGCACAGAGGTGGCTGTGTGCTAGTTCGTTGATCAAGGGCAAATGGTCGCTGTTCAAGATCGACTAACGACCTTTTGCCCTTGATCAACGCAATATCGTCGGCGCCGGCTGCCGCGGGTGTGCTGTCTGTCGCAGCCAGTTCTGCCTGCCTGCGAGGGGGGTAGCCTTGCCACCCGTGCGGCTGGGCGTGCTCGACGTGGGCTCCAACACCGTCCACCTGCTGGTGGTGGACGCGCTGCGCGGTGGCCATCCGACCCCGATGACCTCGGAGAAGAGTGAGCTGCGGCTCGCCGAGCACCTCGACCGCTCGGGGGCGCTGACCAGGGCCGGGGCGGACGCGCTGGTGCGGGCCGTGGAGCGGGCGCGGGTCTCGGCCGAGGCCGCGAAGTGCGCCGATCTGCTCGCGTTCGCCACCTCGGCACTCCGCGACGCGACGAACTCCGCGGCGGTGCTGGCGCGGGTACGGAGCGAGACGGGCGTCGCGCTGCAGGTGTTGCCCGGCGACGACGAGGCCCGCTACACGTTCCTGGCGGTCCGCCGCTGGTACGGCTGGTCGGCGGGGCAGCTGCTGGTGCTCGACATCGGCGGTGGCTCGCTCGAACTCGCGACGGGCAAGGACGAACATCCGGCTGCCGCGGCGTCCCTGCCGCTGGGCGCGGGCCGGCTGACCCGTGAGTGGTTCTCCACCGACCCGCCCGGTCGCCGGGAGATCGACGCGCTGCGGTCCCATCTCGACGAGCAGTTGGCCCCGGTCGCCCGGCGGTTGCGTCGGCAGGGTCGACCGGACGTGGCGGTCGGCACGTCGAAGACTTTCCGATCACTGGCCCGCCTCACGGGTGCGGCCCCGTCGGGTGCCGGGCTGCGGGTGCGCCGCAGCCTGACCGACACCGGATTGCGCCAGCTGGCCTCGTTCATCACCCGCATGTCCTCGGCCGACCTGGCCGAACTCGAGGGGGTGAGCGCGAGCCGGGCGCACCAGCTCGTCGCCGGTGCGCTCGTCGCGGAGGCCGCGATGCGGGCGCTGGAGATCACCGAGCTCGAGATCTGCCCGTGGGCGCTGCGCGAAGGGGTGATCCTGCGCAGGCTCGATCTGCTCGATGGGACGGCCCAGACCGACCGCTCGGCGCATGACGGCCCGAGTGCCCTTGGCCCCTTGACGGAAAACCAGGCACGGTGTAGCGGATGACTTCCGAGACCGACCACCCCCGCCAGCGCACCGTCGCTGAGCTGCTCGCCGAACACGGCGACGGCGCAGCGACCGGCCGTCGCCGTCGGCGGCGCGCCGACGGTCCCGACGACGTCGAGTCCAGTGGCGGTAGCGGTGGCTACGCACCCAGCCGGCCGTCCTACGACTACGCGCCGCCCGCCGCGCCGGACCGCCGCATCCTCCGTGAACCCGTCCCGCAGGACGACCCGCCCTACCGCGCACCCGAGGTGCGCCGGCCGGCGGCGTTCGACGCCCCGCGTGAGGCCCCGCGCGAGCGTCCCCGCGAGACGCCCACCGACCGGATGCCGCGCGTGCCGGAGCGGGCACCGCAGCGGTTCGCCGAGCCGCCGCCCCCGCCGATGGCACCCCCGCCTGCCCGCGCGCAGCGCCCCCCGCTGGGCGACACCGGTCCGCGCGCAATGTCCGGTCCTGCAGCGCCCGCGCCGCCCGCCGAGCCGTGGAACCGTCCGCGCACCGAGGCGCCGCGCACCGATCAGCGCCGCGGCGACGACGGCGGTCCGCCCACCCAGGCCGGCGCGCTCGATCTCGACGACGACTACGACGACGACGAGTACGACGACGACTATCGCGACGACTTCCGCGATGGCGACGCTCGCGACGACGACTATCGCGATGACGACGACTACGACGACGAGTACGACGAGGACGGCTACGACGACGATCCGCGCCGTGCCCGCGGTGTCGCCGGGCTGCGCGACGACGATGTCCGCGACGACGACCTCGACGAGTACGAGGACGAGTTCGACGACGACGAGGACGCCGACGAGCGCCCGTCGCGACGGCGGCAGCGCGACGACGACGAGCCCGCCGGGGTGCAGTCGTGGGGCGCGGTCGTGGCGCAGTGGATCATCGGCGCCATCGGCGGCGCGATGCTGTGGGTGGCGTTCCGGTTCCTGTGGCGCGACCTGATGGTGGTGGCGATCTTCGCCGCGATCCTGGTCACCGCCGGGCTCGTGTTGGGGGTGCGGCACCTGCTGCGCACGACCGACACGCGCACCACGGCCTTCGCCGTCGGGGTCGGCCTGCTGCTCACCGTGTCGCCGGTGGTCCTCATCCTGCTCGGACGGTGAGCGCGCCGCCGATCGCGCTCTCCACGGCTTCGGTCTACCCGGAGCCGGCGGCGGCTGCGTTCGAGCTGGCGGCCGAGCTGGGATACGACGGCGTCGAGCTGATGGTGTGGGCCGACGCGGTGAGCCAGGACATCGCGGCCGTGGAGCGGCTGTCCCGCACCTACGGGGTGCCCGTGCTCGCGGTGCACGCCCCGTGCCTGGTCGTCACGCAACGCGTGTGGGGTTCCGATCCGGTGCTGCGGATCCGTCGGTCGGTGCAGGCGGCGTCGATCCTCGGTGCCCGCACCGTCGTGCTGCATCCGCCGTTCCGCTGGCAGCGCCAGTACGCCACGCTCTTCGCCGACGAGGTCGCTGCGGCGAGCGCCGGCGACGGCGTCGCGGTGGCCGTCGAGAACATGTTCCCGGTGGTCCGCGGGCGGGTCCGCACGGTGCCGTACGCGCCGGGGTTCGATCCCACCGAGGTCGGCCACGACCACTACACGCTGGACGTGTCGCACGCCGCCGCGTCCGGGCAGGACGTGCTGGCCCTGCTCGACCGCATGGGCGCGGGCCTCGCGCACGTCCATCTCGCCGACGGCAGCGGCAGCACCCACGACGAGCATCTCCCGCCCGGACGGGGCGCCCAACCCTGTGCCGAGCTCTGCAGCCGCCTGGTCGAGCAGGGTTTCGCCGGTGTGGTGGTGCTGGAGGTCAGCACGCGGCGCTGCCGCACCCGGTACGAGCGGGCCGCGCTCCTGGCCGAGTCGCTGCTGTTCGCGCGGCTGCACCTGCAGTCGGTCGACGGGTTCCCGACCCTCGACGGCAGTCGCGCGGCGCCCGCACCCGTCCCGACCTGACGGCAAGGTCACATCGCCTCCACCGGGCGACGGGTGATAGACCTCGCTGATGGGATCACCACCGACGGCCCCACCGTTCAGCGGTGCGATCGACGTCGAGCCGGTCGGCGACGGCCGCTACCGCGCCGAGCTGGGCACGCGCTGGACGGTGGG
>Ga0307513_10009959_pt1 | contig 11989 bp, 18 predicted proteins | sample 15_EM_MG_FD_202174 | JGI IMG/M metagenome (GOLD analysis project Ga0307513, IMG submission 202174) | Populus trichocarpa ectomycorrhiza microbial communities from riparian zone in the Pacific Northwest, United States - 15_EM | ecosystem: Host-associated > Plants > Roots > Unclassified | place... | reverse complement strand
GCTGCTTCCCCCTCGGAGTACCTGGTATCAAGCCCACGGCGTCCCAAAACGAAAAGCCTCGGAGCAAGAGTGCTGTGTCAGAGACTCGAAGAGTACCACAAACCGGAATTCTGCGATATTTGCGACTATCCAAAACATGGGGACGCACTGCCCTGGTTGTTCGTGTCCCTGATTAGATTAATAACCTTACCAGTTCGGGGCGGAGATGCGAACCTGCAGGAATATTACCGACACTAATGAAACTGTCATTTGAAATACCTATATCTATATCGGCAATACGCGATTCAGCGGAAAACGGTTTCCTCCACAGAAAACAGACAAAGCCAGCCGCGGTGACATCGACGCTTCTCCAGAGGTGTCCGTCTGAACAAATACTGATATTATTTTCTTTTGTTCAGATGCCATTGTGACGCATTCGGGAGTCCTCAGAGCGATTCAGCGAGGAACGGGCAGTGTTATTACCCATGCTAGCCAGCGGCTGAGCCAGGGGATGCGCAGCAACTAAGGGTAGAACAGTTATAGGATATGAAATAGGGAGCTCAGTGGATCAATTGAGTTTACTTCCAAGAACAAGATGGAAAAACGCCAGGTACTCGTGGCTCGGCCAAGATGCAATAAATCTGACTATTCGGGATCCTCCAGTTTGGGGGTACTGGCCATCGGGCATGTTCTTGATTGCCCGGGCTCCTGTGCCGTCACGTCAGTGAATGACTTTCGAGCCTCCATTTCCAAATCAACCAAATCAACCAAATCAACGATGCGACCGCGCGTATATTGTCCAGCACTTCATTCCACACTTAACCTGCCTTCTACATCCAGGTACCAGCAACCCGCTGTGTCTGTACCCTCCTTCGCCTCAACTCTCACAAACCGCAACCCGCGACAAAACGCCGCGCCGATGTCTACATGTATTGGGGATCGGCCAGAACAACTCGACGTAGCGAGTCTAACGTTACCTACTGAACACATTGAATTCGAGTTGGGCCCCCCTCTCCGACAAGCAGCCTGGCCAACCGATCTCCGCAAGGTGCTGCTGAATGGTCCGTTTCTTTCATCATGGCTGCTAAATCCATCCTCATATACATAGTTATATAGGAATGATTATTCTGAAGGATCATGCTCATCTTGTTTCTCCGACACGGCGCCAGCACCCGTACGTTTGGCTGCGCGATTTCATTCTAGCGCAAACTCGTGGATACGACGAGGATATGTGGAGTAAATCCGGGCGTATTGTGATCATACATCGTGACGCAGACGGACGACCGGCCGGGTGTGGAATCGATAAGACGAACAAGGTGATCCAAGCCAAAGTGCAGACGCTTGAACGCAACTTATCGAGGACACAGTGTTGGTAGAGCACCTATAAAGTAACTCAATTAAACGCTAATGACCTCGTTAGGGTCTTATATTACGCGTAATCTGCATGAAGCGACGCCGACAGCGCCGACAGACAGCCTCCATTCCTTGGCCTGTCGCCCCTTTTCTCCCCCAACTCCAATTCCGTTGCTCATTCCCCTGAGCCCTCCCCGTCACCCACTACTCCCCCGTCAGGTACCGCTTCAGCCGGCCTTTGAGGAGACTGTTGATAGCGAAAGATGGAATGACACAATCTTGGTGATCAGCAAAGATCGCATCCGCAAAGAAATGGATGATCAGTTCCGTTTGGGTGTTACCACCCGAGGGAAAGGCACCGGACCGCACCCGCCAGGAGAGCTTCGAGTAGAAACAAGAGCAATGGCCCCTCCTGGCCTCCTCCTTGCCTTCACATCATCAACAGTCCCACCAACGTTCATGTCTTTAACAAGTCTCCCAATATATATCCAGGGCTTGGTTCATGCGCCTCCAGAACCAATCGATACTATGGGTAGCTGGTCCCATATGGATATTTACCAGTATTCCAGTATATACTACGTGGAATTACCCGTATCCCTCCCAGCGAATGCAACACAGAGGTTAGGAGCGTCGTCACAACAGGGTTTGCCTTCAGCAAAGGGGCAGTTAGGTGTGGAGAGTGACCTATGGATTAGCGGAAGTACACAGAATGGGCTAGGGGAGACTAAGGCGCGTTCGGCCGTGTACTGGAGACCCACAAGTTCGAGTGACGGGGACGAACCTCAGCATTTGGAGCAATACGACCAGCTCGAGGCCGTAGAGTGGGAGCTAGTGCAGGACGATCAAGGTGGCCCCCCTGCTGCTACGTTTAATAAGCCGTCAGTAACTAACCCTGAACCCCATACAGCACAAAAGTCAGCCCTGGTCATACGGCAGTTTGCGAGTGGGTTCTTTGATATTATAGGAGGTCAGCTGGCCCCTGCTGCTGTTCAAGGTGTGTAGGCTCGGATCGACCGGCTCCCCCGATGAATTGTGGTCCACACCGTTGCATGTTCTGGAATTTGCACACTGATCTACATCTCAACAGACCTATCTCCCTTCATCATCGTGATAGATATCACGCAAACGATTGGCGGTCTGCTTCGACATCCAACCCATGACGTTTCGCGAATCATCATTGAGCTCTCAACGGCAATGTCCCCACTGGCGGTGCCTGGCACCGTTAGGATTTTAGCCCCTGCCTACCCCCGTCAAGCTACAATATCGATGGGTGGAGCACCTGATGCAACGTCTTTCGTGACCGATTCGGCGCCTTTTTGGACTCCTGAAGATTTGGAAACTACGTCTATCGACAGTACTATAATTAAACCACCCCCGGGTAACTCGCGTTTGATCTCGACAGCCTACCCAACATCTGCACTGCATCCTTCGTCTTCTCATGCCAAACGCCTAATGCTTCGCAACTCCGGACGCCCTTATCCGCCTATCCAGCTGCCAGCTCAAAGATGGGAAGGTGAACCGTCAGCCTTTGCTCCCCAGCAGGTGGAGGGTTTTGCAGGCACTTCTGGTCACCATCAATCAAATGAAATGAGGTCAATAGACAGGGGTTCAAAACAGTCCTCTTTACGCCGTGAATCGTTCCCCTTCGATGCAGGTGCTGACTCGGGTATCCACGAGCCGGGTATGGCAGGCAATCCTACTTCTGTGGTTGGCCTCATGGATAATACATGTCCGTTGGGTGCTCCTCGAGCAGCGGGCCCTAGCGTTATCGCCACCTCCCATTGGAGCACCACCACGCAGTCAAATGGCGAGCTGCAAGCCTTCCCTTGTCATAATTCATTCTTATCCAAATCAGATCAGTGTGGTCCATCGACCATCACCTTCCAGTTCACTCAACCGGCGCCTTCTCACAGCCAATTGCCTCGCCCGGGCTCTGTGTATGATCTAGCAATGCCATTACACGACACTGTGGAACATGCGGACCTCCAACAGTCTCTACTTTTTCAGCTGAACCCACAACTTAGACCTCCCCCAATTGGTATACCAGTCGTTTCATTTTACAACATGCCAGCTTCAGAGTCCGGTACAGACTATCCCTATCATCCGATGTCTCGGGTAGCGCATGCTTCGACGATGTCCGAGTGCTTTACTGGCCCATTTGAACACGGAGCCAACGGCTCCACATCCGCTTCGGATTACATATAGATCATCTATTAATCACAGGGATAGCATACATATCTGGCTTCCGCTCTGCGCCGCCGATCCAACGCACCCGCGCGGTAATCTCAATTCGTATCAAGGACAAAGGTCGATGACACACGGCCGATTTCTTGACTCTTAGCTCGATTTTCTTGTGGGAACTGTGATATTTGTCGTTAGAGTGTGTTTATTCATGTTCCTTTCTTGTCAACCGTTTCCGCGACCATGCGCCGGTCTGACCCAGACCAACGACAAAGGTTGAACATAAAATATATTTGTACTGAATAGGAGTCACAATAACGGTATTCCGAAATGTAAGGGACGACTTGAATTACAAGAGGGCAGAAAGTAAGATGAAAAGTTCAGTCTACGCACGAGGATAAATAGAGCAATATATATTGCAGGGTATGTGGACTGGTGTTGAAGTACGGCCGTCGAGGAAGGGAGGCCAACGTATTAGGCAGAGGGGGCAGTTTCAGGATTGTTTTCGATGTTCTTGATCCATGCTCCGATGGCACCCCTGAGCGTGTGTGTGTGTATGAGTTAGTAGGCCATTGTATGTGAGTTTGCATTTGTTTACGCACAGGAAGCCCTCATGTCGGAGAAAAAGGGCTCGCTTGGAATCGTTACTCCAGAAGCGAATAGCATATGAAAGGGTAGCAATGGTTGCAGCGTGGCCTGTTAATCGATGGTACCTTCTTCTCAGGTGGAGACGGTACTGGATGGCTCACCTCGGATAAAACAACCGCCAAAATAAATGCGATCGAGATTATACTTCTCGGCGTTCATAAACCTAAAGGCGACAGATCAACGTAACGTCATGATTTACCCCAGTAACTACGTACGCAATCTGTCCAATGTTATTTGACAGCGCATAGAGCAGGCTCTTGCTAATATCCTCGGGCGCAAATTCTCGCTTGCCCTGGCCCTTCTTCCAAACCTTTCCGAAGGAAGAGGCAATCATAGTCGACTTGAGACCGAACTTGCTATAGTCCTGCCCATAGATGTCCCCTACAAGCATGTCAACGGCCTCGTGGTTGCCCTGTTCAGAGAGGGCCAACATCTCTGTCCAGAAGTTAGATCAGAGATAAAATCGAGGTAGGTAGTACCAACCATCAAACGAGGTAGCCCCAGTCAGCAGGCTAAGCAAACCCCATAGCGTCCCCCCCCCTAAACTCGTCCCACTCACTCGCTCAAATGAACCATCCTCGTCGACTTTAATGATAGAGACACCAGAGCCAATATTGACTAATAGGCAGGGCAGCTGGGGTGTCGGGTGACTCTCGAAAGAGACACTATATTTCGGCGGGTTGGGGGAGGGACGTTCAAGGGGGATTTTGCCATCTGATGCCGCCGTTTGGGTCGGCACACTCAATCCATCCCCCTCATCCGCCGAGGGGAGAATGAGGCTTCGATGTGAGACTTCATGTACCAATTCGTCGGAAAACCAATAAACCTCGTTTGGGATAAGGGTGATAAACGAGAGGCCAGTAATTAAACATTCCATCTCATCCTCCCTGTGCACCTCGACTCCTAATTCTTGTCCGAAAAGATCATAAAATCTGTGTGCACCGCCTCCGGTCGCTACGATCTTGACGGACCGGCGCATAGACGCAGGAGATACTCCGTTCAACTCGGCAGAACGGTCGATAAGCGCACGGAGAAAAGAGATGCAGGATGAGATGTCCGAAGTTTCGAAGCGCGTGAAATTGAGCGAACCACCCGGGAAGTGTTGCAGGCGCGCGCTTCTGAGGAGGCTGGTGTGAAGATCATGATGGTCAATGGAGGTAGGTTGGAGATTTGGGGAGCCTTGTGCCACTCCATTTGATGTCTCGAGGACCAAAGGTGTCAGAGCACCGTTCATCCGAGGCTTGTTGGAACTGCCTTGGGAACGATTGAGGACAAAATTTGAATCCTCTTGAGAATGGTTCAACGTAACACCTTCATTTTCAGGTGTACTTAGGACAGAAAGTTTGGTTTGACGGAACGAGGGCGAGTCAGGAGGGTCTGGTGAACGGGTGAAATAAGCAACTTTGGCAAGGGACCCTCCGATCTGTAAAGTGTATCAGAGAAACGTTGGATTGGAAAACTTGGTCGACCCATGAACCTGCACAAGTGCGATTACAACAAATGTTGCCCTTTAGGTGACCTAACGTAACCGGTACTATTTTTCAAGCATTTTAGACACTAGTAGAACGCAGAAGTCGATTCCTTGGGAACCTGTCAAAATGGGCTGAGCCATGTGTGGGGTAGCGTTTTGGGGTAGGTTATTCAAACATGTTATCAATAGGGCCGTGTATCAATACCGTGCACAGATTACGTGATCCCCTTGGCGAACAATCGCACGATGGTCCGATTGTTGGCCGGAAACCCGTTGGGCAGAAAGCTCGCTGGGAAGCAAAAAGGAGGAGTGAAACGCTTACATCTACTGCGATATGTGATACAGGCTCGATATGGTTTGGGAAATAAATGCCTCGACTGTCGCGGGTCTGCCGAGGATGACGGAGAAAAGCGGTGTCAGCGACAAGGAGCATAGGGCGCTGTGTGCCGGTTCTATACCTCTGGAGACTCCTCTTGCAGTATTACTGCCCCTCGTGTATCTACCTGGATCACCCTAGGTGTTGGGAGCAATCCGACCGGCATGGCGGCAATATGTCTTTCTCGTCGGGCAGAGTATTCACGCTCAAATCACTTTTATGAGGTTATAAGGTGCTATCCTCGTCTGTGATCTACACCCGAAGAGCTGAGTGAAGGTGGGGATCTGCCAGGTATCGCAAGGTGGAGGACAAGGGACAAGGGACGAGTGCAGGCGCCCACTAATTCAAGTCAATTTGACCAATACCTGACTATTGACAGAAGCTAACCCTAACCTGAGCAGTTTCAAAGTAAGAACTTGGACTAAGACCTCGACAAGCTCTTGTGATTTGTCTTCGCCAGCCCCGCCTCAATACAACTGTGCATATAAATAGATCGTCTTCTCTTTGGGAGACTCCCTCCCAACCCCGTTCTCATCGGGAACTGCCAGGCCCAAGACCGACATCGGCACACAGCCGGCGCTGAGGAAGCAGACGAAAATCACGGGCTTCGGAAGACGCCACAACGTCAACACCTACCAGCTCCGATGTCACTGTCACACCTCCTTATGTATTTCTGTTTAAGTGCGATGCATTGATAAGCCCACGTGCCGCAGATTATATTCCAAAACCAAAATACAGGAACAGCGCGGTGTCTATCCTGGCAGCCTCAAGGTAATACAGCGAGCCGCTAAAATCAGCCAGTAAAAGGACGAGGTTCTTATATGCAATCTGCGCAGTGGTCTCCCACCTCGTCCGGTCGTGGATACCCGTCTGTCGGTCTGAGGGGAGGTTTCTAAGCACTTCCCATCGCCCGAAGGCGAGCACTCAGACCGGAAACTACGCAAAATAGAGTGGTGTACTATAGAACGACGGATCGCGGGCAGGGAACTGCGAAGGCCCAATGGAAACGGCCCTGTCATCCGAACCCATTGCGCAGGGCCCAGGCCCAGCGCAGAAACACCAATCATGCAGCTGACATGACAAAGGGGAATAGAAGTGTGAATAGTGGAAACGAACCCATAACGACTGCGAAGGTTGTACCTCCCTGGAATTGACGCGTGAAGGAGCGACGTGAAATCCGCTGCTGAATGCACCATCTCCAGTGAGGTAGCAAATCAACCAATATCTGGCTGACTACTGGAATATTATTGGAGTGAACGAACCGGTTATAGAGAGCAGTCGACCAGAAAGGGCTTTGCTACTGAAGGAATACTGTGCGGAATCTTGACTGTGTGGCACTAGAGTGAGGTGGGGGGTGTGGGACCGAGAGACCCAGCGCGGATGTTTAAAACAGAGGGCCGTCGTGTTCACGGTGCTTTCGTGGTTCGTTACGAGCTTGATCGTTGCATAGGTACCATCAGATTGATATGTACAAGGATACTTGATCTACAGTTTTTGCAAACCTTAACCCCCAAGCCTGCAGAAATTGGGCCACGTGGTGAGCCATGATGCCTTCCAAGGTGGCATATGACACTGTGTGGTAACAAGCCGTGTGGTAGATGCCCAGTGACCGCAGCTAACTCGATTTGACCATCTGACGTCGGCCGGGAAACGGCATTCTAACCTGCTGGCACAGTAAAATGCGACAATGGACAAGGAAAGACTCTGCCATCGGAAGATGTGCGGAGGTTGGGCTGCTCACCACCTTCAGTCCGCTAATGAGGAGCCTGAACTGCGCTCGACCCCCACGTAATCGGCGCCAATGCCAACGCCAACGAGGAATTAGCCGGAACGGCGAGCTTAATTGGTCTTCTGTGGTGTGAAGGGGAGACCGGAGGTAATATTTTGTGGCAACTAAGGGCTGCTTTGTTTCCTGTCTCCATTGAAATCTCATTTCTGAGAGCCAATAAGCTTGCAGCTCTCCAGGCCAGCCACACCGTTGACGTATCGATAGCTCATTGACAACGTGAGGAAGGAAAGGGCAGGTGAATGCACCTCGGGCATGTGCCAGGCAGTGAACCTGAGGAGGCATACGGAACAACCATATTTCCGGTCCAGCCTCAGCCAGATTTATCGCTGAGAGGCCTTACGGATATTGACCGTCTCACACACACAGAAGTAGGGAGGACCTCATCGCGGTACTTGATCTTGAGAGACGCTTGATTGCAAGGAATTATGGCAATTCATTACCAATTGATTGATATTGAGAGCTTGATAGCAGCTCCAAGGTGCCAACGAAGACAACGAGTCTCTTCTGGTAAGCCTTTGCCCGCCCCCGTTTATTCTTCTTGTATCCCGACGCACTGAGGGCTGATTTCTCCTGTCGTTAGGAGACACGTACAAAAGGATTCTAGCCTATTCCCCCCACCCTCGAGTATAGCGATGAACCATAAAACTGAGTGGACCCCAAATCGCCAACCCTGAACAGCAACCCTTCCCAATATTTCCAATTTGAGCTAGAATGTTCATAAGAGTGTCTTATCTGTTCACATTGAGATGCGGAATGCATCTGTGGCGTGGCCAAGAGCTGTGCGGGGGTTTACACCGCTTGCTGGGGTGTCACTCAAGCGAACCTCCAGTCGGGTTCTCCATCGAAGCCTCCCTTCGAGGAGAAGAAGTCAAGACCGACGATATAGCCTTACTCGGGGTTTCGCTAGAGGCCCGGGTCGCAAGATGCTGCCTTGTCGCCGCTGTTGACTGTGATTGGGACGGCTGGATGGTGGGAGTTGCTGGCAGCGAATTGCTCGGTGATGTAGTAAGGATTGGTGCAATTCGCAGTTTTGCATACTCGGCATGTACACCTGCAGATGGGCCGGCTTGTCCCTGTAGACTCGCAGAGCCGGGTGGGGAGTCAAGGTGGAAAGGAGACGGGGGTTCGGGGTCCGAGTTACGTGGTGAGAGCGGCTGCACAGATGGTGGCAGTTCCCTTGCAGCTAACACCAGACGACCATCGAGGCCGAGTTGAGCTGAATCCACGGGGTTCCCTCTTGATGGAGATGCCCAGCCAGGTTCTGGAGGGTCCAAATCGTGGTATGCTCGAACCAAAGCAGAGAGCTCACGAAGCTGGAGCGATGGATGAGATTGACGTTCTGGCCAGGAGTTTCCCATGACATAGAATTCCGCTAACTTACTTTCGTCATAATCTGGTTCATCGCCTCTCTCTTTCCCGCAAACAGAGCACTCAATTGAGCGAATTCTGCGTCGAGTTTTGCTTCCTTCTCCTTCTCGGCCTCTGTATGTATTTTCCCTTCTTGAGGCAACCTACTCTCCGACACGCCCTCTTCGCCTCCTGCACTGCTAAGCATGTCTTCAGGGTCAGCAACGCTTGTCCTGCGCTCGAGTTCGGTTCTTCCCGCTCCTAGTCCCACCGAGCCTCGCCTCTTTCCACCACCCGTTGTCAAGGTCGGTGACGTGCCAATACCCGCACCATCCATGGTGAGATGGAGAGCCGCGATCTCAGCTTGCAGGCTGCGAATATGCGCAAGATAGTCCCACATCTTTTGCCGGGTCGGATCCTCGGTCCTAGCTGGGATGTCCGAACTAACACTGATTGGGCTGAGGATGTCCTTCTTGAGCGGCATACTAAGAAGGGCGACTGGTGCTCCAGTGAAGGGCTCATAAACGACGTCTGCGATCGTCCCTTGACCATAGACGTCGTCTGCGGTGGGCAGCAATTCCGTCGAGAAGCTTCGAGGCAACTTGGCGGTACTTGCAGCCGCACTCCTGTTCCCCATTCCACTTCCTGCCGCATTCAAGTGACCACCCGGTTGTACAAATCCGCCTAATGAATACGAGTGTGCTTCGGTCGTCAATTGAGAAAGAAAAGTGGGTCTAGTGGAAGGGTTCCTTGACCTCATTGACGAGCTTTTTGGCGGGGAGACCGGAGGAGAAGAAATTAGAGCCACTGTCGATTTTCCCTGGACTTGACTCCAGACTTGCGAGTGCGGAGCGTCTATGGCTGTAGTTATTGATCGTCCAATTTCAGGCCTATCACTCAATTGAGGGGACTCTATGGACGGCGAGAATGTGAGAGTCGGTTGCGGCGACGTGGGGTCGAGGAGAGGGGCTTGAGACTGAGGAGAGAATGTTTCCTCGTCATTTTTGTCTAGTTTGAAGCGTAGCCACGACATAGGCAGGGTACAAATGTGGAGTCGGGCCAAAATGCAGACACAACACAAGTACAAACAGCACCACACCCCTCGAGCCCGCCGTTGTGTTATTAGCAAATTTGACCAGAAGGTATTAGATATTCTAATATCAGATTATCCTTGTCTCACCTCACCGGTTGCTATTCTGTTGATGGTCATCATAAAGCCAGGGAAAGGGAAGACTATCTCAAGGTGATGCAGTACATAAAGAGTACATATGCTCCAAGGCAGCAACGGGCAGGTATTTGGCCACGCGTGGCTAATCCTCCTGGAGAAAGGGCCCTAAGGGCCTTCACATCGACGGCCTTTGGACATTCTACTGGTGCTCTCAACGTGCTTCAGCATATCTGGGGGTGCCTCCCGGAGCTTCGAACTCACCCGCGAGAAGATGCGAGGGTACACCTGGGAAAGGGCAGCCATATACATAGTCATGACAAATTGTCGGTGATAAATTGAGGCTGTTCTAGACAAGAAGCTCCATTCGAAGCTCCAGGGAAGTACATTTCGGGTCCAAATTTGACATTACATGGTCTGTTAAAGAAGTCCCATCAGACCATCCTTCGCGGTCTCCCACTTAGCGAGGAACCTCAGGACCCCATAACCAAAATCAAATGAAGCTGAGAGGTGAGCGTGTTGCATGGTGCCCAATCGCGAGGGACCAGCAAATGTGTTTCTAGGTAATGGACTCGTGCTCAGCCGGGGGCAGTAAGTGACGCATGTTTGATATACCACTTGAACTTCGAGACCTCGCTCAGGCCCATGGCTGAAGAAGTAATGGCACCGGAGGAGGGGTTCTAGTTCGGTCCAAACAGACTTGATGGACCGCGCTTGAATGGGTGCGTCTATCAGTACCATCCGAACGGATTGGATGTGTCAAAGCCTTCACTCAAAAACCCAGGGGAACGAACTGAGTCGGACCACCTAGAAGTATCACAAAAGGAGCCATGTCAAGGGAGCTTAGCTCGCAACTACCCCATCCATCAGCGAACCTCCGTGATCCTTCGTTTACCACGGCTCGGTACTCGCTGACGCGTCAACAGTCACAATTTATCGTTCGCAAGTGAGGTTTAGAACAAGTTCCCAGAGATGGCTAGTCGAGCAGGCTTTGACGTTGGCGCCCAGCCATGCTGAGGCCATACGCAATAGCGAATTTCTTTTTTTTTCTTGCTTGAAGTTCAAAGGAAGCGGCGCACTGGTGTCGAGAGACCAGCGGCCCGGCCAATAATCGAGGAAGTTCCGATTTACGAGATGTGAATCGCGCTTTGGTCTACTGACCACTTTCCGCCTCGGAACGCCCCGAGCGATTTCACGTGGAGAATATTCGCTTTTGCAGAGCTTGAGCGGCCAGGAATGGGGTTATCCCGCGAGTTTCGCTCGAGGGCCGCGAAGTCTGGAACTATCGCAGGGGATCTAAAGGAGGAAAAGATAGGTCGAGATTTAGACTGCCGAATCGTGTACCAAGGCATGCATGCTTACATAGAGAACTACAGGGATTTGGCGCATGGGATTTGGTCGGGATCTCGGACGAAGCAGGAAGAGTACATGAATAAGACCCACACGAGGAGATAAAGACAATACGCAAAGCGGAGACCAGCTACATGTGAAACGTCTAGCGCAAAACCGAAAGCAGGCGAGAGGGACGCAGTAGGGTGTAGGGAGCGAAGGGCTTAGGAAGGAAAGTGTACACGATTCCCCATATGCGCATAGAGTGGGCACAGTCGTTCCGAACCCAAAGGTGCGGGGCACTAAGGCCGAATTCTTCTGGAGATCTGATGGCTGAAGTCGGAAATCTGG
>Ga0307513_10009958_pt1 | contig 11990 bp, 7 predicted proteins | sample 15_EM_MG_FD_202174 | JGI IMG/M metagenome (GOLD analysis project Ga0307513, IMG submission 202174) | Populus trichocarpa ectomycorrhiza microbial communities from riparian zone in the Pacific Northwest, United States - 15_EM | ecosystem: Host-associated > Plants > Roots > Unclassified | place... | reverse complement strand
CGCTGGCCTGCGCCGCCGCACCGGTGCTGTTGACCACGTGGTCGATGGTCCCGGACGCCAGCGAGATGGTGAAGATGTTGTGCAGCTTCACCCCGCTGTTCACCGGCACCTCGAAGCCGTTGGCCGAGTGCACCGCCGGGTTGACGTTGAAGTAGCAGTAGCTACCCATGCCCCACGCCTCGTGACTCGTCACGCTGTTCGCGATCTTGTACGCGGCGTACCCGGTGCCGTCGCTGCGCCACGCGGCGTTCGACGGCGGGTCGTACGGCTGCTCGTTCTGCAGGAAGTACGTGCGGCCGCCGTTGCCGTTCCAGACCACCTCGTACTTCTGGTAGTGCTCGACGAACAGCCCGTACGCGGTGACGTTCTGACCGTTGACGATCAGGCCGCTGTCCGCGGTGTTGATGGTCCATCCGTACGTGCCGCCGTTGCCGTGGTCGGCCCGCCACGCCCAGATGTGGTCGATGATCGTGTTGTTGCTGTTCACCAGCAGGCTGTTGGTGGCCTTGCCGGCGATCGATCCGCCGATCCGGAAGAACACGTCCTGGATCGTCGTCGGGTTCGCGGCGTGGCTCGCCGACGCGCCGCTCGGGCCCACGACCAGCAGGTTCGCCGAGTTGGTGGTGCCCGCGTCGAAGAGCAGGCCGGCGATCTTCACACCGTCCACATCGGCCACCTGCAGCGCGGTGACCCCGTTGTCCGGGATGATGGTGGCGTAGCCGAGGCCGAGCACCACCGTGTTCGCCCGGGTCACGTTGATGGTCTGGTCGACGTGGTAGACGCCCGGCTGGAAGATCAGGTTCAGGCCCTCGGCGAGCGCCTGGTTGATCCGCGCCGCGCTGTCACCCGGCTGGGCCACATAGAACTGGCTCAGCGCGATGCTGGTCCCGGGCGTGTTGCCGTTGGCCCAGGTCACCCCGGCCGCGTTGGTCTGCAGATTCGGTACGAAGACCGCGTAGTCGGCGCCGGACAGGTACAGGTACGGCTTCTCCCGGATCACCGGCGTGCTGGCGATGGTGGTGTAGGGCGGGGTCGGGTAGGAACTCGCCGGGGCGCCCTGCACGCCGACGAACGTCTGGTTCCACACCGCGTTGGTGTTCGAGCCGATCTGGCTGTTGCGGGTGAACCACTGCTGCTGCGAGTACTGGCCCTCGCTGCCGCTGATCCGCGAGTCCGCGATGTACCCGCCGGACGCCCAGCCGTAGCCGTTCGGCGCCAGGTTCAGGTCGCCGTGCACGTCCATCCGCCGGAACGGCGCGGCCTGCGAGACGGCCCAGCGGTCGGCGCCGCTCACCGGGTAGACCGAGAGGTTCTCGGTGGACCGCCAGAAGTTCTGGGTGGCGTTGCCCTGCAGCCAGCCGGCGTCGACGGTGATGTCGCCGTTGATCCGCACGTCCTGCGGGTTCTGGCCGAGCCCGACGACCGAGGTGTAGAAGCCGACCTGGATGTTCAGGTTGTTGTAGGTGCCCGGCTTGAACGCCAGCACGTACCGGCCGGTGCCGAACTGGGCCGTCTCCTGCTGGCGGAAGATCTCGTCGGCCCGGGCCTGGATGGTGGCGCTGGCCATCGACGGGTCGAACACCACCACGTTGGCCCCGAGGCTGCCGCCGCCGGGGATCGGAGTGGTGGTGCTGCCGCCGAAGACCTTGAATTCCCAGAGTGAGTAGCCGTAGCCGGTGGTCCGCTGGGTGCCGTACATCCGGACGTACCGGCCGGTTCCGGTGACCGTCAGCGACTGGTTGCCGCCGGTCGAGGTCGTGGTCGAGTAGACCGAGGTCCAGGTCGCGGCGTCGTTCGACACCTGGATCTGGAACGCCTTGGCCGCGGCCGTCTCCCAGTTCAGCTCGACCCGGGAGATCGCCTGCGGGCTGCCCAGATCGACCTGGAGCCACTGGGGGTCGGAGAACGCCGACGACCACCGGGTGCCGGTGTTGCCGTCGACGGCCTCGGCGGCGAGGTAGGCGCCGGCCGCCTCGGTGGACGAGGCGATGGCCGGCTTGCCCTGCGACAGCAGGGTCTCGGCGGCGTTCGCGCCGATCGCGGTGACCGCGCCGAAGCCGGCGACGACGGCGGCCACGAGGCCGCCGATCGCGGCGAGGCGCCAGGGGGAGCGTCTCCGCGGGACTGCGGAGGTACTGGGGATGGTCATTGCTTCTCCTTGGGCGGGGAACTGCACGGGGACTGCTTGCACCCTGGGAAGCGGCCTCTCCACTTGTACCGGGAGAGCGCTCCCCCGCCGTCGACGCTAAGTAGGGGTCGATGCCCTGTCCAGGCTTTGCCGAGGTTCCGGAACCGATCGATAACCTTGACGTACTTGCGGATGACACATTCCCCCGTCAGGGCGATCCGGCTGCCATGGCGTTCGTGCAGCTAGCGGCGTTGTCGACCATCAGACCGGACGGGCCGGGCCGGCCGATAACGGAAACTCCGGAACCGGTTCCGGCGTACATCAGGAAAACCCGCTATCCCGTACGGAGTCCATCATTTCGCCTGGAAGCGCTTCACGACCCGAACCCCGATCAGGCCGAGTCGCGGATCACCAGGGTCGGCTGGAACGTGACCGAGCGGGGTAACCGGCCCGGCGAGCCGATCTGGGCCATCAGCACCTCGGCCATCTCGGCGGCCATCTCCTCGACCGGCTGCCGGATGGTGGTCAGCAGTGGCCGGCAGTCCAGCGCCGCGCTGCTGTCGTCGAAGCCGACCACAGCGACGTCCTCGGGCACCCGCCGGCCCAGATCCTGCACCGCGCGCAGCGCCCCCACGGACATCAGGTCGCTGGCCACGAACAGGCCGTCGATATCGGGGTGCGCCGTGAGTAGCCGGCGCGCGCACTCCTCACCGCCGGCCCGGGTGAAGTCGCCCTCGATGGACGGCACGTCGCCGAAGCCACGGCCGGCCAGGTAGGACCGGAAGCCGTCGAGGCGGTCCTGGCCGGACGGGGCGTCCAGCGGGCCGCTGATGGTGGCGAGCCGGCGGCATCCGCGGGAGAGCAGGCGCTCGGCGGCGAGATGGGCGCCCAGGCGCTGATCGACGTCGACGTAGCTGGTGGCGATCGGCGAGCTGGGCTGTGCCGACACCACGGCCGGGATGCCCAGCTCCCGCAACTGGCGCGGGAGCGGATCCCGCTCGTGGCTGCTGATCAGCAGCACCCCGTCCACGTGGCCCTGCCGCAGGTAACGCAGGACGTGCTGCTGGTCGCTGGAGTCGGTCGGGATGATCACCAGGTGGATGTCGTGCGGGCGCAGCGCGCTCGTGGCCCCAGCGGTGACCCGGCCGAAGTACGGATCGGTGAAGACCCTGTTCAGAAACGACGTGTCGTTCGGGCGCTCGGGCTCGGAGATGACCAGGGCGACCGAGTTGGTCCGGCGCGTCACCAGCGTACGGGCGGCGATGTTGGGCACGTAGCCGGTCTGCGCGATGGCACGCTGGACCATGTCCCGGATCTTCGCGTCCACGCTGGGTGCGCCGTTGATGACCCGGGACACGGTGGCCCGGGAGACGCCGGCCGCCTCGGCGACGTGGTCCATCGTGGGATTCTGCCCGCCCCGCACGGGCCGCGTGCTCATGGCGTCTGTTATAGCACCGGCCGGGATGGCTGTGAGAGCGCTTCCACGCGGCGGGACCACGGGGCGCGAACGCCGGGGACGGGATGGGGGCCCGTCCCCGGCTTGGGCGCCGCGGCCGTCCGACTTACTGGTAGACGTGGACGTAGTCGACCACCATCTGCGACGGGAACGGCGTGGTGGCGTCGACCGGGCCGGGGAAGTCCCCGCCGACCGCCAGGTTGAGGATGATGTAGAACGGGTGGTCGAAGATCCACGGACCGCGGGTGGCTTCCACCGTCTCCTTGCTGGCGTAGAAGACCTGCTGGTTGTCGACCAGGAAGCTGATGCCCTTGCTGTCCCACTCGGCGGCCCAGACGTGGTAGTCGTTGGCGAAGTCGCCGCCGCCGGGCAGGTTGTACTTCAGGCCGTATCCGCCGCCGCCGTTGTAGGCCGGGGCATGCAGCGTGGAGTAGCTCTCGGTGGTGTTGCGGCCGAGGACCTCCATGATGTCGACCTCACCGTTGTACGGCCACGGGCGCCCGGTGAGGAAGTCCGAGCCCATCATCCAGAACGCCGGCCACAGGCCGTTGCCCTTCGGCACCTTGATCCGCGCCTCGACCCGGCCGTACTGGAAGCTGAACTTGTTGCCGGTGTTCATCCGGTGCGAGGTGTAGTCGCGGCCGCCGACGGTCTCCTTCCGGGCGGTCATGACGAGGTGACCGGCGCCGTCCATCGCGGCGTTGTCGTTGTTGGTGTAGTACTGCACCTCACCGTTCTGGCCGGTGCCCGGGTCGATCGTCCACTTCGATCCGTCCGGCTTGCTGCCCGACGCGCCGTTGAACTCGTCCGCGAACACCAGGCGGGTGGCCGGGAACGTCGGGTCCGCGGGCTTGGCCGGCGGCGCCTGCGGGTTGCCGCCGGTGCCGTAGATGCTGAACTCCCAGAGCGAGTAGCCGTAAGCGCTGCCGCGGGCGGTGCCGTACATCCGGACGTACCGCCCGCTGCCGGTGGCATTGATGACGTCCTTGAGCCCGTCGCCGGTGGTGGTGGAGTAGATCGAGGCCCAGTTGGCGGCGTCACCGGAGACCTGGATCTGGTACGCCTTGCCGTACGCCGGGTCCCACTGCAGCACGACCTGGCTGATCTGTGCGGTGGCGCCGAGGTCGACGTAGATCCACCCGGGGTCGACCCAGCCGGTGGTCGAGCTGGTCGCCCAGCGGCTGGCCGGGTCGTTGTCGAACGCCTTGTCGGCCGTGCACGGGTTGCAGTTGACGTCGTTCTGCTCGCTCGAGGCCCACGCCGGCTTGTTGTAGGACAGCAGCGTGGCCCCGCCCGGCGCGGTGGTCGGCGGTGTGGTCGGGGTGGTGGTGCCGCCGGCGAAGACCTGGAATTCCCAGAACGAGTATCCGTAGATCTCGAGCGCCCGCTGGGTCAGATCGATCCGGACGAACCGGGCGGTGCCGCTGACCGGGATGCTCTGCTGGCCGCCGGTGCCGGTCGTGGTGCCGTACGCCTGCGTGTAGTTGCTGCCGTCGGTGGAGAACCGGATGGCGAAGGCCTTGGCGTACGCGCCCTCCCAGTTGATCGCGATCCGGCTCAGCTGCTGCGGGGAGCCCAGATCGACCTGGAACCACTGGGTGCCGGCGAACGCGCTGGACCAGCGCGTGCCCGTGTTGCCGTCGACCGCGGCCTCGGCCGGGGTGCCGGCCCACTCGACCGACGACGCGGTCACCGGCTTGCCCTGGGAGACGATCACCTCGGCGGCGCTGGCCGGCCCGACGGTGCCGACGAGGTACACGCCCAGCAGGCCGAGCAGGCCCGCGGTGAGGGCGAGCATCCTCGCCCGGCGTCGGGCCCCTCCACTTCGGAACGCTTCAAAAGTCATGCGGGAGCTCCTCCTGACAGGGGATGTGTCGGAGCGGTTGCGGGGAGAAGAAGTTTGTGCGAGAGAGCGCTCTTTCGCAGCCACTGTGAACGGCAGGTTCGCGACTGTCAATGCCAGGCAGCCGGCCCGCCACCCGGGTCACCGCCGCGCGTTCGTCGATATTGGGCACATCGTCGCAGGTGAGGGCCCATGTGACGGGGGTCCGCCGAGGGCGCGAAAGTCGAGGTTCCGGAACCGTGGCTGCCCCGGGTTAGGTGGTCAGCGTCGGCCGAACCGACGACGATGAGGTTCGTTCTGAGGAAGCGCTTTCTCACTTTCGATCACATGCGCCCGAGAGCCGCAGGGCCGCTGCCCGGTTGCACACTCATATCCTGCGTGTTTCTTCGCATGACGCCGATAATCTTCGATCAGTCATTGAGAGAGCGCTTCCCCACTGGCATGCTCTGGGCACCCGCATGGCGGCCGCCGCCCCGCCCACCCCCATCGGCGCGGCGGTGGCCCGACCCGAAGGACAGGTATGAAGACATCCCCAGCTCCAGCCAGATCTCGAAGCCGCACCCTGCTCGCCGCCACCCTCACCGCGACGCTGACCGGCGTCGTCGCCCTGGTGGCCGCGGCCGGCACCGCGGAGGCGGCGACAACCGTCGTCCAGGCCGAGGCGTACGCCGCCCAGTCCGGCGCGGTGCTCGAGCAGACCGCTGACACCGGCGGTGGGCAGAACGTGGCCTACCTCGCGAACGGCGACTGGATGCGGTACGACGGCGTCGACCTCGGCGCCGCCGGCACGCTGGTCGTCACCGCGCGGGTCGCCTCGGCCGTCGGCACCGGCAGCATCGAGCTGCACACCGGATCGCTGACCGGTCCGCTGCTCGTCCAGTTCCCGATCACCGCGACCGGCGGCTGGCAGAATTGGACCACCCTGACGGCCACCACCGCGACCCACCCGACCGGCGCGCAGCCGGTGTTCGCCGTCCTGAAGAGCACCACCGGCGGCGACTTCGTCAACCTCAACTGGTTCTCGTTCGGCGACGGGAGCCCGCAGCCCGGCTGGGTCGACATCGACCAGGCCAAGTGGAACGCCCAGCTGGCCGAGTTCGCCGCGATGGTGCCCAAGCCGGTGCCCGCCAACAACGTGCGGGTGCCCGAGTTCAACGCCTCCTGTTTGTACAGCCACTCGAAGCCGGACGACCCGATCGTCTTCCCCGGCCTGCCCGGCGCGTCGCACATGCACAGCTTCCTCGGCAACACCAGCACCAACGCGAACACGACGACGCAGACGCTGCTCAGCAACGCCGGCACAAGCTGCAAGCCGGCCGAGGACCTCTCGGCGTACTGGATTCCCACGCTGTACGAGCGCGGCGCCGTGGTGGAGCCGAAGGACGTCGTCGTCTACTACGGTTCGCGCCTGATCGACCCGACGAAGACCGTACCGTTCCCGCAGGGCTTCCGGATGATCGCGGGCGACGCCAAACTCCAGGCGCCCACCCCGGCCGGCTCGGTCAACCAGTTCTACTGCGCCGGCGCGGGCGGCGAGATCGGCCGGAGCGCGGACGGCAACTGGCCGGTCTGCGCGCCGGGGGCGACCCTGATGTTCCAGCTCGTCTTCCCGGACTGCTGGGACGGGGTACACCTGGACAGCCCGACCCACAAGGCGCACGTCGCGTACACCTACGACGGCACGTGCAGCGGCGCCTACCCGGTCGCCATCCCGTCGGTCTCGTTCCTGATCACCTACCCGACGAGCGGCTCGGCGAACGGCTTCCAGCTGGCCTCGCTGATGGCGTCCTCGATGCACGGTGACGCGTTCTTCGCCTGGGACAACGCGGCCCTCGGCCACCGGGTCAAGGACTGCGTCCTGCAGCGGGCCAAGTGCAACACGGCCGGCAACTTCTGAGCAGTACCGGATGAGTGGCCGGCCCGCGCCTCGGCACGGGCCGGCCCATCAGAGGCCGGGATCAGCCTGCGCTTGTCGCGGCGACCGGGACGCCGTGCCGTCAACGTGCGCTCGTCGCGGCGAGCGGGACGCCGTGCCGGCTGCGGGCCGAGATCGGGTCCGGCAGGAGCAGCTCCACGTTGCGGTCCGATAGCTCGCCGCGGCGGGCGTCCGTCCGGTTCGGCAGGTCGTTGGCGGCCAGCTCCCGGGACAGCGACGCCAGCGTGGCGGTCTCGGTCAGCCGGCTGCCCCGGGAGATCGGGCCACTGTGGTCGATGATCGTGCAGAAGATCGACAGGGTGTCGTCCAGGTTGTCGGCCACCTCGACGATCCTCGACTGCTGCGGCCAGTCGATGTGCGCCGCCGTGTTGATTTCCCAGAAGCCGCCGCCGACAGCCGCCCCGGCCGGCCGGGCATGCGCCAACACCTGGTTGCGGTGGGTGTGCCCGTTCACCCAGGCGATCACGTTGGGATAGCGCAGCAACAGCTCCCGCACCTGCGCGCCGCCGAGCCGGCCGCTGCCGTCGGACACGTTGGTCATCGATCCGATGGTGTGATGGCTGAAGATCATCACGTACTTGTCGGCGCCGCCGCGGCGGCGCACCACCTCGCCCGACGGGGCCAGCCACTGGCCGCTCGCCGCCTGCAACTGCGCCTCCAGCCAGGCGAACTGCGCCGGCTCCAGCGACCCGTCGGGGCCGCCGCTGCTGGTGACCGTGTCCAGCACGATGCCGCGCACCGGCCCCCGGTCGAACGTGTAGTAGGCGGTGCCGGCGGCCAGATTCGCGGCCGTGAATCCGTGCCCGACCGGGCCTGCGGTGGTGTTGAAATGCTCCCTGATGGTGGTGCCGCGGTCCACGATCCGGCGCTGGGCGTCGGGGGTGACGAGTCGCCGGCCGCCCTCCGCCAGCTGCTTCGCCACCGCGGCCGGGTCCAGCCCCAGCAGAGCGACGATGAACTGCACCTGGGTGGACAACGGCGCCGCCAGGATCGACGGTGGCAAGCTGGTCAGCTTCAGCGGGCCGGTCGCGATCTGTCGTAACAGGTCGTTGCTGGGCAGGTTGCCCTGGACCAGGCCGTCGTGGTTGCCGTAGACGGCGTACCACGGCAGGTCCAGGCCGACCGCCCGGAACGGCGCCCGGGCGGCATCGAGCAGGCCGGGCACCCGCGGGAACCCGTACGCCGCGGTGGGCTGGCCGAAACCGCTCTCCGGATGCCAGAAGTAGGGGTTCGGCGCCACGTCGTCCAGCACGCCCTCGTACCGGGCGGGATCCCCGGAATCCGGCCGCACCTTGCCGCCGTCGAGCAGGTCGATGTACCAGCGCAGCTCGTTGAACTGGCAGTTGTCGGTGTTGTCCCCGGTGACCACGGCGAACCGCACGGGCGCACCGGTCGCCGGGCCGCGGCGCACCCGGCGCAACTGAGCCACCATCGCGTCCGCCACCTGCGCGCTCAGCAGCTCCTGTGGACGGTGGGCGCTGCCGAGCTCCGACAGGCCGGGAATGGCGCTGTACTGATCGAAATACTCGAACCGGGCCGGCGACTGCACGTCCATCACGTGCACATCGGTGAGCTGCGCGAAGCAGGTCAGCACCCGCCGGTGACGGCTGGCGTGGCGGGACACGCCGGCCAGCTCGCCCCGGAACAGGAGCGGCTCGCCGGCCGCGGCAGTCAAGCGTGCGTAGCCGCCGGCACCGGCCGGGCCCCGGACGATGGTGCGCGCCAGCGTCGTCCCGGCGCCCGAGTCGACGCCGGCGGATGCGGCTCGCGGAGAGAACGGATCCAGCGCTCCGGCGGCGGTGATGCCGGCCGCGCCGAGCGCGCCATTGAGTATCGTGCGCCTGGTAACTCCCACGCCGTGCCCCCTCGAGCCGCCCCGTTGCGCGTCCCTCCACCATTTCGAGCAGGTTTCGTGATCGCCATCGGCCGAAGAGGCGGCCTCGGGTCATCCGCCGCGGACCGGATCGGGCTGGGCCACGTCGCCGGCCGGGTCGCCGGTGGCCGCGCGGCTCGTTGCCTGCCCGTCGGCGGTGGCCTTGCGCTCCGGCCGTCCGAGATCCATCCCGAGATGCGCTTCAGTACGATCACCGCGACCGGGCTGGACGCCGCGCGCTTCGCCGAGCGGGCGGACCGGCTCGCCGCGACGGTGCGTGACGAATTGCGCGAGCCACGGCCCGAGACCGTGTTCTACGTCTTGGACGCGCCGGACGGTCTCGGGAAGCGGCACGACGCCGCCGTCGAGCTGCTGACCGGCCTCGTCTCCGGGGCCGCCGAGTCCACTACCGTTCGTCGCGAATAAGCGGTGAAAGAGCTGCCCCGGTGGTGGACATATCCGAGGGTGGACCTTGTGAAGCTGGACGGGCGGCGGGCGCGGTTCGAGGCGCTGGCGCCGGTGGTGATCGACGCGGTGCGCCGGTATCTGGCCCGGCGTACCGATCCGGCGACGGCCGATGACGTGCTTTCGGAGACGTTGGTGATCTGCTGGCGGCGGTTGGACGAGGTGCCCGCGGATTACCTGCCTTGGGCGTACGGCGTGGCTCGTCGATGTCTGGCCAACGCTGAGCGTGGGCGGCGCCGCCAAGCCCGGCTGGTCGCCCGGATCGCGGTGTTGGATCCGCCGCGCGGTGTGGTGGACGGGCCGGTGCCGCCGGATGGTGAGCTGGCGGCCGCGTTGTCGCGGCTGCGGGATGAGGACGCCGAGTTGCTGCGGTTGTGGGCGTGGGAGGATCTCGCGCCCGCGCAGATCGCCCTGGTTCTGGGTATCTCGGCGAACGCGGCCAGCATCCGGTTGCATCGGGTGAAACAGCGGCTGCGCGAGGAATTGGGAAAGAGTGGTCCGCCGGGTGGACATGAACAGTCGAGAGAAGGGAGACGGCCATGACCGAGGACGACGATCTGCGTTCGCGGCTGCGGCGCGCCGATCCGGCGGCGTCGCTGGCGCCGTTGGCTCCCGATCAGACCTCGCGACTGTTGGAGGAGACCATGACCACCACTGTTTCACCTCGTGTCAGTACCGGCCGGGGGCGGCGGTTCGCCGTGCTCGTCGCGGCGGCGCTGGTGCTGCTGGCCGGCGGCGGGACCAGCTGGCTACTGACCCGCTCCGAGGTGGGTAAACCGTCCGCCGTGGTTGTCAGCCTGAGCATGGCGGACGGCGCGCCGCGTAAGTGTGTGCCGCCGACGGTGGAGGTCCTGGCGGGCGGGGCTGATTTCGCGTTCGCGGGCACGGTGACCGGCATCGCGGGCGACGTGGTGACCTTGAACGTCACCCACATCTACAAAGGGGCTGAGGCCGATGAGGTACGGGTGGCGCAGACGCCGGGCAGCTCCGAGCAGATGCTGGGCAGCGGCCGGTTCGAGACCGGCCAGAAGTATCTGATCGCGTCTTCTGCGGGTGGTGTGCTGACCTGCGGCTACAGCGGCGAGGCGGACTCGCTGGGCCTGCAGGACCTGTACGAGAACGCGTTCTGACCGGTCGGGTTCCGGCGGCGTGCCAGCGCCGCCGGTGTCCGGCTCCCGGGAACCATCCAGGGCGTTCGGGCGACCCATTGACCGACCTGACGGTCGCCAGCCGAGGGTCCGCCGTGAGACAGCGCGGCACGCGGTGACCTCGTCCTCGGTGTGGGCAAGGAAGAGCACTGTGTCGATGTGGGCGTCCCGGACCGTGCCCACTCGCGGATCGGCAGCGCCGAGTCGTTCTGCCTCCGCGAGCGCGTTCGTTACGCACCGGCCGATGTCGGAGACTTGGCGGTAGCCCTGGCCCGGTTCGCCCTGCACCGCGGCGACGTGGATGATGTGCCGCACCCCGTGGGAGGCCGATAGTTGGCCCGGGCCGGCGACTGGCGACTTTCCGGTTCAGATCGTCGGCGATCTCGTCCCGGATGATATTTCCGTGATCGTCGCGCAAGGCGCCCTCGTACCGGATGACCGCCGATATGGAATGCTCGTGATGGCGGGCCATCTCCATGTGTGTGTTTTCCGAGTTGACCCAGATGCTGGCGTGTTTCACCCGGCAGATCCATCCGGTGACAATCCCGACTCGTGCGTCGGGTCCGGATGGGACGAGGTCGTACAGGAACGTCTCGGTGTGACTGGCGGGACGCGGCCGGGCCCGGGGTGACCGCGCGGCCGGGGGCTGCGCACCGGCGAGACGCTGCCAGGCCCGCAGCCACGGCTCTTGGCCGTCGATGGCGACTCCCAGCGCGTGCGGATGAAGTCGGTTACGGTCTGGATCCGGTCCGGGTCCGGCCTGTCCTCCATCGGCACCTCTTTCGGTTTGTGTACGCGGTTGTCCGCGCACACCTGGAACTACAATTCTTAGTGAGAAATGCACTAGGCTGATTGTTGTAATTCGGATCGGGCGCGAATGCTGTTCACATTTCGACAGACGTCTGAGGATTGGTCTCATCGATGAATCTGGAAATGGGTGGAATAGATGATCCGGTCGAACTCGGCGTGTTCGACGACATCGTGGTGAGTCTGTCCGCCCTCGATCTGGAATACGCCGCGGTCCGGGCACATCTCGAGAACCTCCACCGGTATGACCACCCGGCTGGCACGCTGTTCGAGGTCGGCCGGGTCGCCGGCACCGGCCGGCGGATGGCGCTCGCCGTCGCCGGGCAGGGGCCGG
>Ga0307513_10009957_pt1 | contig 11990 bp, 8 predicted proteins | sample 15_EM_MG_FD_202174 | JGI IMG/M metagenome (GOLD analysis project Ga0307513, IMG submission 202174) | Populus trichocarpa ectomycorrhiza microbial communities from riparian zone in the Pacific Northwest, United States - 15_EM | ecosystem: Host-associated > Plants > Roots > Unclassified | place... | reverse complement strand
TAAATGAGTTAATTCCCTTTTGTTTAAGTTAAAGATTTACATAAGCTTCACAAAGTAGGGTCCTAAACTAATGATCTCCATGGATATTTGATGGACCTGTTACATAAATAAACATACCATTATGTTGATAAAGAATATAGATATGCTCATATAATGAATACGAGTGAAGTATTAATTTTCTATCTGATCCATAAGAATTCTAACAGAGGACTTATATTTTGCTTGTAAATCTTTTAACTCACTTAACACTCATTTGTATATTCTTAATTTGAATACTCTTATTTACTGGCATGAACTAGGTGACCTTGCAAAGTCTAATCTTGAAATTCATTTCCCGGCAATCCTATCACGGATTCCATTAGCCGAATTCATATCCCGACAATCCTATCATGGATTCCATTAGCCGAAGCTAATCTTGTAATTCATATCCCGACAATCCTATCACGGATGCCTCTTGTAATTCATATCCCGACAATCCTATCATGGATGCCATTAGCCGAAGCTAATCTTGTAATTCATATCCCGGCAATCCTATTACGGATGCCATTAGCCGAAGCTAATCTTGTAAATCACTAGACTTTATTTAACCGTTACTGTCCAACCGTTACTGTCAAATTTTGAATTGTTACTGTCTAATTTTGAACTGTTACTGTCCAATTTTCAACTGTTACTGTCTAATTTTGAACTATTATTGTCCAACCGTTACTGTCTAACTTTTAACTGTTACTGTCCAACCGTTACTGTCTAATTTTGAACCGTTATTGTCTAACTTTTAACTGTTACTGTCCAACCGTTACTGTCTAATTTTGAACCGTTACTGTCTAATTTTCAACTATTACTGTCCAACTGTTACTGTCTAACTTTGACGCATGCCTTCAGGTTTTGAAATATCACGAGGGTTGCAAACTAGCTCACTAGTTTTCTACACCACAAATTACTATGATTGTCTGTTAAATTTGAAAATGTCTCAACTGGAAATAAACAAAATGGTTTAGTACTCACTGACGGAGTTCGGGCTGGTGCTTGCTTGAGGCAACCGTGGCTTTAGCTCTGTGTCGAACCTAAAAGAAAGAAAAGAAGGAAAAAACACAGTGCAACTGTGGCTACCATGGTAAAGGAAAATATTACTATAGTTCTCACTTCCCACAAGATGAGTGAACAAACAAAATGATATTTATCCCACAAGAAATAACATTAATAAGTAGCATAACAAAGAATATTTTAACAAGAACATAGAAACATCACTCATGAACATGTTGAAAGCCAAGTTGACAAAATTACTTTACACTTTATCAGTTGATTTTAACAAGAACATAGAAACATCACTCATTAATAAGTAGCATAACAAGCCACAAATCAGTTGATTTTATTTCAATCCATGTCAATCAAATAATTTCAATAATGTTAATTTAACCAAATTTTCAATTAACTTTGCTATATCCATTTGTGAAATGATCATAAGACGTTAATATAAACACATTAAAGAATCTGTAGTATCAATATTTCACATTAAAAACTATTCTTTTATCCTAACTATTATCTTAGCTATTTTAAAATTTTTTTATTTATGATGGCTATTATTTTGTTTATTTTTTATTATTTTCAAATAGTTTTTATTTTTCATGAAATTAAAAACTGCTTGTTAACACCAACAAATCAATTAGCTAACCATATTAATAAGACAAAATTAGAAAAAATTTCCAAAAATCTATACACAATAATTAAAGAGCATAAAAATTAAAAATTTCCAATAACATTTATACAATTATTAATAACAAAAAAATTAAAAAATTTCCATCAACATTTATACAATTATTTATAATAGAAAAATTAAAAACTTTTCATTAACATTTACACAATTATTAATAAGGAAAAAATAAAAAAAAATCCCAATAAAATTTATACAGTTATTAATAAAAGAAAAATTAAAAACTTTTCATTAACATTTACACAATTATTAATAAGGAAAAAATAAAAAAAATTCCTAATAAAATTTATACAATTATTAATAACAGAAAATATAAAATGAAAAAAAAAACACAAAAAAAGAAGGAAAAAGAAGAATCTTACCTTAATTTGAGTTTTTCCGAGCCTAAGAAGAGAAAAAAATATGAACAAATCATTAAATAAATAGAGAAGAAGATGAGGAGAAGATATGTTTGCGCATAGAGAAGAAGAGAGGAGAAGATAATGGGTTGAGGATAGAAGGAGAGAGAGAAGAAAAAGAAAGATGAAGATTTAGGAGGAGGAGAAAAGAAGCTGTAGAAGAAAAGAGAAGAAGAGAAATGTGCCTGTCTGTTATGATTTTAGGGATTTTAGTATTTTTAATTTGAGGCTTTTTTACTGATGGACAATTAAATATTAATATTTTTAATTTTTCTGTCAATATCCGTCTGCAAAGTCTAATTGAAATTTTCCATTTAATCAAAAAAATTCAGAATTCTGTCAACTATCACTGACTACTTTTTTGCTTCTGTTAGTGATTTCATATGTACTGATCAGTAATAAACAATGCAAGTGAGATATGAACAGTACCTTAGATCTCGGGAAAATATCGATGTACATTTACAATTAGTGATTTCGTATATACTGATTAGTAATAAACAGTGCAAATAAGAAATGAATAGTATCTTAGCTCTAGGGAAAATACCGACGTACATTAACCATTGGTGATTCTGTATGTACTAAACAGTAAATAAATAATGCAAGTGAAAAGTGAACAGTATCTTACCTCTCGGAAAAATATCGATGGACATTAATTGTTGGTGATCCCATATGAATTGAACACAGTGAACAATGTTAGTGAGAAGGGAACAATTCCAATGCTCTCTGGAATATACCGATAGACTAAATTCATCGGTGTATCTTTTGTATTTTATAGGTCCATCGGTATTTTCATCAGTGCAAAACAGTTTCTGTTACCAAATTGTATCTTGATTCTTTATGTATCCATCCTGCAAATACTTAAAATCACCACAGCACACATAGCACAATAACACTAGTTCTATGTATAATAATAAAAATACATAAAATAAATGTTTCTTTGTGATTTAATAATAAATAAACGTCATTGTCATTACATTAAAGTTAATTTCATCTATAAATATTACATTACAGTTTATGGCATTATACATTCGTGTTGTGCAAATTAATAAGAATCGTCTTCTTCTTTAATTTTGTCATTGTCATATCCATCACAATCTTCTACGTTGATTTCATTGCTCTCATTATCTTCATTGACTTGTGTATGTCCATTGGTTCTCAAAACATCATTTAACTCCTCAACATCAACGTCAACATAAACATCAACATCAACATCAATATCAACATCAACAAAAGTATTCTCGGCGATGTGAAAATTTGAATTTTCTTTTAAGTCATTAAACGAAGCAACTCGATATGAATCAACTAACTTGTCAAGTGGAAAGACATCATCTCCTACAATTAATTCATCGTTGCCATCCTGAACAACCTAGACATGACTCCTGGGTTTGATTTTCATTACGGATAACCAATCAACTGTTGAACGATCCTTTCTAAATGAAAAGGTGTATGTGTAATAAACTTTTTGTTATTGCTTGGCGAAAACAAAGACATTATCGACGTTGCGGAGTCTAACCTTTGTATTAATTTCAACCAACCATGATGGAGATCTACTCTGATTTATCTATCATGATAAATCAGAGTAGATCAGTGGTATCATACTAATAGCATTTGAATAAATAGAGTATATTTTGCCTGCTATGATATTACAATTCAATGTCCTCTTCTTACTTTTCGTGGTAGTCAACTTCAAACTTATTAGAAGTCGATCCCTTAACACATACCTCATTGTTACATGTCTTTCTACCATAACTATACTCTTTAGTATTAAACACATCCATTGATGAAATACCTATTATAGAGCACTTCACCTTTCTTTTATGACCAAAACTTAGTAAATTCAAAGTAATACTAGCATTCTCTTCCAATTGATAAACCTGGTACATGAATTACATCACCATCACAGTTAACGAGAAATATGTAATGAAATTAAGTATCATGAGATATAAGAATAATTAAGTAGTCTTTACATGTGTTCTGAACCACATGAAAAATTATTCATCATATAGTCGAAAAATTTAGGATTTAGTTAGCTGTGAGTTTTTGAACAGTCAAAATTAACGATGTTACCTACGAGGAATTCATCAATCCATCAATTTATAATAGTATAAGAGATAAATTGTTTGAAAGTAACAACATATGGAGTATTATACATAATGGATAAAAGGTCTTAGTTCATCGAAGTTCATCTAAGTTCATTGCTCGTCAGGTTATAAATTAAATATTATAAATAGATTTACCGACAGATTTAATCAACAAATTTAAATCCATCGATAATTCTGTTTGTAAAAACAACACGTCATCTTATATTTTCATTCCTTCTTTTCCCACTGTAATTCTCTAGGTATATACTGAAGGAATATTTTCATCGGTATTTACCAATGCCTACTGTGAGGGCATATTTAGTCAGAAAAATTCACCGTAATTTACCAACGGAATATTTCTGTCGGTGTGTCCGTTTGTATTTGTCAATTTTCTGGTAGTGTTATATTATACTCTTTAAAAGTTTTAAAGTAGAATGTTTATGAAATAATAAAAGATTTTTAAAAATATGAAACTGAAACTGAACTAAATTGATTTTAATGGACATATTTATCTATATAATCTTATGATTATTGTATTTTATTACATAGTATGTTAGGTGGCTACAAGTTGAGGGAAGACTATACATGTTGGCTTTTGTCCTCATAGATTTTTTTCCACCGTGACCCAGTAGACTTGGACTTGGATCCTTCTTCTAGGTTGTAAGAACTTTTTGGACACAAAACTTCAATGCGAAAATTGGATTAATGGCTATGAATGTATGATATTATATTGTAGAGTAATTTTTAAAAGTATTTTTTAATTAAAATTATATTGATTTTTTTATATTAGTACATTAAAACTATTTTAAAATTTTAAAAATATTAATTTAATATTTTTTTAAATAAATTTTTTTGAATAAGTGTTAATGCAAAAACAAACCATCACTGTAATTCTCAGAAAAACTGGTCCATGTTTCACATCTAAACAAATATCAGACTCCTATTTTCTCTCACCCGTAAACAATACGGAAGGAATTAAAATGCTCCCACTTGCATATTTGAATATAAGAATTGTTTATTTAAGATTGGTGAAAGAGATTTATGTGCTTATAACAATATGAGTCAGCCAATGCATAATAGACATGATAGCCTTCTGAGCTGTCAAATTGCTCATAAAAAAATCATTCAAGAGATTGTTGTTGATTTAAATCAAGAAAAGTGACAATGGCAGAATGAATTTGTCATCCTTGCAATAGCATTGTCACTCTATTTCATTCAATTGTTTTTTTTTTTAGTTGAAATTTATACAAGAAAAATTTTATTATTAAGTTAATAAACTATTCGAATCAACGTAATAAAAAAGATATTTAAATTAATATTAATCTTAAACCTTCCGAACCATGCATTAATCATAGATTTTCATTCAGAATGTTTGGAAACCTGATTTCATTGAAACAATGGAATTTTCATTGAAGATTTCATTACCGATGTTATGGTTCTGGCAATCTTAATATTTGTAAACCTGAAATTGCATTCATTAATTGTAATTAGTTTTTTAAAAATTATTAACATGTCGATGTGAAGGGAAAACAAAATTGCATTGAAAGATCGTTCTTCCACTGAGCCTGGTACTTTCAAGTAAACGGGTCATGTTATGAAGGGACCCCCCTTGACGTGGCAACATCACACTCGACGAGCTCACATTATGAGTGGATGCATGTGTCTTAGGTGCCTGTTCTTGGTCGGCACCTAACGACTCATGGTCATTAGAAGCGCTACTAGAAAAACTAGCAGTGATCCTATCTGTATGACGTGTTATTGACTTTTCCCTATGCATCTACACAAATATAAAGATTGAGGTACTGTAAACCATTTCTATTTAAAAAACATTTGGCAGCACCTTCTCTATACGGGAAACTACCCAAAAGTTTTAAACTTGCAATTACACAACAATTTAAATTGGATTGCCACAAACCAGTTGATTTTATTAAAATCCATGTCAATCGAATAATTTCAATTGTCACACGTCCCCTGCGTGGCGTCTACGGCGATTTTTGTTCTGTTTTGATTGATTTCTTGGTAGTTGCCACCTAATATTTAATTGAAGGGTTACTAGGAAACCCGAGTGTACTGGTCTTGTCATAGATTTACGGGTAAGAGACTGGTTGTGCCTAAGAAAGGTATTAGCACTCCTAGCGCACCCTACCTGAGGTAAGCTGCTTCGCGATTTGATGTGATAAAAAAGTTTTAAAAATTTTATCCTTTCATCGGATATTAAAAATACGACTTACATGTAAGTTCATAATCTTTAACCATGAGCAAATCAAAATATTAAATTCTTCTTTATTCTTTGCAATTTTATAAAAAAAAATCCATATAAAAATACAAACAACACATTCACTTTCACTATATTTTTTCTTTTTTTCTTTTTTTTCTTACATCCACACTACAAATTATAAAAATTCAAAACTAATAAAAAATTACATTAAACAATTTAAAATTAACAAAATAGCCTCTAAAACTCCAGGAATTGCAGGGAAGGCCTTATAAATTTATTAAATATTATAAATAGTACTGACGGATTTAATCCATGCATTTAAATCCATCGATAATTCTGTCTGTATAAACAACACGTCATCTTACTTTGTGGATTTTTTTTTTCATTCATTCTTTTTTCACTGTAATTCTCTTGGTATATACCGAAGGAATATTTTTGTTGGTATTTACAGATGCCTACTGTGAGGGCATATTTAGTCAGAAAAATTCACCGTAATTTACCAAAGGAATATTTATGTCGGTGTGTCTGTTTGTAATTGTCAATTTTCTGGTTATAGAAAAATACAAACAGATCGTGTATATAGAATTACACTTCTTCTCACTTATTTGTTCTGTACATATCCTGATATATATATAGTATTACATTAACAGCTTCTAACATATATATTGGTGTAGCTGGTAACAGCTGTTGATTTTGAATGCATAGAATCATATCTTCAAATCATTTGATTTTCAATGCATAGAATCACATCTTCAAATCATTTATCTGCTGCTGCTTTCACAGAGGATAAGTTGTTGCTGCTGTAATCACGGGTGTATCAGATTCCTGTTCTTCATAGGATTGTTTGGAGTGATCCTTTACAGTCTCTGTCACTGCATTCACGGGTGGATCAGTATGTTCACCCTTGAATTCAGTAACCATTACTTGATCTTCTACACTGGTAGTGTTATATTATACTCTTTAAAAGTTATAAAGAAGAAAGTTTGTGAAATAATAAAAGATTTTTAAAAATTTGAAACTGAAAATGAACTAAATTGAATTTTTTAAGAAAATAATTATCTAAAATTATCCAAAAATAATTGGAAAACCATTTCAACTCATCTTTTATAATTCAGGTAATTTACTCACATCTAGAAAAAAAATTAGTCAAAATGGTGGATTCGATTGATTTTTTAAAAATGAAGAAATGACACATCGAATTTCGAATAAGTGGTAGAAAATGTTTTGAAGATATTGAAGAGTCACACCTCTTGATCTTGAAAGTGGTAGTGGGATTATTAACAAGGAATGCATTTGGTTAATAATCTATTGTAAATAAATGTGTTTAAAAGACCAAAACGATTACACTTCATTTATTTTCTCTTTCTAATTTATTTATGGTTATTCCATTTTTCTACGGTTTGTACATCACTCATACCTTTTTTATAGGGCAAAGCTTTAACTTATAAGATTTAACTAGTTATATCATGAGCATCATAAAAAATTTTCATGTAAAAGTATTAATAATATTGTTATCCTATTAAATGTGTAGAATTATACATAAATTATATTGCTATAAATATGTGTTGAGAATATTATAATCTAAGTCCATGGATTCACAGGGCTTTCTCTATAATGAGAGTTATTTGTTTTACCCTTAATATATATTACCATGAAACTTAACATATTTGAAACAAAAATTACAATTTTGTTTTCACTTTATTTTATATGAAGTATTAAGATTTTATTTAACATGCAAACATAGCACATATGATGGATCATCAAATAAATATTTAGTTCCCATATTGACTTAGTACTTCTAGTTACTTCTATTCTTGCATAGCAAGACAAAAACTTTAGCAAAGAAATCTCGACAAAGGTATCATCATTTGACAATTTGTTTTTAATTTTTGAGAGAAAAAAACAAGAATATATATATATATATATATATATATATATATATTAGGTTCTCAAGAGTTGCTATGATATTGACAAATGCACATGTAAAAAGGCCATTGCAAATTTAAGAAAATTTGGCTTAGCATGGCTTATGAAAACTATCTTTAACTTTTAATCAAAGTTATTTTTTATAAATAACTTATAAAAGAAATAAGTTAAATTTTAAATTGGAAGAATTTTTAATAAAAATAATTTAATTTTTTTAAAAAGTATAAGTAAGAATTCATAAGTTAAAAATTTTAACTTGCTTTCATAACAAATTTTTATTTAAATTAAAATTCATTTCTAACTAAATATATTTATGATTTTTTTCATGAATCAAAAGTTAACAAAAAAAAAAAAAAGAGGACGGGATTTTAGTGTATATCTCCTCACAAAACACTATTTACTTGAATAATATTTTTTTTTCCATTTCTTTGTTTTTTCCCCATCTATGTTTTTCTTCTTTCTATTTTGTCAAATTTCAATTCAATCCAGTAATATTAGATTTATTTGGGATTGAGTTTTATAATTTTTTCAATTTATTTTTTATGAGGTTATGTCAGTCTCATAACCCGGACCACGAGTTTGACTCGGTTTACTTGAGTTTTTCTTCCTTTTCCTGATTGTTTTTTCAATTTTATCCTTCAATATTGAGTTGATTCGGAATTAGGCTTCTTGATTTGTTTTAGTTTGAATTCAATGAGACTATCCTCATCTCATGACTCGGGTCACGAGTTTGGTGGGTTAACTTGGGCTGACTCGAGTTATTCTTTTGTCTTTTTAACATAATTCTTAATTTTAATTTCATCATTTAACATTAAGTTTATTGGGGACTGAACTTCATAATTTCTTTAAATATACGTTTTATGAGGTCATCCCAGTTTCTTGACCCAAACCGCGGGTTTGACGAGTTAACTTGGTTGACTCAGGTTTTTTCACATTTCTAATTGACATTTTTTTTTCTCGATTTCATTCTTCAACATTGGGTTAATTGAGAATTAGGCTTCGTGATTTTTTTTGGTTTATTTTCTTTGAAGTTATCATCATCTCATGACTCAAGTTACTTATTTGGTGAGTCAAACCGGGTTGACTTGAGTTTTTTTTCTCTATTTTTTAATCATTTTTTTCCAATTTCATCTTTAAATACTAGGTTGATTGAGAATTGAACTTCATAATTAAATATATTTATGATTTTTTTCATGAATTAAGAATTAACAAAAAAAAGAGGAGATTTTACTATATGATCCTCACAAAACACTATTTAGTTGAATAGTATTTTCTTGTCCCTTTCTTTGGTTTTTTTCCCGTCTATGTATTTCTTCTATTTTTTTTTCAAATTTATATTCCATCCTGTAATATTATATTTATTTAGGATTGAGCTTCATATTTGTGTTCAATTTAATTTTTATGAGGTTATGTCAGTCTCATGACCCGGACCACGAGTTTGACTCGGTTTACTCGAGTTTTTCTTTACTTTTTTTTATATTTTTTTTATCAATTCTATCCTTCAATATTGAGTTGATTCAGAATTAGGCTTCTTGATTTGTTTTGGTTTGAATTCAATGACATTATCCTCATCTCATGACTCGGGTCACGAGTTTGGTGGGTTAACTTGAGTTGACTCGAGTTATTTTTTTGTATCTTTTTTTAATAGAATTCTTAATTTTAATTTCATCATTCAACATTATGTTTATTGGGGACTGAACTTTATAATTTCTTTCAATATATTTTTATGAGGTCATCCCAGTTTCTTGATCCGAACTACAAGTTTAAAGAGTTAACTCGGTTGATTCAGGTTTTTTCACTTTTCTAATTGTTTTTTTCCTCTCGATTTCATTCTTCAACAATGGGTGAATTGGGATTTAGGTTTCGTGATTTGTTTTTTATGAGGTTATCCTCATCTTATGACTTAGGTTACTGGTTTGGCGGATCAAACCGGGTTGACTAAAGTTTTTTTTCCTGTTTTGTAATTATTTTTTTTCAATTTCATCTTTAAATATTAGGTTGATTAAGAATTAAACTTCATAATTTATTTCAATTTTCTTTCTATTAGGTTATCCCGGTCTAATGATCTAGGTCGCGAGTTTGGCAGGTTAACCCGAGTTGACTAAGATTATTTTTTATTCTATTTTAATTGATTTTTTTTCAATTTGATCGTTCAATATTGAGTTTGTTGGAAATTAGATTTCATAATTTGTTTTGATTTATTTTTCACGAGATTATCATGTATCATGACTTGGCATATGGATTAGCTGAATAACCCGACTTGACGCGAATCGATCTAATATTTTGTTGTCTTAATATTTATATAAAAAAATCTCATCTTGAATATTTATTATGAGACAAACCATATTTTTACTAGTTATTTATGTTGCTTTTGAACTTGTTAAATCAATAAAATCATATCAAATCCATCCTCATATATTTTAAAATTATTTTTTACTATAAAAACACATTAATAATACCTAAATATATTAAAAACAACTTGCAATATAACACGTGAGAAAATAATTTTATCATTATTGTATTTTATTACATGATATGTTAGGTGGCTACAAGTCGAGGGAAGACAATACATGTTAGCTTTTGTCCTGTATGTTCTTCCCTTGGTATCATTTAAAGTTTGGCACATAGATTTTTTCCACCCTGACCCAGAGTCGACTTGGACTTGGATCCTTCTTCTTGGTTGGAAGAACTTTTTGGTCACAAAACTTCAATGTGAACATAGGAATTGTCGACATGGATGTATTGGCGGTTTGTTTTTATCTTTTAAAAGTATTTAAAAAAATAATTTTTTTATTTTTTTATTTATTTTAAATTAATATATTTTTAGTGTTTTTAGATCATTTTGATGTGCTAATATCAAAAATAATTTTTAAAAAATATTAAAAATATTATTTTGATATATTTCTGAATGAAAAACATTTTGAAAAACAATAGTAATTATACTCCCTAACATGCTAGTATTATAGCGTAGAGTAATTTTTAAAAGTATTTTTAATTTATATTGATTTTTTTATATTAGTATATTAAAATTATTTTAAAATTTTAAAAATATTTTTTTAAATAAAAATTTTAAACCACTTATACAAAATAAGTGTTAATGCAAAAACAAACCATCACTGTAATTCTCAGAAAAACTGGTCCATGTTTCACATCTAAACAAATATCTGACTCTTATTTTCTCTCACCCGTGAACAATACGGAAGGAATTAAATGCTCCCACCGACATATTTGAATATAAGAATTATTAATTTAAGATTGGAGAGAGATTTATGTGCTTACAATAATATGAGTCAGCCAATGCATAATAGACATGATAGCCTTCTGAGCTGTCAAATTGCTCATAAAAAAATCATTCAAGAGAGGATGACTTTGCCGCCCTTGGGAGGCCTATAGATGATAATTGTTCTTACCAAACAACGTACAAGTTGCAAGCCAATCCTGGGCCTCATGGGGAGTTCTCAAACTTCAATCCCTCCAAAAAAAAATTGTTTCCTCACTGTTTTGTTCTTGTTTCTTTCAACTTCAAGTGCCAAGAACGTTTTGCGAAGAGGTTCATCTCTATCAGTAGAAGATGATTCGGACATCCTTATCTCACCAGATAAAACATTCTCTTGTGGATTCTATGGGATGGGACAAAATGCTTATTGGTTCTCTATTTG